>Ga0268264_10002458_pt1 | contig 16281 bp, 9 predicted proteins | sample KBSSwiS32_FD_190357 | JGI IMG/M metagenome (GOLD analysis project Ga0268264, IMG submission 190357) | Switchgrass rhizosphere microbial communities from Kellogg Biological Station, Michigan, USA - KBS Switchgrass S3-2 (SPAdes) (version 2) | ecosystem: Host-associated > Plants > Roots >...
ATCAACCACGCATCAAAATCATAAGGTTCCAAACGATAATTGTTCTCCCTTTTGTCATTGCGCGTGCTGTGCAGGATTCTCTATACATCAATATTTCAATCCTGTGTTTAGCCCTTTAGTGCCTGATGACATTGCATTTTCTTCTTATTCTCAAACTAATCTCGTCGACATTTCCAGTCCAGTCTGGCAGCCTCCTCAATTAGTCCTATAAATTTTTCCTGTTTTTTGCGCATTCATATTTTCGCACAACTTTTCGCTATTTAATCATTTGTAGTTATGGCCAAATCAAAGTCATCAACCAGAAAGAAATCATTTATAGCAAAATAAAGAATCCCAAAAGCCTGGATGGATGCGGGTGGTAAGAACTATTTCCCTCATTCTACTGACGATCGTCATGTTGTTGGCGACAGCGGCCATCATCATAAAATATTATAGGCTTGTATCAAAAAATTAAAATCATGTTGAATAGAATTATTCACTTCAGTATAAAAAATAAACTCATCATCAGCCTGATGACTCTCGGACTGATTGCATGGGGCTTTTGGAGTGCCGGGCAACTAGCGGTCGATGCTTTGCCGGATGTAACTAATAATCAGGTGCAGGTAATTACCCGGGTTCCCACACTTGCCGCGCAAGAAGTAGAACAATTTATTACATATCCGATTGAGAAATCGATGTCCAATATTCAAGGGTTGGAAGAAATGCGATCATTCTCACGGTTCGGTCTGAGTGTTATTACAGTTGTATTTAAAGAAAACATCAATATTTATTTTGCAAGACAGTTAATAACTGAGAAATTAAAAGACGCAGAGCAACAAATTCCTGCAGGTGTCGGGACTCCGCAACTTGGCCCGGTTACAACTGGCCTCGGAGAAATTTACCAATATGTTATTCACCCGAAAAAAGGAAGCGAACAAAAATATTCTGCGATGGATCTTCGAACCATGCAGGATTGGATCGTGGCACGGCAATTAACTGGTATTTCAGGGGTAGCAGAAATTACCGGTTTTGGCGGGATCAGCAAACAGTATGAAGTCGCGGTAAATCCTGACAGGTTAAAGGCAATGAATATTACGATACCAGAGATATTCAACGCTCTTCAAAGAAATAATGAAAATACCGGCGGTGCCTATATCGATAAAAAACCCAACGCATATTTTATTCGTGGTGTAGGTCTGGTAAAAACGTTCAGTGATATTCAAAATATTGTAATCAAGCATCAGGGAAATGGAGTGCCTGTTTTAATAAGAGATGTTGCTACTGTACAATTTGGAACACCACCTCGGTATGGAGCGATGACTTATAATGGAGAAAAAGAAGTTGTTGGTGGAATTGTGCTGATGATGAAAGGTGCCAATAGTGCTTCGGTGGTAGAGTTGGTGAAAGAGCGAATGAAGACAGTGGAAAAATCTTTGCCTGAAGATGTGATTATAGAGCCTTTTTTAGACCGAACCAATTTAATTGACAGAGCAATTCGCACGGTAAAGACAAATCTCATCGAAGGTGCGCTGATTGTAATTCTCGTACTGGTATTGTTTTTAGGAAATCTTCGCGCTGGTCTCATTGTTGCTTCTGCCATTCCCTTATCCTTATTATTTGCTCTTGCATTGATGAATTTGTTTGGGGTAAGTGCAAATCTAATGAGTTTGGGTGCAATTGATTTTGGTCTAATTGTCGATGGTGCCGTAATTATCGTAGAAGCAACTTTGCATTTTCTTTCCGCTTCAGCAAGGGATAAATCGGATAAATTAACCCAGGAGCAAATGGATGGTGCAGTTGGTGAAAGCGCAAACAGGATGATGAGTTCTGCGGCGTTCGGTCAGATTATTATTCTCATTGTTTACCTGCCAATTTTATCGCTTCAAGGTGTGGAAGGAAAAATGTTTCGTCCAATGGCTGAGACAGTAGCCTTTGCAATATTAGGCGCGCTGCTACTCTCGCTAACATATATTCCCATGATGAGCGCGCTTTTTCTCCCAAAGAAATCTATTCATACAAAAACATTTTCTGATAAGATGATGATTTTTTTTCAAAAGGTTTATTCACCGCTAATTAAAACTGCTATTCGGGCAAAATATCTAGTAGTCGTTATCGCTATCGCTTTGATGGCTCTTTCAATTATGATTTTTAAAAATTTGGGAGGAGAATTTATTCCGACACTGGAAGAAGGGGATTACGCCATTGAATTTGTATTGCCCCAAGGCTCATCACTTTCTCAAACTATTGAAACGGTTATGTTGGCAGAAAATATTGTAAAAAAATTCCCGGAAGTAAAAATGGTGGTGGGCAAAACTGGTTCTGCTGATATTGCTACTGACCCAATGCCACCTGAAGCGTCGGACCTGATGGTAATAATGAAAGATAAAAAGGATTGGGTAACCACAAAAGATTTTTACAAGCTCGCCGATTTAATGAGAGATTCTCTGAGCAATATTCCTGGCGTTATCGCAGAACCGAGTCAGCCGATACAGATGCGGTTTAATGAATTAATGACTGGTATCAGGCAGGACGTTGCGATAAAAATTTTTGGAGAGAATCTTGATTCGCTGTTGGCTTATGCAAACAAAGTAGCAAATGTAATTCGTTCAATTGAAGGCGTTACGCAGCCTCAGGTAGAAAGGATCTCCGGGTTACCACAAATTACCGTTGAATACGATCGTGCAAGACTTGCCGGATATGGGCTGAACATTGAAGATGTGAATCACGTAATCAGTACGTCATTCGCTGGTGAAGTCGCTGGCGCCGTCTATGAGAATGAAAGAAAATTTGAATTGGTATTAAGATTGGATAGTGCTCATCGCACATCTTTAGATGATGTTAGTAACTTATACATCCCGATGAGCGATGGCAACCAGATTCCATTATCGCAAGTGGCTGCAGTCACATTTCAAACCGGACCTGCACAAATCAGTCGTGAATCGGGAAAGCGAAGAATTTATATAAGTTTCAATGTAAGTGGCAGGGATGTCGCAACTGTTGTAAAAGAAGCGCAACAAAAACTAAATGAAAAGATCAAGCTACCTGTTGGGTATTACTATACTTATGGCGGCACTTTTGAAAATCTCCAAAAGGCATCAGCAAGACTAATGATCGTGGTCCCTCTCGCCCTGCTGCTTATTTTTTTTATGCTATATATTAGCTTTCGTTCGCTGAAAGAAGCAACTCTTATTTTTACAGCTATACCGATGAGTGCTATTGGCGGTGTATTTGCAATATTACTCAGAGGCATGCCATTTAGTATTTCTGCGGGTGTTGGTTTCATCGCTCTATTCGGCGTCGCAGTTTTAAACGGCATTGTGCTCGTCAGTACATTCAATCAACTTGAAAAAGAAGGAATGAGTGATATCATTCAAAGAGTACTGAAGGGCACAAAAATTCGGTTGCGTCCTGTACTCATGACTGCGACTGTAGGTTCACTCGGTTTTCTTCCAATGGCGCTTTCTTCCGGAGCAGGAGCGGAAGTACAAAAACCTTTGGCAACTGTTGTTATCGGAGGGCTCGTCACTGCAACGCTTCTTACACTCGTAGTACTTCCTTGTTTATATATTATTTTTTTCGGGATCAAATCTGCAAATAAAAAAACTGCGCTAGAAATTGGGGTAGCTTCTTTTCTATTATTCCTATCGTCAACCTTGCAAGCACAAACACCTGTTTCGAAACGAATAAATATTGCTGAAGCAATTATTGCTGCAAAAAATAACCTGCAATATGATGTAAACAAAGAACAGATCAATAAAAGTCAGTTGCTGGTGAAAACATCGGGTATCATTCCGAAAACCGGAGTGTTTGCCGAAAATGAAGATATGCGCCCAAGCGATAATAAGGGAATTTTAAAAGTTGGCTTATCACAAAGCATAGCATGGCCGGGACTCTACAAAGCACAAAAGAATTTGTATACCGAACAAAGCAAGTATTACCAGGCGAATACCTTGCTTATTGATGCCGAAATAAAAAGAAATACGAGATCTGTGTATTACCAGGTTTGGTACTTACAGGATAAGGAAAAACTTTTTCACAGGCTAGACAGTATTTATCAGTCGCTGAGTGAAGCGGCAAGACTAAAAGTAAAAACCGGCGATAGTCCAGGCCTTGACAGCATTGCTGCAAATGTTAGGCTTAGGGAACTAAAGGCAATGCTTCAACAGATCCGTAACGATGTTCAAATTCAGCAGCAAGCCCTGAAGCAACTATTTAATACTGATGAAAATATTTTGCCACTTGATCAGCCATTGGAAAAATTACCGATCACGGGAACTGTTGCTGATTCTGCTCATGCATTGCTCGTTTTGCAATCCCAAAATATCAGTATTGCAAACGCGGGGATCACTTATGAAAAATGAAAACAAACCAGATTTCTCTGGCCGTTTTTTTAGTCAGCGTTTATATGGGTTGAGTGATCCTTACACGGGATTTTCCGTCACCGCCGCATTCCCATTATTTGGTGCAGGCGCTTACCGTAGCAAATTGAGAGCGGCACAGTCAGAAGTAATGGTTCAACAAAAGAAATATGACTATGAAAAACAGGTGTTAAATACTGAGCGATCGCAAATCCAAATGGAAGTCGAAAAAAATAATACGCTGTTATCTTTTTATGAAACTTCTGGTCTGAAACAAGCCGATGAAATTATAAAAGCGGCGTCGCAGGCGTACAAGGCGGGAGAAATAGGTTTTGCCGAATTATCTCAATTCTTATCGCAGGCCATAGATATTCAGCGCAACTATTTGGAAAGTCTGAACGCATATAATCAGTCCGTCATCCAATACTATTACTTCTTCAATCTATAAAAATGCAAACTAAGAAGATGAAAAAAATATTTTTTATAATACCGGGTTTTATCGTCGTCGGTCTGTTTAGCTCGTGTGGAAATAAAAATGCAAAAGACGCTGATAAAAAAGAAGAAACCAGCAAGCCAGAGAATCACGAAACTGCAAATACTGCCACGCTATCTGAAAAGCAAATTAAAACGATTGGCATTGAACTCGGAACTATCGAAGAAAAACAGTTAACAGCTTCACTTAAAACAAATGGTGTACTGAAAGTGCCAAACCAGAATAAAGCAAGTATAAACTCTGTCTATAGTGGTATTATTAAATCGTTGCTTGTGCAGCCCGGAAATACTGTATCTAAAGGACAAACAATTGCCACTATTAGTAACCCTGAATTCATTCGCATCCAGGAAGAATATGTAGGCATCAATTCAAAAATGGTATTAGCTGAACAAGAATATACCCGTCAAAAGGAATTGAATGCTGGAAATGCGGGGGCATTAAAAAATTTACAAGCGGCAGAAACTGAGTTAAAAACGATCAGTAGTCGAAAATCGTCATTGGAACAGCAGATTCAATTGATGGGCGTTAGTCCGGCAAGTTTATCCAATGGGAACTTTGTTTCCGTGTTATCTATTCGTAGTCCAATTGGTGGTGTTGTTAGTAATGTGATGGTGCAAATTGGCAGTTACATTAATGTGAATACGACTGTTGCGGAAATTGTTGACAACAGCCAATTGCATCTTGATTTATTTGTCTATGAAAAGGATCTTCCGAAATTAAAAAATAATCAAACCATTCATTTTACCCTTACCAATAACCCGGGAAAAGAATATGATGCACTGATCTATTCTCTTGGTTCTTCATTCGAAGGCGAAAGCAAAGCGGTCACTGTACACGCAATGGTGAAAAGCAATAAAACAGGATTGATCGATGGTATGAATGTTACTGCGGTCATAAGTCTTGAAAAAAATACAGTACCTGCAGTTCCTTCTGCCGCTATTGTAAATTATCAGGGACAGGACTATATTTTTATTCAATCAGAAAAACATTCAGCCAATGAAACTGAAAAAAAGGATCAACCAAAAACAGATGAAGTAGAGTTTGAAAAAATACCTGTTGCTAAAGGAACTACAGACGTAGGGTTTACAGAGATTACCCCGCTCAAAAAAATTCGCGCTGGTTCAAAGATTGTTACTAAAGGTGCATTTTTTGTCTTAGCAAAAATGACGAATGCCGGTGAAGATGAGTAAAAATGTTTTAACAGGAAACGGAAAATATATCTCAATGATAGAGCGTAAAATTAAATCGCTGATGTGGCTAATAAAAACGAGTTCAGATAATTTTCAAAATGTTTCGCATTAAAGCCTGCACTGCGATAAGCGATATGAAAATCCGGTCTTACGAGATAGCATCCATTATTTTTTATACCTAAAGATTTATACAAATTTTCGTTATCCGGAATTAACGGAACAGATTCAACAGTAATAATTTGTCCATATTTTTTGGCGACTTGACACATCAATTGCATATCAATCTCCTCAATGTCTCTTGAAAAAAGAAATAGTTGTAGTGACGAACCTCTTACCATTTGTTGTATGGTTTGCGTTTTGCCTGAAATATTTTTGAATTCTAAATATGGAATACGTTCACCGGGCTTTGGCGCATTTGAAGCAAATGAACCGTGTGTAGCGTTTAGAGAAAGCAAACTATTGGGATAGCTCATACCTATCTGGGAGATATTTTTGAATATAAACCGCGCAATGAAATTTACGTTCAAAACGATTGAAAGTATTTTTGGTGCAACGTACATGCGCATCTTTTTTATAAAAAAATTTCTACTTACCGTAATTCCAAAGGCTCTGTCTGTTGTTTTTACTAGTTGCCGGGCAAAAGGAAGTCTTTCCTGTTGGTAGGTGTCAAGTATATTTTCTCTAGCCTGCGCTGTAATAACCAGCGCCAATTTCCACGCAATATTGTAAGCATCCTGCAAGCCGGTATTCATTCCCTGTGCGCCAACGGGGGAATGAATATGTGCAGCATCTCCCGCCAAAAAACATCGTCCTTTTCTGAATTGCGAAACATACCTATGGTGCGAATGATACATTGAGATCCAATTTGGGTCCGAAAGTTCTATCTTCATTTGCATTCTTTCGGAGAATCCTTTATTTACATCTTCAAAACTTATGTTTTCTTTTTCACCAACTTCTTTCGGCACAAAGCCGATTATTCTGCATCGTTCTTCGGGCATTGGGAAAAACCCAGCGAAAGAATAATTGGAAAAAGCAATATACATTTCATCATTTTGTAATTGCCAATTTACTTTGCAATCAAGTACGAATAAATTAATGGGATAAGTTTCGCCTCCAAATGGAATATTTAATTTTTGTCGCACAATACTTTTTGCGCCATCAGCGCCAATTACCCAGGGTGTCAGAATAGTTTCTTCATTTTTTCCAACTTGTTTAATGGTCGCCTTTACAACGGTTTCATCCTGATTAAAAGTAATTAATTCGGTTTCGCGTTCAACCTCGTGTCCTTGCTGTCTAAGGAAATCTACCAATAACTTTTCTGTTTTAGATTGTTCCAACATCAGGAGGTAAGGGAATTCGGTTAAGCCTTTTCCAAATTCTGATAGAGCTATATGCTGCATCACTTTTCCGTTAACCAGATAATTTATCCCTTTTGTTCGCCTTCCAAGTTCAACGAATTGTTCAGCAATACCCATTTGTGAAAATATCTCCATTGAAGCAGCGTGAATGGCTAGAGCACGCGATTGCGTATTTGGTTCTTTGTTCTTGTCAATTATACGAAATTTAATTCCCAGCTTTGCGAACTGGCAGGCGGCCATTAAACCGGTAGGACCGGCACCTATTATCAAAACCTCAATTTTTTCCTGCATATTCATATTGAGAATATTTTTCAAATTTGAGTTGACTGATTCTTTCGCAAGAATGTTCTCAAAATTTAGCGATAAAAGTACTGAAGACTTATCGATTTTTTCGTTGCGCCTAAGCTAATTAGATTTGTTCTTGTAAAAACTGAATCCCGGCAAATTTGAATCGTACAAGATCATATAACTTTTATGGGCATTTTGGAGAATAAATATTATTTAGAAGAGAGTGTCTTCAAACCGGAAAACTTATTACGTGAAGCCAAGCGTCAAAGGCAATTAGAAGATTGCCAGATTCCATCGATATGCTTGCTAGATCCGGATGGTGATCTATTAGAGTATTTAAGTCGTGAAAAGAAAACTACTTTGAATAAATGCTGGGCATGCTATCATTCAAAACTATATTCGTTTTCTTTCGAAGGTTGGGAGATCGGTATAGTGCCTTGTATCGTAGGCTCATCTTATGCAGTGCTGGTAGCTGAACAATTATTCGTTTCCGGGTGCAGACTTTTAATAAGTGTTACATCTGCAGGTGTTATCAATTATCCCGTTGAGAATAAAAAATTTGCACTTATTACGTCTTCTATTCGAGACGAAGGAACAAGTTATCATTACTTGCCTCCCGAGGCTTCTTCTTGTTTGAGCATTGGGCTATTAAAACAACTTATTTCAAAAGAGCAAGGGAAAGATTGTCCTTACATTGAAGGAATAAGTTGGACAACAGATGCTCCTTACCGGGAAACCGGATCTGCGATTAAAGAAATGAAGGAACAAAATATCGTTTGTGTGGAAATGGAAGCGGCAGCCTTGTATGCCTTATCCGAAGTCAAAAAATACAACATCATTTGTTTCGCGCATCTGACAAATTCCATGGCTCAAGCCGAGGGCGATTTTGAAAAAGGAGAGGAGTTCGGAAGTATTGATACGTTAAATCTCATACGATACGTATTGAATTTACTTCATGATTTTTTATTCAAATTGCCTTGACGATTTAGAAAAAAATAAAAATAGAATGCAGACTTCAAATATTTTTCTCATGGCGCACTATTTGATCGGAGCAAGGCCTAGAGTTTATTAAATATGCAAAATAAAAAATTCTGATTAATTCCCGAAGGAGTAGTGTGATCCTCTTCCATGCAAATGATTCTCTCAAATTTTTTTTCAAATCTTACCGACATCGAATCCTGCGAGTATTGTTTAATATCCAGACCACTACATTTTTGGGGTCCTTTTTCAGAGAAAGTTCCTAATATCAAATAGCCACGTGAAACTATGTGGTTCTCACAAACCTCAACGTACTTTTCAATTTCTTTATCGGTTGTTATAAAATGAAATGCGGCCCTGTCATGCCAAAGATCAAATTGTCTTCTACTATTGAAATCCAAAATATCACTAACTACCCATTTCACTTTTTTGGCATTATCGCCTAGCCTTTTTTTTGCATTTTCAATTGCGTTTGAAGAAATATCGAGGACGGTAATGTTGGTATAACCTTTTTCCAATAAGCTATCAACCAGACGGCCATCGCCTCCACCAACATCGATAATAGCCGCATTTTTATGAAGTGAGAGTTCTTCAATTAGCTTTATAGACATAGATGGATAAGACTGATACCAGCTTTTTTGCTGATCAGTTTTCTGTTCAAATATTTCTTCCCAGTGTTGCTTTGTTTTGTTCATTAAGAAAGGGAAATTAATTTTCTTTTATCATGACTTAAGCTAACAGTTACCTAATTTTTAGTAGACTGGCATTAATTGCCACTATCACTGTGCTCGCACTCATTAAAACAGCGCCTGCTGCCGGGCTTAACAATATTCCTGATTTATATAAAACACCTGCTGCTAAAGGCAATGCCACAAAGTTATATCCAGTTGCCCAAACAAGATTCTGAATCATTTTTCGGTAAGTGGCTTTGCCAAATAAAATCAGACTTACAACATCTTTGGGATTGCTGTTTACTAAAACTATTCCCGCAGTTTCTGCTGCTATATCACTGCCTGAACCTACTGCGATACCCACATCAGCTTGTGCTAATGCTGGTGCATCGTTTACACCATCCCCCGTCATGGCTACAAATTCGCCTTTGGCTTGCAGCTCCTTTATTTTCTCTAATTTTTGATGTGGCAATACTTCTGCATAAAAAATATCCATCCTTAATTTTTTGCTAACATTTTCTGCAACCTGCTTGTTGTCACCGGTGAGTAAAACAGATTTTATGTGATTATCATGAAGTATTTGGATGGCTTCAGCAGATTCAGGGCGGATACTATCTGATAGTGCAATATAACCAACAAGCGAATCATTTCTCAGAACAAATACAACAGTCTCGGCAGCATCGGTTTGAAAATTATGAGGCAAAGAAATATTTTTATCTTTGAGATAGCCGGGGCTGACTATTTTTATTTGCTGGCCTTCGATAGTTGCTTCCACTCCCTGTCCAGTAATTGCTTTGAAATTTTCAGCTTTGGGAATAGTAATACGAAGATTTTTTACTTTTTGCATAATGCCTGTGGCAATAGGGTGCTCTGAATTTTGTTCGAGCGATGAAGCCAATCGTAACAATTCTTTTTCAGTAATATCATTTTGTAATAAAACAATTTTAGACACCTCAAACTTACCTACAGTTAACGTTCCTGTTTTATCAAATACAAGTGTAGTTATCTTTCTTGCATTTTCAAATGCTGTCCTGTTTTTGATCAGCAACCCATTTTTTGCGGATACGGCTGTTGACTTCGCCACGATCAGAGGAACGGCCAGCCCGAGTGCATGGGGACAACAAATCACAATCACTGTAACCATTCTTTCAACAGCAAATGCAAGATCTTTTCCCGTTAAATACCATGTAAGGAAGGTAGCGATGCCGGCCACGATAGCAATTATTGTCAACCACCTTGCAGCGCTATCTGCCAATAGCTGCGTTTTTGATTTTGATTTCTGCGCGTCTTCTACCAGCGAAATAACCTGCGATAGATAAGAATCTTTCACACCGTGTAAAACTGAAACTTTTATCGCGCCGTTGCCGTTAATAGAACCACCAATCACTTTGTCGCCTTTTCTTTTTTCGACCGGTGTTGATTCGCCTGTCAGCAAACTTTCATTCAGGTAACTTTCGCCCTCAACAATAAGACCATCTGCTGCGATCTTTTCACCCGGTTTTATCAGGATAATATCATTTGCTTTTAAGGATTCTATTTTTACATCTGTGATATAATCGGCATGAACCAGGTGCGCATCATCAGGCATCAATTGTACGAGTAGCTCCAATTCTCTCGACGCACCAGCTACTGATTTCATTTCGATCCAATGTCCTAAAAGCATTATCAGGATGAGCGTAGCCAATTCCCAAAAAAAATCCATTCCTTTTAATCCAAAGACTGTGGCAACGCTATAGATATATGCGACAGAAATAGCAAAACCAATTAATGTCATCATGCCTGGATTCCTGACATTTATTTCATCAACTAGTCCTTTCAGAAACGGCCAGCCTCCATAAAAAAAAACAAATGAGGAAAGTAGTAGAAGTATATATTGGGAACCCATGAAGTTGATTCTAATGTTTAACCAGCGTTGGACCATTTCAGATAACAGTAAAATCGGGACAGTCATCACGAGTACGATATAAAATCTTTTCCTGAAATCGTAAATCATCATATTTTCGTGATCATGTCCATCATCTGATTTTTTAATCGGGATCAAGTCCATGCCGCAAATAGGACATTTCCCTGGCCCACTTTGAACAATTTGCGGATGCATTGGACAAGTATATTTTTGATATGCATGTTGATGGTCACTGGCTATTTGATACGAAGTATTTTTCTCATGTTCCTTTTTCTCTTCATGACGATGTTCCATAAAAAATAATTTAATCTTGTTACATTTTACTCATATCCATTCCATCCATCGGGTTTGATCCGTTCTCAAAAATATACTCGCTATTTATCAGATAAGCTCCACTGGTCACTACGATGTCGCCAGCTTGCAAACCGGATTTTATTTCAATCATATTATTATCGATGATGCCTGTTTGGATCATTCTTACTGAATAAACACCCGGTTTTGACTGCACCCAAACCGTTGAGCCCTTGCTATCGGTTAATACTGCATCTGAGGGAAGAGTGATAGAATGATGTTGCCTATTGCTGGCAATAATATATACTGGCATTCCCGGATGCAAATGGTTATTTGGATTTCGAATTGTAACCCGAACAAGGTTAATGCGTGTGTCAGGATTTATTTCAGGGTTTGCAAAATCAATTGTACCATTAATCTTTTGATTATTCATATCAGGTATTTGCACTGTTACCCGACTGTTTTTATCCATTGAGGAAAGTTGAGAAGTATAAACTTGGGCTTCTGCCCATAAGGTTGATAAATCAGCAAGCTGAATAACCGGCGCGCCTTCCATCGCATATCCACCTTCTTGTATATTCACCGAGGTAACATACCCATTTTCAGGACTAAAAAAAGTGGTGACAGGTGATACAGATTTATTTTGCACAAGGTGATTAATCTGTTCATTCGTCATACCCCATAAAATCAATTTGCCTTTTGCGCTTTCTACAATTGCGCCATAATTGATCAGCGAATTGCCAATAGTATTTTCTTGCTGCAATGCGGTTATATATTCCTGTTTTGCATTATTGAGTTGCTCGCTGTACAGATCATACAGCGGCTCTCCTTTATGTACATATTCTCCTGTTTTTTTGACATATAGTTTTTCAATTCGTCCTTCAACTCTCGTACTGACCGACGATAATTTTTGTTGATTAAAATTTAGCGTCCCTGTCAGCATAATATGATCGCCGATGCTTCCGGCTGCAATTGTATCCACCAGAATATTACCAAGTCTGATTTGTTGTTCATTCAGATGCACTTCACCTATAGTTTGCAGGCCGCTTTTTGACACAGCGATCAAATCCATCTGACAAATAGGACATTTGCCTGGATGTTTTGATTTTATTTGCGGATGCATGCTGCAAGTATAAAAGGTGTCATTCTTAACAGATTCTTGGGATGATTTGGTGGAAGCGTGTTTGCAGGATGGTAGGAGGAATGTAAAAGTTCCCGCAAATAGCAGCACCATAATAATATAAGGCAAGAAAAGCCGATAAGGATTGCACATGCCTACTATATAATTTTTATTCAAAAAATATTTTTTCATAACTTTTATTTCGAAGATGCTATAATAAAACTTTCACTATCCATAAAATACTGCGCATTGACGGCAACTGTATCTTTTTCATTTATGCCGGATAAAATTTGAATCTCATTGCCTGATCTGACGCCAGTGGTTATTTTATGCGCAATAAAACCGTCCAATGTTTTCGTGAACACTACATTGTTCATCCCTAATGAAAGAACAGATGTCTGTGGTAACCACAACGCGTGTTTATCATTGGTAGAGACATTCGCTATTACATGACTGCCGATTGGTAACATCGATTCATTGTGAAAATATACTCTTACAGTTAGCGTTTTGCTACTGCTCCGGAAAAAAGGTTCAATAAAATCAACATTGCCTTTTATAACCGCAGCTGTATCTGTTTCTGGTATGATGCTGACTTCATTACCAATTTTAATGAGTGATTGATCAGTAGAGAATATTTGCAGCGCCGCCCAAACCATGTGATGGTCCATAATCATAAGCAATGTTTGTCCTTTTTGTACATACATGCCTTCTTTAAGGGACAATTCTTGGGTGACAGGTGCGGAAGCAGTCATTTCACTAGCGGGTGCAGGATCATGCGTCATTCCTGCATCATGGACATGTCCGCTGTAATTACTATATATACTGACCGAGTACAAGGGTTTACTGGTTCTTATTACTTGCTGCAATTGTTCATCACTCATACCGAGTAACAATAGTTTTTCTTTCGCCGCCTGGATGAAAGATTTGTTATCAGCATCATTTTGTAAGAGGAATAATAAATTTTGCTCCGCCGTCAGTATTTCAGGACTATATATATCCATTATTTTTTGTCTTCTTTCCACGGGTTGATAACGATACCGGACATACATTTTTTCAATTCGTCCTGAAACCCGTGCTGAGATGGTGGCCGCGGCCCTTGTGTCATATTCAATGGTTCCATAGGCTTTCACAGGCACATTTATATTTTTAAGTTGTGGCGTAGTTACAGGCAAAGAAGCGATAACAAATCCATTGGTCGGTTTGAGTAAAGTTTCTAATTGAATATTATTGACTTCGATTGGTTTCACATTTTTTTTAATCAGTTGCATGCCACATATAGGACAATTGCCCGGGTGATCTTCATGTATCTGCGGATGCATCGAACAGGTGTAAATGCTATCCGTTATTGCAGCTTGCTGTTTTGCTTCTTTTTGTTGATTGTTGCAAGCAGCAAAAAGAATCAGCAAAATGACACCATATATACCAATTCTTGTTTTCATCACTTTTTATTTAATCTGCAATAATTTTTCAAAGTTTACCTGCATATTTAATAACTGCTGTAACTGATCTAGATATTCGAGCTGTGTGTTGTTAAGCGCTTCCCATGCATCGTACAGTCCAAATAATTCTTCGGTATTTTGTTCATAAGCCAATAATACACTCTGATAATTTTTCCTGAGGGCGGGGATAATATTATTTTCAAATAATTGTAACTCCTTTTTTTTAGCTGCAATATCCTGTTGCATCCCATAAGCCATTCCTGAATATTCGTTGGCCATTACTTGTTTTTGGTTCTCGAGCGAAACTGCTTTCCATTTCAGGCTTTCAATATTTGCTTTACTTTCTTTGGATGACCATTTTGCAAACGGGATCTTCATTGTACCCATGAGGGTAAACTGCTGCGGGAATCCACCAAAACCAAACATGTGAGCGAACTGGACACCATACTGAGGTCGGAGACTTTGTTTTTCTACATCTTGTTTCAAGTAAGACAATTGTATATTCTGATCGATTGCTTTTATATCGCTGCGGTTGGTGTAAAATGAAGTGTTGTCGAATGTTTTGTCTGTATATTCGGCGACAGTATAATTTGTATCAATAGAAAATTCAGTGAACCTATCTCTGTTCATTAATGTATTAAGGGCAATACGTTTTTGTAAAACATCATTTTGAAGCATAATCCGCATTTTCATTAGGTTGCCCTGCGCTGCTTTTGCCTTGTAGTATGCGCTCACTTTCCCAAGTCCATTCTTATATCTGGTTTCGGCGTTTGTGATCATTAGTTGTAAAAGTTTATCGTCCTCTTCAATGACCATTAATTTTTTCTCAATAATTATCCAGGCATTATAATTTTCCTTCGCGGCGGCAAAAAGCTCATTGCTGGTTGATTTTTTATTTTCTGCTTCTACCGTTGATAATGTATGCAGATATTTTTCATTGGCATTATTGTATTTTTTATTAGGGAACATTTGCGAGGCTGAGATCATATACTGTCCCATGCCGGTGTTGCCTGAGCCATCTTTTTTCCAGAGGTTAACATTGTAAGGTGTCATCCAAAAACCTGTAGATATTTCCGGCGCCATCCAGTTTTGCGCGCCTTTGGCCACTGCATCCATTGACTGGATTTCCGCATCGTACATTTTAATAGATGGATGTGATCTCTCAATAGTGTCCAAAATATCTGAGAGTTTAGTGGTTTGTGCCAATGTTATTTGTTGTAACAAAAGCATTATCATAATAGTTGAAAAAATCTTTTTCATAAATTTATTTTTGCGCTTAATGCTTCACTTCCATCACATCTATTTTCCCGAATTTTTTTAACTCATATTCTTTGGCCATTAAAAAGACAAGCGGTGTAACAAGCAGAACATAAATAGCTGAGGTGATCACTCCGCCTATCATGGGCAATACAATTGGTTTCATCACATCACTTCCTACGCCGCTGCTCCATAAAATGGGAACAAGGGCAAACAGCGATACACTGACAGTCATAATTTTTGGGCGCAAACGTTTGGCAGCACCATAAATCACATATTCAAGTAAATCTTTTTTTGTAATCGCTTCCCGGGAATTGCCTTTTTTTGCAACAAGCTGCTGCACCGCATCATTTAGATAAATTACCATAACGATGTTGGTTTCCACCGCGAGTCCGAACAACGCGATAAAACCAACAGAAACAGCAACAGATAAATTCACTCCCCAGAAATAAATCATGTAAGCACCTCCAATCAAGGCGAAGGGAATCGTAGTCAGACTTAGCAGGGCTTCTCTGGCAGAATGGAAAGCAAAATACATACTGAGAAAAATAACAAGAAGCACTACCGGCAAAATCAGTTTCAAAGTTCGTTCGCTGCGAATGAGATTTTCAAATTGCCCGCTCCATTCTAAAAAATAGCCTTTGGGCATTTTGGTAATCACCTGACTTAATCTCTGTTGAGCTTCCGATACTGTACTGCCCAGATCGCGTTCACGAACATTAAATAGAACAGTACCGCGGAGTAAGGCGTTTTCAGAATTGATCATCGGCGGGCCCTCTGTTATATTGATATCGGCAACGGCCTGTAATGGTATCGGGCCAAAACCATTCGTTTGCACCTGCAGGCGTTTTAGTGCTTCTATGTTGTTGCGGAAATCCTGGCCAAATCTTGCGTTGACAGAAAAGCGTTGCCTACCTTCGATGGTGGTTGTAATTTGTGCGCCCCCCAGTGCGCTT
>Ga0268264_10002459_pt1 | contig 16281 bp, 11 predicted proteins | sample KBSSwiS32_FD_190357 | JGI IMG/M metagenome (GOLD analysis project Ga0268264, IMG submission 190357) | Switchgrass rhizosphere microbial communities from Kellogg Biological Station, Michigan, USA - KBS Switchgrass S3-2 (SPAdes) (version 2) | ecosystem: Host-associated > Plants > Roots >...
CTCGGCGCCTGAACATCATCGAGTACGTGCAGGAGACTCTCGCGAAGCGGTACGAGGCGCTGAGGGACGATGTCCGCGAGCACGAACGCTGAAGGGAGAGCCCCTGGAGTGAAGGTGTGCCGGCCGGTGAGCCCAGGGAACGCGCCCCCAGTGACGCTTCACCGCCCGCGATGCCTGGGTTGACCTGGAATGCTGGCTCCGGGTACCACCCGTCCGAGCCACCCGTGAACCGCCCCTTCGACCTCCACCGCACCATCGCCTCGCTGCACCAGGCTCGGATCTCGCTCGTGCTGGAGACAGCGGACGTGTGCTTCCTGATCTCCCTCCGGGAGCGCGGAGATCGCCTCTCGCTCGCCTCCTTCGAGGAGGACCTCCTGGTCGACGCCTTCTTGCAAGTGTGCGAGCTCACCGATCCCGGCGCGGAGAACCCGCGCAAGCGCGCGACGCACGCCATCCAGCGCCTCCGCGAGCAGCGCCTCCTCGCTCGCGTGGACGGCGCGGGCCTGATCCGGGCCGGAGAGTACGCCCTCACCCGCCTGGCCACGGCGGTGGTCGACTTCTACCTCGCCGACGACGCGCTCACGCGAGACAGCCTCACCGTCCTCACCAAGACGCTCCTCTCGCAGCTGGCGGACATCAAGTCCGCAGCCTCCCGCGCGCGCGACGAGGACGCGTGGCGCCGCCTGGTGGTCGAACCCCTCCGGGTCACGGTGGCCGACCTGGTCTCCGGCATCGAGCGCCGGCAGCGCGGCCTCGACGCACAGCAGGAGGAGGTCCGCGCCCGCATCGCCTCGCTCCTCCAGTCCGACTGGTTCGGCGCGGTCGACGCCTGCGAGTCGCTTCTCGACCAGACCTCCACCACCCTCCGCGAGCTGAACGAGGTCCTCCTCCAGGACGCCGCCCACTTGCAGGCGCTCCTCCAGGACATCGAGCAGCTCGCCGCGGACTTCCCGCACGCTTCGGCCGAGCAAGCGGCTCAACGCGTCGCCGAGCACGTGGATCGGGTCAGCGCCTGGGGGAGCGACCGTCTTCGCGCCTGGTCCGACTACTACCAGTACGTCCACCGCTACCTGCGCGACGTGGTCCGGCTCGATCCGGACCGCGCGATCAGCCAGCGCCTGCGAGAGCAGATCGGCTCCTGGCTCGATCACCCGTTCGCGCTGGGCCTGGCCCACGTCCCGTCCATCCGGCTCCTGCGCGAGGTGGACGCCAGCCCTGAACGCCCGCCGGTCACACGCCTTCGCCAGGAGCTCGAATCGCCGCTGGAGGAGGTCGCCCCGCACGATGCGCGCGCCGCCCTCCGGGAGCGCGTCCTCGCCTGCCTTCAGTCGGGCGCAACCTCCCTTTCCGAAGTGGTGGCCCGCGTCCTTCCCGACGTCCCGGAGCGGGAGCGGTACCGGGCCACCGGAAGCGTGACCGCCACCGTCGGCCTGGATCCGCGGGCCCGCAGCGCCTCGGTCCGCCCGTGGGTCAGCGTCGCCGGCGGCCTTCAGCTCGAGGACTGGTCGCTGGAGGATCCGGAGCCGTCGCGGTGACGGACCACGGCTACGAGCGCCTCGAGGAGGTCATCCAGGATCCCGTCTTCCCGGAGGTCGACCTGGCGCTCCGCGCCGGCCAGCACGTGGACGCGGATGACGCCGATCGCTACGCCTTCCTGGTGGCCGCCCAGCCCCTCCTGGAGCCGCTCTATATTCGTTACGGCGCCGAGCTGGTCCGGGCGCCGGATGGGTTCTTCTTCCTGCTCCCCCGAGGCGATCGCCTGGGCCGCCGCCACCTCTCCACCGGCGAGATGCTGCTCGGTCAGACGTTGGCGTTGATGTACCTGGACCCGGCCACGGTCCAGGCTGCCGGAGTAGTCTCGCGCGCCCAGGCGATGGAGTTGCTCGCCAACCTCGTAGGCGAACAACGCCTGATCGCGGCCCTCAACCCGCGCCGGCGCCGCCACCACGAACACGTCTCTCACGAACTGGCACGCAAGGAGCTGGACCGCGCGCTCCGCTCGCTCTCCACCCTGGGTTTCATCGAGATCCTCGACGAGGAGAAGGTGCGGCTCCGCTCGCCCTTGATGCGCTTCGCCGAGCCGGTCCGGGGCCTGGCCGATCCATCCGCCGCGCTGCAGCGGCTCGCGCGACGCGGGCTGGTCGACCTTCTGGAGCTAGGCCCCTCCGAGGAGCCGCCGGAGGAGGGCGACGAGGGATGAAGCGCGCGGTGGCCGAGGCCTTGGCCCTGGTGAACTGGAAAGGCGTCTTCTACGAGCGCTTCCTGCTCCACCCACAGGTCACCGCCCTGGAGGGCGACAACGGCGCCGGCAAGACGACGGTGATGATCGCCGCCTACGTCGTCCTCCTCCCCGATCTCACCAAGCTCCGCTTCACCAACCTGGGCGAGACCGCCGCCATCTCCGGCGACCGCGGCATCTATGGGCGCCTGGGCGAGCCCGGCCGCCCTTCCTATGCCGTCCTCGACCTCCGCCTGCCCTCCGGCGACCGGATCCTGGCGGGCGTCCAGCTCGAGCGCCGCGCGGAGCCCACGGTGGAGCTCACCCCGTTCCTGGTGGACGGCCTCGGTCCCGAGGTCCAGCTCGCCGACGTCTTGGTGGACCGCGGCGAGGTGGACTCCATCCCGGACCTTGGCCGCCTGCGCGAGCTGGTGACCGTTGCCGGCGGCCGCCTCCGCGAGCCCGGGTCGATGAAGGACTACTTCGCCGCGCTCTTCGACCTGGGCGTCACCCCGCTGCGGCTCACCAGCGACGAGGAACGGCACAAGCTCAACGAGATGCTGCGCACCTCCATGGTGGGAGGCATCTCCCGCACCCTGACCGGCGGGATGCGCGAGTTCCTCCTCAAGGAAGAGACCGGCCTGGCTGACACCGTCCGCCGGATGCGCGGCAACCTGGACGCCTGCCGGCGCACGCGCATCGAGGTGGCGCAGGCCCGCACCCTCGAGGAAGAGATCCACCAAGTGTACGACGCCGGCCAGCAGATGTTCGCCGCCGCGGTTCACGGCATGCGCCAGCGCTGCGCCGAGCTCAAGGCCAAGATGGACGAGGCAGCGGCCCTCCGCGACCAGAAGCTTCGCGTCCGCGATGACGTCCGCGCTGCCCTGGAAAACCATCGGCGCCGCGAGGCGCAGCTCGCGCCGGAGCTGGAGCTGGCCTCGCGCGCCTCCGAGGCAGCGGCGCACGCTCGCGAGGAGATCCGCGCGGCCAACGCCATCCTGCGTCGCCTGGAGGGGCATCGCCGGACGCTGGTGCCGAAGGTGGCCGCTGCCGAGGCCGCCGAGGCCAGGGCCCGCGTCGCGGACGACGCCAAGCTCGCCGCCGGGCGGGAGCGAGACGGCGCCCGGCGCGACCACGACGCCGCGGCCAGAGGCCTTGCCAACTTCCAGCAGGGCTACGACGAGGCGGCGCGCCGGGCCGCCGAACACCGGACGGCCGTTGAATCCCTGGAGCGCGCTCGAGCGGCGCTGCGCGACGAGCCGGAGCTCCGGCCGGAGAACGTCCGCCAGGTCCTGGCCCGGTGTGCCGAGCGCATCGCCGCCCTCGATCGCGAGCTGGTCCGGCTGGATCGGGAGATCGAGACCGCAGAGGTGCGGCGGCGCGAGTTCGGCTCGGCGCTGGCGGCGCTGGTCCGGCTGGCAGGCGCGAGTGTCGAGCCGCCGGCGGCCTTCGCCCGGGCCCAGGAAACCCTCGCCAACCTTCACCAGGCCGAGTCGCTAGCCCAGGAGCTCCCCTCCCTCGACACTTCGCTCGAGGAGGCGCGCCGACGCGCAGAACGGCAAGCCCGAGTCCGCCGGCGCGCGGCGGCCTTGCAGATCGCCTCCGGGGCGATGGCCCGCACCGCCTTCGAGGAGGCGGATGCGGCGCTGCTGTCCACTCACCAGCGCTCCGCCGGGGACAGGCTCGGCCTGGCCGAGGCCGTTCGCGTCGGGGAAGCCTCGGCGGCTCGGGTGAAGGAGTTGGAGGCGATCGCGCTGCGGGTCCGAGAGGCGCGCGCCGAGGCGGCGGCGCTCGCCGAACGGTGGCAGCGGTCCGTGGGGAACAGCCGAGACGTGGAGGCCCTCCGGGAGGCGCTCGTCGAACGCCGTGACCGGGTCCGTTCGGAGCGCATCGCCACGGAGTCGGAGATGGAGCGCACCGCCGCCGAGAGGAGGCGCCTGCAGGAGGGCGCCGCCGCCTTCGACGAGCGCCTCCTGCGCACCCGGGACCTTCTCGAAGGAGAGTTGCTGGCCGGCCGCTTCGAGGACCTCCCGGTCGAGGACTCCGCCGAGGTGGAGGCCCTCCTCGGCCCGCTGCACCAGGCCGTGGTGGTGGAGGACGTGCGCGCGGCTGCGGAGGCGCTGGCCGCCTCGAAGGACCCGCCACCCACGGTGTGGCTCCTGGGCGGAGGGGCGCCCCTCGAGTTGGATACCGCCGGGCGGCCTCCGGGGGAACGGTTGGGGCAGAGCGTGGTGGTCCAGGGAGAACGCGGCGTGCGCGTCACCAAGATCCCGCCGAACCCGGTCCTGGGCCGGCGCGCCCGAGAACAGCGCGCGTCGGAGATGCAGCAAAAGCTACGAATCCTGGAGCGCTCCGCTGAACGGCTCCGCTCCGACGAGCAGGCCCTCGAGGGCGGGCTGCGCGCCGCCATCTCGCTCCTCGGCCTCGGGGGGCTGCTCGATCGCGCGGAGCCGTCCGCGGAGGTGCACCAGGCGCAGGCCGAGGTGACGGAGGCGGCTTCCCGGGCCGAGGCCCACCGGGCAGGACTGGCCCGCGCGGAGGAGGAGTTGCGCACGTGGACGGATCGGCGCGCCGCGCTCCAGGCCCTGCTCCCGGACGCCTCGGACCTGGACCCGCCGGACTTCGCCGGCGAAGCGGAGCGGCTCGCCACCCGGCTGGAGAAGGCGCGCCGTTCAGCGGCGAGGTTGCGAGAAGCTGCGCCGGACCGAGCGGCGCTCGAGACCCAGTTGGAGGTACTCCGGCTGGTCCCGCCTGGGCCTGAGCGGGTCGAGGCGATGAGCGGGGACCGGCTGCGGCTCGCGGGGGAGCGGGACCGGCTCGCCGAACCGCGGCGATGGCTCCAGTACGTGGACGAGCACCGGGCCGCGCTGGACTGGACCGACGCCGAGGCGATCCTCCAGGAGCGGACCAAGCTGGCGCCTGGGCTGGAAGCGCAGCTCCGGCTGGCGGACGAACGGCGCCAGCGTGCCGAGGCGCTCGCCGGTGAGGCCGAGACGCACGCCGAGCAAGCGAGGTCTGCCGCCGGCCAGGCCCGAAACGAAGCGGGTGCCCTGGACGAAGCCGTCCGGCTCGCGGCAGCAGAGCTGGCGGAGACGGGCGTGGAGGACGCCTCCGATGGCGCGGTGCACCGTGCGACGGACCGCGCCGCGGAGCGGGAGAAGGAGCGCCGAGCGCTGGAGGACCAGAAGGCAGCCGTCGCGGCGGAGCTGGTGCGGTTCGAGGAGCGGCTCCGGGTCTCGGAGGAAGAGCTGCGCAAGGCCGGGGCCCAACTTGATGACGAGGAGCGCCAGTGGCGCCCGGCCCAGGAGCGCTGGGCGCGGCTGGAGGCCCAGGCGGAGGAAGCGAAGGTCCTGGCGGCGGCGCTCTCGGAACAGTCCGTGGAACGGCTGCGCAGGATCGCCGGGAGCGTCAACCTGCGCGGCGAGGCGAAGCGGCAGGCGACGCTGCTGATGGAGCGGCTCAAGAAGTCTGCCGACGGCGCGGAGCTGTTGGGCGAGGTCGGACCTCGCTTGGAGGAAGAGACGCCCGACGAGGCCTACCTGGACATCTGGCTGCGCGCCCGCGACTGGTTGCGGCGGCGGGTGCCGCCCTCGATCGCCGAGGTGGACGAGCCACTGGAGGCGCTGCTCCGGCTGCGCGAGCACCTCGGGCGCCTGGAGGACCGGCTCACCCGCCAGGAGTCGGACCTGCGAGGCCAATCCGAGGACGTGGCGCGCAACATCCAGACGCAGATCCGCAAGGCGCGCAAGCAGGTCTCGCGACTCAACCACGACCTGGAGGGGGTCCGCTTCGGCAGCATCACCGGAGTTCAGATCCGGGTGACGCCGCAGGAGAAGATGGAGCAGGTGCTCCGCGCCCTCCAGGACGGAGCTGCCCAGGAGCTGCTGTTCAAGCCGGACGTGACGATCGAGGACGCTCTCGACGAGCTGTTCCGTCTCCACGGCGGCGGGAAGACCACCGGCCAGAAGCTGCTCGACTATCGCGAATACATCCACCTCCAGGTCCAGGTCAGGCGCCAGGCGCGCCCCGAGTGGGAGCTGGCCAACCCGACTCGCCTCTCCACCGGCGAGGCGATCGGCGTGGGCGCGGCGATCATGATGGTGGTGCTCGCGGCCTGGGAGCGAGATGCCAACCTCCTCCGGCCCAACCGAACCGCCGGCACGCTGCGACTGCTGTTCCTGGATGAGGCGACCCGACTCTCGCGGGACAGCCTGGACATCATGTTCGATCTCTCCCAGGAGCTGGAGCTCCAGCTGCTGATCGCCGCGCCCGAGGTGGCCCGCGCCAAGGGCAACACCACCTACGCGCTGGTGCGCCGCGTGAGCGCGGACGGTCGCGAGGAGGTCATGGTGAGCGGGCGAAGGACGATCGACGCGTGAGGTGGGGAGACGAACCGCACCGATATGCGCTCGTGGAGCTGTGGGCCAAGGGCGTCCTCCGGAAGCGGCAGAGAAATGGCGAGGCGTGGGACGAGCTGGAACGCCTTCCCTGGACCCGGCGCACCAGCAGGGCCGGCGAGCTGAGGTTGGTGCCCGAACGGCGCCCGGAGCTGGAGCGGCTCCTGGACGGCTGCTGGCCTGGGTGGCGGCAGGCCATCACCGAGCTCGGCGCGGCAGGCCACCCGGTGGACGAAGGGGGCTGGCGCGCGCTCCAGGACCAGCGGCGGAGGGAGGAGTTCCAGGGGGCGCCCGGGCGGCTGAACCGGCGAACGGCGGCGGGCGCGCTCGCGGAGCACTCCAAGGCCCGCCTGCGCGCCTCGCACCGCTCCATCCTGGAGGGGACGACGGTGACCGCCGACAACCTCCTCCGCCTGCGCCCCTGCGATGGGCTGCTGCTCCAGCGCGAGGGCGTCCAGCACGATGCGGTCGCACTCGCGAGGTTCCTGGGTGAGGTGGTCCTGACGGAGCGAGCCATGCTGGAGGGCACGCGCCTGGCCGGGCGCATGCCTGCGGCCGTGCTGGTGGTGGAGAACCTCGGACCGTACGTGGACTTGCCGGCGCCGGAGGGTTGGCTGGTGACTCATGGGCCGGGCTGGAACCTCACGGCCGTGAAGATGTTGCTCGACCAGCTGGCGCCGGAGGTGCCGGTGATCCACTTCGGAGACCTGGACGAGAACGGGGTCCGGATCGCCCGCCTGACGCAGTCGCTTCGAGCGGGAGTGAGCTGGTTCGTCCCGGAGTGGTGGGCCGACTATCTCCCGCGAGCCCTGCGCGGCGAATGGTCGGAGGAGCTGGACCTGAGCGACGCTCCCCCCCTCGTGCGGCATCTGAGGGCAGAGGGCCGCTGGCTGGAGCAGGAGTTGCTGGTGCTGGACCGCCGGCTTCAGGGGGAGCTGCGGGCGCTGGTCGATGGGTTCAAGTCCCGTACCCCTCGCTGAATTTGAGCCCTCAAGTGCCCAGCACTTGGGGGCTTTTGTTGGCGCGGCGCGTCTGTAGCAAGCCCCTCCTCTGAAGAGCCGATCACAGCCGCTTTCGGGATCGCGAGCACCCTCCCCGACCGGGGCGATACCCCCGCCGTTCGGTCACTCGTTCCGCCGCGAGGCGATCACCGGTTCCGGAGCATGCCCTCCACGGAATCAGGCCGTCCGCAGGCGAGGTCCGACGCGACGGACCAGCGCCTCTTCGAGGTTCGCCAGCCACCCCGCGGCGCCGGGATGGCTGCGCTCCTCCTCGAGCGCGATCCGGGCGGCGGCGTCGAAGGAAAGCCTGGGGGGGTGCCCGGTGAGCGCCCAGTAGCGACGATCTTCGGGGAGGAGGTCCCCGGTCAGTCCGAGCACCAGCTCGCGCGCCAGCGCGTACTCGGCTCGGGTCACCAGGCGCAGCCACAGCGCGGACAGCTTGGGGGTGAGCCAGGGAAGCGAGAGCATCGAGATCTTCCGGCCCTCGAGCGCCGCGATCCGCTCCAGGATCTCCTTCGCGGTCAAGGTATCCAGTCCCGGGATGTCGTAGTACGCGCTCTCGCGCAGCGGGATCTCGAGCGCATCGAGGAGCGCGCGGACCGCGTCCTCGAGCGCGATGGGGCTGAGCCGCGAGCTCAGCCATGCGGGGAGCACCATCGCCGGCAGCCGGAGCGCGAGGTCGCGGACGATCTGCCACGAAGCGCCGCCGGCGCCGGTGATCATCGCGGCGCGCAGCTCGACCGTGGGGACGCGTCCGGCCCTCAAGATGCGCCCAACCTCCAGCCGGCTCGCGAGGTGCTCCGACGCCGGTCCGCGAGGCGCGACGCCGCCCAGGTAGACGATCCGGCGCAAGCCGGAGGCCGCCGCCGCTCCGGCGAAGGCGGACGCGGCGCGCTGATCGAGCTGCCGGAAGCTCCCGCCCTCGCCCAGGCTGTGCACGAGGTAGAAGGCGGCGTCGATGTCTGCGCACACCCGAGGCAGGGTCCTCGCGTGGAGCAGATCGCAGCGGACGTACTCCAGGTTGGCTCGCGGAGGCCCGCCTTCGACGTGGCGTGCGCAGGCTCGCACCAGGTATCCACGGGAAAGAAGCGCGGGGACCACCGCGCGCCCCACGAAGCCGGTCGCGCCCACGACGAGGATCTTGCGCGGCGTCATGGCGTCCCGGCCGCCAGCCGTCCGGCGCCGGGCAACGGGTTGCGCCGGACGATCTCCTCATTGAGCAGGTTGGCGAAGGCGAGCCACCCCACGTAGGGCACGAACAGGTTGGCCGCCGTCTTGTCGACACCGCGCGCGGCGGGCAGGTACGCCGTGGCCGTGCCCAGCAGGAGCGCGCAGTCGACGAGCGCGGCGCGGGGGCGCTGCTTGCCGAAGAAGAGCCATGACCACAGACCGTTCATCCCCAGCTGCGCGGCCCACAGCCCCAGGGCGCGCCGGCGCTGGGGGCTCCGCGGGCGGCGGTAGATTCGCCACCCCGAGGTCGCGACGAGGCCGTACAGGAAGGTCCACACCGGAGCGAAGAGCCATGCCGGCGGCTGGAACGGGGGCTTGTTCAGCTTCTCGTACCAGGGAGAGAGCCCGCCGCGGGTCGAGCGCCCGCTCGCCAGCGCCGTGAGACTGGTCAACAGCCCGAAGGCGAGGAGCGCGGCCACATCAGCCGAGCGGGACCTCTTCACCGAGCGCAGGGATGGCATGTGCATGACGCATGAAAGGTAGGGACCTCCCGCGACCAAGGCGCGCTCCCCTTGCGGGCCGGTCCAGAGCCAACCAGGCAAGGCGCCGGCGCCTGAGCTGATGGCGCGGTGGATCGGCGTCTCATCTACCGTCCGCCGATCATCGCCGTATTGGCGCGCGCCTCACGGAACCTCAGTGCAGGGGCGTCGTGCCGGGATCCGCCACCGCTCCCGGCCGATCCACGCCGTGCGCGCACGGCAAGCGCATCACGAACGTCGTCGTCCCGCCCGCCGAGCGCGCCTCGAGCGTGCCGCCGTGCGACTGCACGATCTGGGACGCGATGTAGAGGCCGAGCCCGAGATGGCCGGTGGGCGACGGCCGGCGCTGATTCACCTGGCGGAAGGGTTCGAAGACATGCGGCAGCAGGTCGGGGGGGATGGGGTCTCCCTGGTTGCTGATCTCCACCACCACCTCGTCACCCAGGTCGCGCGCCCGGAGGGCGACGGCCGTCCCCGGCGCGGCGTGCTCGATGGCGTTGCCCACGATGTTGGAGAGCGCCTCTTCCAGGCGGTCGGGGTCCCAGCTGCCCGTGACGTCGCCCTCGACGTCGAGCTGGATCGGCGCCGTGAATTCCTGGACCACGACCCGGCACACCTCCCTCAGGTCGGTGAGGCTGGGCGTCAGCGGAAATCCTCCGCCGAGGCGAGCGCGGGTGAGGTCCAGCAACTGGGAGACCATCCGCTTCATGCGGGTGGCGCTGTTGGCGATGCGCGCCACGACCTTCTGATCGTGCGGGTCGAGGTTGCCGTGCCGGGCCAGGATGGAAATGGACATCTGGATCGCCCCCAGCGGGTTGCGCAGATCGTGCCCCAGGATGCCGATGAACCGCTCCCGGAACTCCGCCAGCTCGCTCAGCTTGCGCTCGCTTGCCTCCGCGCGCGCCTTCGCCTGCTCCGCTTCGTCCGTCAGCTCCTGCGCCCGCAGGGTGGCGCTCACCATCTGCTGGTTCGCTTCGAGGCGCTCGGCGGCGTGGCGGCGCTCGTCCTGGTACAGGCGCACGTTGTCGATGGCGAGCGCGGCCCGGAAGGCGACCTCCTCCGCGAGGCGCAGGTCCTCCGGGCCGTAGCGGTGGACCGGGTGCGAGGAGACGAACGTCAACAGGCCGAACACCTGGCCCCGGGCCAGCAGCGGCAAGACCATCAGCGACCGGGGGGCGAGCTCCTGGAGCGCCCGGAGGTGCTCCTCGCTGCAGGCGACCGACTCCAGGCGCCCCTCGGAGACCTCCGCGATCAGGGCCGGCCGCTTCCGTTCGAGCACCGCGGCCAACGGGTGATCGCGGGGCAGGTCGAGGGCGATCCGCTGGAGTCGCTCGCACAGCTCCGCCCTGGCCGGATCCCGGTGGGCCACCTTCATCCGCCGCAAGCTCCCGTCTCCGGCGACGACGTCCATCACGCAGCAGTCCGCCATGTTCCGGACCAGCACGCGGACGAGGCTGGCCAGCAGCTCGTCGGGGTCGAGCGTGGCGACGAGCGCGGCCCCCACCTCCGCCAGCACCTTCTGCTCCGCCTCCCGCCGCTGCTGAGCCGTGACGTCTCGCAGGATGACGGTGAGCAAGGAGGTCCCGCCGTCACCGATCTTGGAGATGGCGGCCTCCGCGGGGAACTCCTCGCCGCTCTTCCGCAAGCCGGTGATCTCCAGCCCTCGTTCGCCCATCCGCCGCGACCTCACGTCGCCACCACCGAACCCGAACTCGCGAACGTGCAGCGCGTGGGCTCCGCGGAGGCGCTCCGGCAGGAGCATGTCGAGCGGCCGGCCCATCACCTCCGCGGCGGACCAGCCGAAGATCTGCTCGGCGCCCCGGTTGTAGATGGCGATCCGTTGATCGGCGTCGATGGAGATGATCGCGTCGGCCGCCATGTCGATCAGCCCCGCCAGCCTGGCTTCGGAGCCCCGGAGCGCCTCCTCCAGACGCTTGGGCTCGGTCCGGTCGATCCCGGTGGTGACGATGTACTGGGCCTGGCCGTCAGGTCTCAGGGCCAGCGTGTGCGACCAGGCGATCCACCGCCGCTCCCCCGCCTTGGTGACCCAGTAGCTCGCGAACAGGCGGCGCGACTGCGCCGCCGGCCACGGGCTCGCCAGGAGCGCCTGGACCGACTCGACCTCCTCCGGGACCAGGAGGAATTCCCAAGGCCGGCGGCCACGGACGTCCTCCAGCGAGTAGCCCGTCAGGTCGGAGCACGAGCGATTCCAGTAGACGATGCGGTGATCGAGATCGAGCACCACGACCAGCGCCCCGACGGTTTCGATGGTCTGGAGATCGAGCTCGTTCATTCGCCTACGGCCTCCCTGCGCCTGCCACGGGAGCTCCGGTGAGGAGCCCCGAGTACCCCTCGAGCGGCTGGCCCACGGTGAGGCCGCCTTCGGGGGTGATCTCGTACGCTCGAAGCTCCTTGCTGTGTTGACTGGCGTGCACCTTGGCGACCGCCATCGCGCGCCGGAGCTGTCCGTCGATCTCCACGTAGCGCTGGATGATGAGCGCGTCCATCAGGAATGCGACGCCGTGCGGGCTGAAGCGGAGGTCGACGTAGGAGTCCGCCAGCTCGACGGCCGACATCACCGTGACGCCCAGCCCCGTGAGCGTCCTCACCAGCCGGTAGATCGCCTCGCGGAAGTCCTCCCGGAAGGACGGCGCCAGCGCCAGCTCGAGGCCGGAGAGGGAGTCGATCACCGCCCGCTTGGCGCCGAGCCGCTTCACCGCGTTCTCCAGCTCCAGCAGCGTCTCGTCGATCGACAGATCGAGCGGTCGCAGATAGAGCACCTCCAGCTTCTTCTCGCGGATCAGCCTTTCGAACTCCTGGCCGTGGGGCGTCGTCTGCAGGTAGTCGTTGGGGCGCTTCTCGAAGACGGCCACGATCCCGGGCTCGCCCCGCCGAGCGCCCTCGACGATGAACTGGTTGGAGAGCACCGTCTTGCCCGAACCGGAGGGACCGGCCACCAGCACCGAGTACCCCGCCGGGATGCCGCCGCCCATCATCTCGTCGAGCTCCGGCACCCCGGTCCGGAGGCGGTGTTCGAGCGGGCGCTGGTGGATGACCTCCGCCGGCTTGAGCAGCCGGGGGAAGACGCTGAAGCCCGCACCCGTGATCCGGGCGGTGTGGAACCCCGGGAGCTGCCCGTGGCCGCGCATCTTGATCACCTGCAACTTGCGAACGACGGAGCTGCGGTCGGCCTGCTGGTAGAGCCAGAAGAGCCCGTCGGCCACGGTGAACACCGCGCCGTCGTGCTCTCCCTCGCTGTACTCCCCGACGAGAAACGTGGTCGCCTGGTAGCTGGTGAGCGTGAGCGCGAGGCGCTGCATGTACTGGGTCAGCTCCAGCTCGCCCCCCCGCGAGGCCAGCGCGCTCCGCACGACGGAGCGGAAGGAGTCCACGACGACGAGCCGCGGGCTCGACCGCTCGGTCTCCTCCATGATCGCGTCCAGCACCTTGGGCAGCCCACCCTCCGTGGCCTGCTGGCCGAGGTGGATGAACCGCACCGTGCCGTCGCCGACCTTCTCGGCATCGAAGAAGTCGAACTGCTGCTGGTAGCGCAGCATCTTGAGCGGCGGCTCGCCGACGACGCTGAAGTACAGCGCCTTCCGCTCGGGGCTCGCGTTCCTGAACATGATCTGATGGCCGAGCGTCGTCTTGCCCGCCCCGGGGCCGCCGCAGATCAGGTTGAAGGAGAACTCCGGGATCCCGCCCCCCAGGACGTCGTCGAGGCCCGGCACCCCGGAGGGCAGCGTTTGAATCGTTACCTTGTCGTCGCTCATTTCTTGGTCTCCGGGGTCGCCGGCTCCTCCATCGCCGGCCACGCCCTCCGTAATGCCTGGACCGTCAGGCGGTCTCCGATAAACGTGGTGAGCAGCGTGAAGAAGGTCCCAAGCAGGACCTCGGCGGCCTCCGCGGCGGTGGCCGGATCGAGCGCCCGCAGGAAGGCGCGCAGGTTCGCCGAGCTCTCCACGACAGCGACCCCGGTAAGGCAGGCGAGCTCAGGCCGCGCCAGCCTGGCGGTGCGCGCGAGCAACATCTGGAAGCCGGCCCGGCCCAGGAGCAGGGACAGCTCAGCGTCGAGCTTCTCGTAGACGGCTCCGGCCGCCGCGGCATACGCCTCCGCACCGGCCCCGGTGGCCTCGGCGGCAAGCAGTCTCCGGATCCTCCTCAGCTGCGCTTCGGAAGGGCGACTCATCGGTGTGGCCCTGGCTCCGGCTCGGCCGGGTCCGAACGACAGTCGCACTGTGGGCACTGCCTCAACCTGGGGTCAACCCCGGAGCGGCCACCTATCGGCTGAGCGACTGTGAGGATGTCCGCGAGGCCGATCTCATGCTCCAGGCGGCGCAGCGTTCATGCCGACGCGGCGATCTGCTCTCGCGTGGAGGTGTGCTCTCCGCGCTCCTGCGCGCGCGCCAGCAGGAGTCGCGAGCGGGTGATGCCCGGGCGCCGGGTGCAGACGCCACCTGCGCCGCCAGGCGCTCGCGCAGCACGCCCGCGACCAGGCGCGGGACGGGCAGGGCGGCGAATCGCCGGAGACTGGAACGCCGATCCCTCGAGAAGCTCCCGCAGTCCCACACCCAGGACCGGTTCGCCCTCAGGTTCGTCAAACCCTGACCTACGCCGCCGCCTGCCCCGCGGCGCGGAACCAGCCGTCGACGTACCCGCGCTGCTGGCCGTTGATGGTGAACTGCGCCCCGGCCTGGTGCTGGATGACGTTCCCGTTGGCGTCGCGCGAGCCCTGCGCCTTGGTCTCCGTCGCGCCGCCGAGGTCGATCCGGCTGATGCCCAGGTCCGCGAGGCTCTTGTCCTGCCCGTGCAGCCCGCCGACGCGCATCTTCATGCCGGTCTTCTGCTCCAGGGTCTTCAGGTCCGCCGCGTCCAGGTACTCCTTCCCGGGGCGGATCATCCCGAACTTCTCGCCCATCGCGCGCAGCGCCGAGAACCCGTTGCTGAAGGTCCCGTCGGGGCGATCGCCCTTGATCCCGTACCCCGAGAGGTCGGTCTTGTTCCCGAAGGTGTGCGAGAGCTCGCCCTGGCCTTGCGCGAACGTGCTGGCCGCCCCGTCCTGAGGCGTGGCGTCGAAGGTGAGCATCCCGGTGCCGGCCTTGAGGTCGTTCACCTGCGCGGTGCCTTTGCCGTCCAGGTTGGCGTTCACCTTGGAGCCGGTGTCGAACCCGGCGCCCGTGCCGTTCAGGTCGAAGAACAGCGGATCGAGCCCCGCCGCCTCCGCTTCGGGAGAGCCGCGCTGGATCTCTCCGGACGCCACCTTGGCCGCGATATCCTCCTGCGAGCCCGGCGCCGCGCCCGAGCTGGTCGCCCCCGCGCCGCCCTGCGCCTGCGCCGTGGCGGCAGCCGCCGCAGCAGCGTTGGCGTCCGCTCCAGCCCCTGCTCCAGCCGGGGCCGCGGCCGCCGCGCCCGGGGCCGCCGCACCGGCGCCCGCCGCACCAGCGCCGGCGCCCGCGCCCCCCTGGTTCCCTCCCGCCGCGCCACCCAGCATCTGCACCAGCGACTGCAGCAGCTGCACCAGCCCGCCGAGCAGCTGCTGGACGTTGTCGGTGCCGCCGCCCGCCGCGCCCGCCTGCGCCGGCTGCTGCGCGGCAGGGGCCGCCTGGAACTGATCTACCGGAGCGGCGGTGGCAGCGGCGGGCGCCTGCGTCTGGGCCCCTCCCGCGAGCGCCTGGAGCGACTGGCCCAACGAGATGAGTGAATTCCCTACGTTAGCGGGCGAGATGGCCATGGAACAATTCCTTAGAAATTGGGTGACTACCTGTAGGTTTATCGGCGCCTATACACCTACAGTTGCCTCCATTCGGCCACCTGGGGCGCTAATTCTTTAGCAATCGAAGAGGAATGTGCACCGTAGAGGGGCCATGCGCGCGTTCCTGCTCTGCCTGATGGTGGTCGCTCCTGCCCTGACCCATGCCCGAGGTCGCGAGGGAGCGCGAATGAAGTACATCCTGGCGCGGGCGGACGGCGCCTGGACCATGTCCGCGTCGGTGGACGACATCCCCTTCGCCAAGTCCCTCCAGGAGAAGTACGGCAAGTCGGTCCTGGTGTTCCAGGACGGCGGCCACCTGTACCTGACCCAGGAGGAGCGCTTCATCGCCCAGGTGGAGCAGGTCACGAGGCGATCCGAGCCCATCGAACGGCAGCGGGAGGAGCTGCGGAAGCGGCAGCAGCGGGTGGAGAAGCTGGAGGAAGCCCTCGACGACCGGATCGATCGCGCGGAGAAGGCGATCGACCGGGCCACCGACTCGGGCGACAGGGAGCGCGCGCGCCAGCTCCGGCCTCAGCTCGACGCGGCCAAGGAGGAGCTGCGCCAGCTCCGGCCGCAGCAGCGCGAGCTGGAGGAGGAGGAGCGCGCGCTGGACGCGAAGCAGGATCAGATCGGCGACGAGGTGGACGCCGCCGTCCAGCAGGTGGCCCGCGAGGCGCTCGCCAACGGGGCCGCGATCAAGGTTCGTTGAGGCTGACGGGTTGTGGAGACGCGCGGGTTGACCGACGATCGAGCGGATCGCCGGAGGGACCCGCGTGAACGAGCCAACGACCAGCCGTCCGTTCTCCATGGGGTGGATGTTCGCCAGCGTCGCGCTGTTCCTGGGGAGCGAGCTGCTCATCGGCACGTGGATCGGCCCGCTGGTGCTGGGCAAGTACGTCTCGCCCATGTTCCACCTGGAGCTGCAGATGATGATGCACCTGGCGAGCTTCTACCTGGGCGGGCTCCTGGTGGGGATCATCTCGCCGGGCGTGCGCCTGAAGGAGCCCGCGGTGGCGGCGTTCCTCTCGGTGGCGGTGGTGTTCATGATCTCCTTCTTCATGCCCACGTTCTTCTACCGGTTCAGCATGGACCGGATGCTGATCGGCGGCCTGATCGCGCTGGTCATCGCGGTGGCGGGCGCGTACAGCGGCGAGAAGCTGATGGGGAACATCGCCCCCGACGAGCCCGAGGCGTCCAGGACCGC
>Ga0268264_10002461_pt1 | contig 16278 bp, 20 predicted proteins | sample KBSSwiS32_FD_190357 | JGI IMG/M metagenome (GOLD analysis project Ga0268264, IMG submission 190357) | Switchgrass rhizosphere microbial communities from Kellogg Biological Station, Michigan, USA - KBS Switchgrass S3-2 (SPAdes) (version 2) | ecosystem: Host-associated > Plants > Roots >...
CGTACGCGGAAAGCCCGTGCTCGCGAGCGATTGCGAGAACCGCAGTCATCATGACGCCCCGGGGCTGAACGTCCTGAACCATCGACAGCCCCTCCAGCAGGTCGACGAAACGCTGGATTTCAGCTTGCCGAAGCCGTTTGCGACGCTCACCCATCACCAACGCATTGGCGACCTCCAGCGCAAACAGAGTGGGAACCAGCATGGTCTCGCTTTCCAGCGCCAGCAGCACGGCGGCCGCGTATTCGTTACCCTCGTCCGCGAAGCCCCAGGCCAGCGCGACGAAGGCGTCCACCACCATCCCGCTCAGAAGCGCCTCCCCTCCTGGATCAACTCGCGGATGCTGGGTTTGCCACGCTTCACCCGCTGCCGCAACGCGCGCATCCCTTCTACGACTTCGGCGTGCGATAGCTTGGGCCGTGCATCCCCCGGCGGGACTAAAACCGCCGCGGGCACCCCATGTTTTGTAATCGTGATCTTTTCACCTTTGGCAACCCGGTCGAGCAACGACGACAGATGAGTCTTGGCTTCAAAGATTCCGACTTCCACAGAGCTTCTCCTTAAACTAGTTTAAACTAGTTTGATCGGCTCTACCACAGCACCCTCTCCAGTGCCTCGCAGAAGAAGTACTCGCCCCACATCACCGATTCATCCACGCCCAACCCCTTGTGCACGTGGTACACCCCGCCCTTCAGAATCCCTTCCCACTTCGGATCGCGCTTGCCCAAATGCTTCTCGCACAACGACCGCAAAATCCGCACCGCCGTCGACCAGTACAGGTGCCCCTTCATCGAATCCGGCACCAGCCGGCACAAGCGCAACAGCCCCGCCGCGTAAATCGCCGCCGCCGAAGTGTCGAGCAGCGTCCGGTTCTCCGCCGGCGCGTTGAAATCCCACGGCGGCACCCCATCGTGCGGCGAATGAGTGATGTAAAAATCCGCGCACGCCTGCGCCGTTTCCAGGTAATGCGGATCGCGGCTGTATTCGTAAACTGTGGTGAAGCCATACATGGCCCAGCTCAATCCACGAGACCAGCAGGAATCCCCGCGATACCCCTGATGCGTCGCCTGACGCAGAAACTCTCCCGTGTCTGTATCGAAAATCCCCTCATGCGCCGTGGACCCGTCGCCGCGCACCAGCACCCGCCGCGACGTTCGCGCATGCCGCAACGCGATGTCGCGCAGCTTACGGTCCCCGCTTTCCCGCGCCGCGTAAAAAATGATCCCGACGTTCATCATGGTGTCGATAAACAGCGAATTGTCGCCCACGAAGGACCGCAAGTAACCGCCCTTCTCCTTGAAGCGCGTCGCCAGCGTGCGCCCCGCCTCGATCAGCACCTCGCGCCGGGCCGCATCCGGATGCAGCCGGTTCCAGCGATAGTAAGTGGACAAAAACAGAAACCCCAAATCATGCGCATCGCGATCCTTCTTACGAGCCTCAATCGGCTCGGTATAACGCACGGCATTCTCAAACCAGAACTTGGCCTCCACCGAATCCGGCTCCGCATGGCGGTAAAAGATCCACATCATCCCCGGCAGGAAGCCGTCGGACCAATGCGTCCACACCTGCCCCTCATGCTTCCACTCGCCGTCTTTCGTATGCAGCGGGTACAGCATGGGATGCTTCTCAATCAGCTTCTTCACCTGCCGCTGCGCGAATTGATAGGAGTGCGTGAACAGTTCTCCGGTATCGCTAGAAAGATGAATCATGTAGTGCCTATAATTATAGGCCGCTGGCCGCCCGTGCTACGATCAGGAAAATGCCAACGAAAATCACCATCCGCGACAACGGCTCGATCCGCGTCGAAGGAGACTTTACCATTTACGACGTGAACGGCAACCCGTTCGACCTCGCGGGCCGCGAAACCATTGGCCTCTGCCGTTGCGGACAATCCCAAAACAAACCGTTCTGCGACGGCACTCACGCCAAGATCGGCTTCCAATCCGCCTGCCCCGCCCGCGCACTCCCGCCGCCTGTGCCCAAGGCCTAAGGATTTCGCGCCCGAGTAATACGGGCAGATCCTAGCGACGCTACTGGAGAACATTCGTCCTCTTCCGGAACCATTTAGCGAAGGCGAATCCCAAGTCGGCTCACCGGAACTGTCTTCCGGCCCGTGGAGGATTCGCACTGCGCTAACGGAGATTCCGAAATGACGAAACTCGCCCGCACCATCCCAAAATTGACGCTCCTTGCCCTTCTGCTCAACGCCTTAGCCGCGCCTACCTACGCCTCCATCGCCTACACGTCGTGTACCAACGGATGCAGCAGTTCGAGCGGCACTTACAACATCTGGCAATCCGCGCCCGGCTCGGCCGGCCTGACGTTTTCCATGTCTCCGGACACTTTCATCGCGGGCCCCAATCTTCTCGGCGGCATCTACACCGATCCCACTGGGGCCGTCTTCACCAGCTACAACAACTCCAATATCGACCTCGCCATGAGCGTGTCGGGGACTTCACTGCTCCAAGGAATCAGCGGCAACGGCACCGGTCTAGAAATCCTGCTGCCCGCCAATACGTATGCGGTGGCTTTTGATATCACGACTCTCACCGGGTCAGGATTTACCAGCCTGTGGGTCGCGCTGGGCGATCACAATGTGAATGGACCCGGTTATAACGTGATCGTCACCAGCGGTGGAAATCTCCAGTTCTTCGCCATCACCAGCACGACCCCGCTCACCGAATTGTTCATCGGCCCCACGAGCTTCGGGGGCCGCTTGCAGCTCAACGATTTCGAGCTCGGCCAGCAATCGCCCACCCCGGAACTTTCGAGCGTCACTCTGATGGGCAGCGGCCTCCTGCTCTTAGGATTTCTGCGCCGCCGCATCCACAAACCAAACAGCGCCGTCGCCTGAAGCGATCTGCGCCGGGTAGTGCCGCGGGTCGAACGGCGAATCGAGCACGGACCGCAACGCCGCCGCCTTGTCCGCGCCCGTCGCGAGCAGGGTGGTGTGCCGCGCTGCTAGCAGCACCCCCGGCAGCAGCGTGATGCGCCACTGCTGAAATTTCTCCACCCACACCGCGGCAGCGATGTCCGTGCGGTTATCGATCAACGCTTCCCCGGGGAATAAACTCGCCGTATGCGCATCCGGACCCATCCCGCGATGCATCACATCGAAGTGCGGCAACTCGCCCTCCGCCAGACCGAAGAACTTCTGGATATCGGCAACGTAGCGCGACGCTGCCTCCGCCGGATCCAGTTCCGCTTCGATGCGATGAATGTTCGCCGCCGGAAAATTACCGGGTCGTAACCAGGCATCTTGCGTGAACTTGAAGTTACTCTGCGAGTCCGTAGGCGGCACCGCGCGCTCGTCCACCCAAAAAAGATGCACCCGCTCCCACGCGAAGGGCGTGCGCGCAAACCTCTCGAACATCGGCCGTGGCGACGACCCTCCGGAAATCGCCAGCGCCGCCCGCCCCTTTTCCGCGATCGCCTCCTCCAGCCATTCCAGGATCTGCCCGCCGCACGCCTCCACCGCCGCCGCCCCGTCGGCGAATTGCCGGACGTCCATCAGCCCAGCACCCGCTCAAACACCGGATCGCGCTCCAGGATCGACAATTCCTCGCGCATCAGACACTCTTCGGAATCCGGCGGCAGCATTGCAGAATACACACGCTCTCCCGTGTTCACTTCGAGCGTCCCCTTGCCGCCCAGCTTAATCGACATCTCCGCACCCGCGCCCGCAAACACCACCGAGTGCATCCCCGGATCCCCCGCCACCGGCGACAGCATCACATTCATCCCCGGCAGCGCGCGTTCGATCCAGCGCGCAAAGTAAAGCGACCGTGTTCCCGGACGCGCCCCGCCGTGTTGGATGCGCACCGTTCCGTTGCGGCCGGCCGCCAGCCATCCGTCAGGACACGCGTCCATCAGATGCGCCACCGCTTCGCGCCATCCCGTCAGCCGCGTCCACGCCAGATCCGCCACCCGCCGCCCGTCCTTCTGCATGCGCCGCAAAAACTCAATCGCCGAACTCGGATGCCGCACCGCGCGCGTATTGAAAATGATTTTATTCGCCAGCGGAAACAGCGGATCAAGCGAGCGATCCAGAAACGCGCGCGGCCCCCGGCACCACAGCACCACCGGCAGATCCGGCGCCATCAACGGCACCAGCAGCCGAGCCACTTCATCGGTCTGCTCGGAATCGGCCGTGATCTCGATCCCCTCCGCGCAGATCTGCTGCTGCCCGCCAAACGGCATCCAGCATTCCGCGAACACGCGCCCATTGAACTCGCCGTCCTCCCGCGGAGTCAGCACGATCGCCCGGCTGGGATGCCCGTGCATCAGCACACCGATCGTCTTGCGCGCCTGCTCGGCGTCCAACGCGTCATCGTGCTCCGCCACCACGATCAGAGTCATCGAACACGCCCGCAGCACGCCGCCCGGACCGCCCTGGTCGTGGGCCAACTGCGTCCACAGATCGCGCAAATCCCGCAGGATTTTTTCGGGATCGATAGCGGTCGTCGTCAACTGTTCCTCCACTCGTGCCCCTGCCGCGCCAGCATTTCATCGGCAGCCAGCGGACCCCACGTGCCCGGATCATAATTCGGAAATTCAAACTTGCGGTTCGCCCAGTCTTCGAGAATCGGCGCCACCACCCGCCAACTCGCCTCCACCATGTCCTGCCGCGTATACAACGTCGCATCCCCTGTCAGCGCGTCCTCGAGCAGCGTCTCATAAGCCGTAGGCGACCGCTCGCCGAAACTCGACCCGTAGTTGAAATCCATCGACACCGGTCGCAGCCGCATCCCACTACCGGGTTGCTTCGAAAGAAACCGCAGCGAAATCCCCTCCTCCGGCTGAATGCGCAGAATCAATAGATTCGGCCGCATCGTCACGCCCCCCTCGCCCGGCGAGAACAGCGCATGCGGAGCCATGTTGTATTGAATCGCGATCTCCGTAGTGCGCTTGGGCAGCTTCTTCCCACTGCGAATATAGAACGGCACTCCCGCCCAACGCCAATTGTCGATGAAGAACGTGGCCGCCGCATAAGTAGGAGCCTGCGAAGCAGGGTCCACCCCCGCTTCATGACGAAACCCCGCGTATTGCCCCGACACCGAGTACAGCGGCACTTCCTCCGGCCGTAGAATACGAATCGAGCGCAGCAGTTTAGCGCGCTCATCGCGCACCGCATCCGGCTCGTACACCGCCGACGGCTCCATCGCAACCGTCGCCATCACCTGCAGCAGATGATTTTGGATCATGTCGCGCACCGCCCCAGCTTCCTGATAGTAAGCGCCTCGCCCCTCGACCCCAATCGATTCCGCCGCCGTGATCTGCACGTGATTCACATAACGCCGGTTCCACAACGGCTCAAAAATCCCGTTGCCGAAGCGGAACGCCAAAATATTCTGTACCGTTTCCTTGCCCAGATAATGATCGATGCGATAAACGTCAGCCTCCGCGAACACGCCATGCACCCTCTGGTTCAACTCGCGCGCGCTCGCCAGATCGTGGCCAAAAGGTTTTTCGATCACAATGCGCTGCCACCCGTTAGCGTCGCTATGCCCCATCCCGACGGCCCCGATCCGCTCGGCGACCTCCCCGTAATAACTGGGCTGCGTCGAAAGATAATACAGGACGTTAGTGCGCCCCAGCGCCGCTAATTTCTCCTTGATCGCCAGGTATAACGACGGATCGCCCAAATCCCCCGCAATGTAATGCAGACTCTTCGCGAACCCTGTCCATTGCTCCTCGTCGAACGGACTGTCCTCCAGAAACTCCTTCACCGAATCATGCATCTTGCCACGAAATTCGCCGTCGCTCATCGCCGTACGTGAGGTGCCGATAATCGACACAGTAGCCGGCAACCGCCGCTCGTATGCCAGCCGGTACAAGGAAGGAATCAACTTACGCTTGGTGAGATCTCCATTGGCTCCAAAGATGACGATGGCGCACTCCGGAACCTGGCGTTGAAAGCGCAGCGGGTCAGCAAAAGGATTGGAATCGGGCACGTGATTTCACGTTACCATGCTAGGATTCCAGTAACGATGTCAACCAAGAAAGTGCTGGCCGTAGTGGAGGATCTCTTCTTCACAGTAAAGATCAACGAGTCCGCCAAACGCGCCGGAGTGCCAGTAGCATTCGTAAAGAGCCAACACGACGCCCTAGATCAAGCTGCGGAACTCCCATCGTTAATCATCCTAGACCTGAATTTCGCCGCCATCGATCCAGTAGATTTAATTCACAAATTCAAAGCGGACCCCACCCTAGCCAAAATCCAGCTCCTAGCCTATGTCTCCCACGTCCAAGGAGACCTAAAGCAGGCCGCACAGGAGGCAGGTTGCGACATGGTCCTAGCCCGCTCAGCCTTCTCCCAAAACCTGTTACAAATCCTGACACGCCAAAAAAATAGGGACGGAGCCTGATTTCGCCCGTGCCCCGTCAACAAATCAGGCTCCGTCCCTATTTTTTCCGCAGTCTCTCCAAATCCGCCGTTAACTGCCGCGTAATCTTATCCGCCACGTCCGCACTAGCGCCTCTAAACTTAGCCCCATTACTTTCCTGCGTAGTAGACCACATCACATCCCCATCTTTATTCACCAACCGCACCGTAGCCATAGCCTCATGCTTCCGCTCATGAATGTTGGTAGACTCGTTCTCCCCCACCCCCGCACTCAACGACCGCGCCACACTCCGGCTAACGCTCCCCCCGCCCCCATTAAACCGCGACCCGCTGCTACTAGCGTCCCTCTCCGCCCCGCCCACACGAGCATTCACACCTTCGGAAGACTGAAAGTTGTCCGTATAAACCAAATCCTCCGCCGCCCCCCGCAAGAACGCATCCGCCCGATCCATATTCTCCGTAACCACAAACAACTTCGACCCCTGCAAACTACTAATAATCAGATCACGCATCTGCGCCGCCGTCTCGCCCCCCGTTAGCCGGTCGACATAAACCCGCTTAACCCCGCCCATCTGCGCCAACACATCATCCGGCGCCTGCGCCAGCATCCCCACCAAAAGCAGCACAATCATGATCTACCCTTTCCCAGCCTTACGAGCCTCCGGATCCTGATACTGAACCTTCAGCCCCGTCCGCGCCTCCAGCCCCACCAACATCGCCCGAATGCCATTCTTGTCCACGCGAAACACCATAGCCTGCTGCCTGCCCTCCTCGTCCGTGTAACCCACCGTCAGAAAATGCTTCCGCGACTTAGCCAGCAAAAACATCGGCGAAATCACCACCGCCATCAGCAGCCGCCGGTCCACCTTCTGCCCGTACTCGAGCAGATTGATGTGTTCATAAGGCACCCTGATCTGCTTGCCCCGCGCATAAAACGCCAAGTAGCGAGCATCGGATAATTCCACCGACCCGCCCGCCCCGCTAGCCAACGCCGGAACCGTCCCGCCGACATATTCAACGCGGCTCTGCGCCAGCAATAAAACGAACACAAGGAGAGCCACACAGACGAGTCCCAACAGCCCCATCAATTTCTCCTAGGAAAATGCTGCCCGTTCACAAACTCCGTTACACTCGACAAATGCTCCTCTGCCCCGTACGCGACTGTCGCCAACCCCTGGCACGTGCGGAGCAAAGGTGGTTCTGCACCAACGCCCATTCCTTCGACATCGCCCGCAGCGGCTACATCAACCTACTCCAACCCCAAGACCGCCGCTCCAAACGCCCCGGCGACACCCCCGCCGCTGTCCAGTCGCGCCGCCGATTGCACGATTTAGGAGTAACCACCCCGCTCCTCGACGCCATCGCCGACGTCCTCGCGCCATCCCCCACAGACATCGTTCTAGACGCCGGCTGTGGCGATGGTTTCTACCTAGGCACCCTAGCCCGCCGCTACAACTTCTCCGCCCACGGAGTAGATATTTCGATCCCCGCCATCGACGCCGCTGCCCGCCGCTATCCCGAATGCGAATGGATCGTAGCCAACGCCGACCGCTTCATCCCCTACCCTGACCGCTCCTTCTCCCTGGTCCTATCCATCACCGCCCGCATGAACGCCCCCGAATTCCGCCGAGTGCTGCGCGACGACGGCCGCCTGCTAGTAGCCCTCCCCGCCCCCGACGACCTGATCGAGTTACGAGGCCCCAGCCGCGACCGCACCCCCCGCACCATCGAAACCTTCGCGCGCGACTTCAAACTAACAGACCGCCGCCGCGCCACCACCACCGCCAATCTCACCGCCGCCGCCGTCGAAGACGTCCTGCACTCCATCTACCGCCCCCGCCAAAAGCAACCCGCGGCAGCCATGCGCCTGACCTTCAGCCTGGATCTCCTGCTATTTCACCCCGCGTAATAATGAAAGTCATGAGCAACCAAGAAGAGCCTTGGCTGAGAGGCCCCCTACCCGGCGTCGACCCCTTCATCGCGCCCCTGCTCTATTCCTTCCAGATGGCGCGCGAAGACCTGGCCCACCACACCGCCGGCCTGACGACGGAACAAATCTGGGCAACGCCGAACGGTTTCGGCTCCGTAGGCTTTCATCTGCGCCACATCGCCGGTGCCACCGACCGCCTGATGACCTACGTTACCGGCACCCAACTCTCCGCCGCCCAGATGTCAGTGCTAAAAGCGGAAAAAGAGCCCGGTGCCACCCGCGAAATGCTGCTAGCCGCCATCGATGCAGCCTTCGCGAAAGCCGAGTCCACCGCCCGCGCCCTAGATCCCGCGATCCTGACCGCCCCCCGCGCCGTAGGCCGCAAACAACTCCCCACCACGGTGATCGGACTCCTCGTCCACATCGCCGAACACACCCAGCGCCACGTAGGCCAAGCCATCAGCGCAGCGAAATGGGCGTCGACCGGCACAACATGAAGCCGCGCAGTTACGGCTGAGCCGGAGTAATTCGCTCAGTGAAGACTGTATAGTGCGGGCCTCTTTCGCGGCACAGAGCTGCCCCGGCCACCCCGCTGCCGAAGAGCACGAACAGGGCGGCAGGGCCGCTTTCCGTCGCAGCGCCAATCGCGTAAGCGGCCGGAGCTCCCACCACACCCATCGCCGCTGCCGCGCAAGCTCCGGCCCGCGACCGATGCACACCATGTCCCGACTCCCGTCTATTATCGACGACATCCCGAACATCGGCGCGCATTAGAACGATAGGCATTCTGCTTTCACCACAAGCCCCGGTGGTTGCGTTCAGCCGTAAAGTAATTTGATCCAGACTCCGGCTGACAACCCGTGCGTCGCACTCCCCTTTCGGCACCACCAGCGTGACGGCCTCCTTTGTACGGATCTGATGGAACAGCCCTGAATCCGCCATAGCCGGAACGGCAAGAATTGCCGCGGCGACAAAAACTCTGTTAAACATTGCGCTTTCCTCCACTGTGCATGGCCTGCAATCACAGTCTAGGGAGAGGAGAGGTTGCGGAGTGGCAACACTAGGACAGTTTTTGAGGTGTCACAAGCTCGCGCATCTCGGCGAGAAACTGTTCCGCCACCAGTCTGAAAACGATCGGCCGGACACCCTTCGATAGTTCCGCGGCGGTAACGAGATCAGCCGCGACGATGTGGCAAGCGCTCAAGCCACGCTGCCAATCGGCTAGTTGTGGACTCCTGAGCAGGATCGAGTCAGCCGGAAAGCCTAGGGCCGACAGCAACGTGGAGGCCCATCGCAGGATGGACTCCGATCGGGAGACTACCGCGATGAGGACCGCCGAATTCGGGCGCTGCTGCCCGGCGAGCACGTCCTGCATCGACTTCAAGTGAATCGGACGCAAACTTACCGGGCCGAGCAATTCGACGATGCGCGCGGCGTGGGCTTCGTTCGTCAGTACACAGGTATGAGCAGTGAGTTTTTGCGCAGCGTCGTCAACACCAGACCACAGCACAGTGCGCCCCACCGCCTCGCTGATCTCGGCTGCCAATATACTCGCCAAGTCAGCGTCGGGATCCACCACCAGGAATCTTTGCGTTTGGAATTCCTGCAAGACGTTTCCAAAGGCGGAACGCAGTGTGTCGAGCGAAAATCCTCGCGCCAAACCCTCCTCCAGGCATTCGCTCACGAACATCTCAAGATTCCCGTTTCGTTCCGGCATTTGCACATCGCGTACAAAAACGCCACTTCCGCGCCGCTGGTTTACCCATCCTCTTTTAGCCAGGTCCCGATACGTCGCGCTGATGGTATTCGCGTGCAGGTTCAACCGCCGGCCGAGTTCGCGGACACTAGGCAATCGTTCGCCCGGAGCCAAACGCCCGCTGACAATACCCAGAATGAATTGCGCGCTCAACTGTTCGCGAACGGGAATCGAGGTTCCCCGTGAAAGCCAAAGCCGGATCATCTGGGTATTCGCGATTGTATCGAAGAAACGCTATCCTGCAAGTTGCCCGATTCCCCACGCACAAGACTCGCGAATTGCCTCCTGCACCCGAACTGCGTCCTAGCCGTCTATTGCCTGGCCGCGATCATCGCCACTCTCCTCAAACTAGCCCCCGGACCCTTCGAGCAAAGCGGCTTCCACTACCAGCCGCTCCAAAACTTCGCCATCTTCCGCAACTCGTTTTACCATCTGATCCATCATCAAAACCTCTACGCCCGCTTCGATTTCGAGCAGTGGGATTTCTACCGCTACAGCCCCGCCTTCGCTTTGCTCTTCGCCCCCTTCGCGCTCCTCCCCTACGCCATCGGAGCCGTGCTGTGGAACCTCCTCAACGCATTGTCGCTTTACTGGGCCGTCCGCTGGGTCCCGTCGCTAGACGACCGCCAAAAAATGCTAGCGCTCTGGTTCATGTTCCTAGCCATGCTCAACTCCGTCGCAAACGCCCAGAGCAACGCGCTGGTAGCCGCGCTCATGATCTTCGCCTGGTCCGCGCACGAACGTGATAAACCCGACGCCCCCGCGCTCCTGATCGTCCTAGCAACCTTCATCAAACTGTTCGGCATCTTCGCGCTTTTGCCTTGCCTGCTAGGACGCCGCCGCCGGCATTTGCTAGTCTTCACCACCGCCTGGGCCGCCGTACTCGCGTTAGCTCCCCTATTCGTAGTGACCTTCAACGAACTAGGACTGCTCTACCGCAATTGGTACGCGACACTCCTAGCCTTCAACCAAGCCCGCCTAGGAATCTCCGTCATGGGATTCCTAAAGGCCTGGCTGCACCTCGCCCCTCCCTCGAACTACGTAGTAGCCGCAGGCGCCGCAATCCTAATCGCAACGTCCCTACTAAACCGCCACCACCGCGTATTAGTCATGGCCTCCGTACTAATCTTCGTAACGATTTTCAACTACGCCGCCGAATCCCCCAGCTACGTAATCGCCGTCTCCGGCGTAGCCCTGTGGTATTTCTCACAACCCCGCACAACCGTAAACCTAGCCCTACTAGCATTCACATTTTTATTCACAATGCTAGCCTCCACCGACCTAATCCCTCGCTCCCTGCGCGCCGAATTCCTAGAGCCCTACGTAATCAAAGCGCTCCCCTGCATAGCCGTCTGGCTAAAAATAGGGACGGAGCCTCTTTTTGCCCGCATTCCCAATCCCGATATGAAATAGCCCCCCAAAAGAGGCTCCGTCCCTATTTTTAGCGCTATCCTGAAAGATAACCCCATGCAACAGGAAGTAGTAGAAGCCGAAGGCCACCTAATTGACTCGCACCTCATGGAGCAGATCTTCGACACCGTGGTCGAATACAACGGCCGCTTTGAAGTCGAAAAGTTCGAGATCGGCCGCACCAACGCCGACAACTCGCACCTGCGCCTGAAGATCGAAACCGAAAGCCCAGCCGACATGGAGCAGCTCTTAAGCCAGCTCCTCGACCTAGGCTGCACCCCCGCCGACTCCGGCTCAGCGGAACTAGCCACCGTCGAGCGCGATTGCTGCGCCCCCGAAGATTTCTACTCCACTACGAATCACAAAACCCTGGTTCGGTATAAAGGCGATTGGCTGGAAGTAGAAAACCAGCGCATGGACGCCATGGTCGTGATCTCCGCCAAGCGCGCGTTTTGCCGCCGCCTCCGCGACCTGAAGACAGGAGACCAAGTAGTAGTCGGCATGCGCGGCATCCGCGTAGTCCCCGAATCGAAGGAACGCGACCGCATGGCCTTCGCCTTCATGAGCAACGGCATCTCTTCCGAGCGCCAGGTAGAAACCGCCATGCGCCAGACCGCCAACCTGATGCGCCAATGCCGCGAGTCCGGCCAAAAAATCGTAGTAGTAGCCGGACCCGTAACCGTCCACACCGGCGGCGCCGCCCCTCTTGCGAAGCTAATCCAGGGCGGCTGGGTGCAAGCCCTGCTAGCCGGCAACGCCCTAGGCGTTCACGATATCGAAGCCTCCCTGCTAGGCACGTCGCTTGGAGTCCGCCAAAGCGATGGCCGCCAGGAAGAACACGGCCACCGCAATCACATGCGAGCCATCAACGCCATCTATCACGCCGGCGGCATCGCGAAAGCAGTAGCCACCGGCCGCCTAACCAGCGGCGTAATGTACGAATGCGTCAAGGCAGGCGTGCCCTTTGTCCTAGCCGGTAGTCTCCGCGACGACGGCCCCCTACCCGACACCATCACCGACATGAACCAAGCCCAAGATGCCTACGCCGAACAGTTAAAAGGTGCAGGTCTGGTCCTGTGTCTAGGCTCCATGCTGCACTCCATAGCCACCGGAAACATGCTGCCCAGCTGGGTGAAAATCGTCTGCGTAGACATCAACCCCGCCGTAGCGACGAAGGTGAGCGACCGCGGCACCGGTCAAGCCGTAGGCGTAGTCACCGACGTAGGCCTGTTCCTAGATCTCCTCTCCAGAAACCTAAATGAACCGCCAATACACTGACAAACACGCCGCCGCAGGCGTAGCCGCGAAACTCCCCGAAATCGAAGTGTGGCCGAACCAATACGCCACCGGCTACGAAATTGAAATCGAGATGCCCGAGTTCACCTCGATCTGCCCCAAAACAGGTTTACCCGACCACGGCACCCTGACCCTGCGTTACGTTCCAAGCAAGTTCTGCCTAGAACTAAAATCCCTAAAAATGTATACCCTAGCCTACCGAAATCTAGGAATCTTCCAAGAAAATGTAGTAAACAGAATGCTAGCCGACATAGTAAAGTACGCGAAGCCCGCATCCGCCACGCTCACCGGGGATTTCCTCCCCCGCGGAGGCGTCCACACAAAAGTAACCGCCCACTACAAAAAATAGGGACGGAGCCTGATTTCGCCCGTGCCCCGTCAACAAATCAGGCTCCGTCCCTATTTTTTAACGCAAAAACCGAAGGAACTTCACCCGCAACGCATCAGCGGTTTTCACGTCAGGAGCCACCACCAGCACAGTGTCATCCCCCGCGATAGTCCCCGTAATCTCCGCCCAATCCGCATGATCCAGCGCCGCCGCCAAAGCATTAGCATTCCCCGCCGGCGTCCTCAACACCAGCAAGTTCTGAGCCTGCCGAATATCCCGCAAAACCTCCCGAGCCAACGCCCCCACATCCGGTCCCGGAGCCGCCACCGCCTCCCCGCCCCCCGTCGAATACCCAGCAGCCGTCTTCACCAGCCCCAACTCCCGAATATCCCGCGACAACGTAACCTGCGTAGCCGGAATCTTCAACGCCCGCAGCGCCCGCGCCAGTTCATCCTGAGTATGCAGATTCCTCGCCCGAATCAGCTTGAGAATCTGGCTCTGCCGGTAACTCTTATTCATTGCGTGAAGCTTTTGAGACGCGCCACCGCCGCCGCCAGCGCCGCACTCACATGCGCCGGCCCCGTCCCCCCCGCAATCTCCCGCGTCTTCATTCCCTCGCTAGGATTCAAAACCGCCGCACACTCCGCAGTAAACTCCGGTGCAAACGCTTTCAACGATGCCGCATCCCAATCGGAAGGCTTCTTGCCAGTGCGCACGCTCTCCAGCACCAACCGCCCCGCAATCTGATGCGCCGAATGAAACGGAGTCCCACTCCGCGCCAGCGCCTCCGCCAAATCGGTAGCCACCGTCCAACTCTCTTCCGCCGCCAAAGCCGGCCGCTCCGGCCGCAACTTAGCCGTCGCGACAACCTCCCGCGCCATCGCCAACGACCCGCACAACTGATCCGCCGCGTCGAACAGAGGTTCCTTGTCCTCCTGCATGTCACGGTTGTAGGTCATCGGCAGACCCTTCATAATCACGAACAACGAATTCAGGTCCCCAAACACCCGCCCAAACTTCCCGCGAATCAGCTCCAGCGAGTCCGGATTCTTCTTCTGCGGCATCAGACTCGACCCGCTAGTGACCCCATCCCCCAACTCCAGCCACCCAAATTCCTCGCTCGAGTAAAGGATCCAGTCTTCCGACAACCGGCTAAGATGCAACATCGCCGTAGAAGCCGCGTACAAAAAATCGAGAGCAAAATCCCGATCCCCCGAAACATCCATGCTGTTATTTGTAATCGCCGCGAACCCCAAATCCCGCGCAATAGCCTCGCGATCGAAAGGAAATCCACTCCCCGCCAACGCACCGCTGCCGAGCGGCAGAACGTTGACCCGCGCCCGCGCCTGCTGCAGCCGCTCAAAATCCCGCGCGAACATTTCGAAGTAAGCCAGCAGATAATGCGCCCACAAAACCGGCTGCGCGCGCCGCAAATGCGTGTAGCCCGGAACGACAGCCGCCGGATCGCGCAGTGCGCAATCGAGCAGCGCTCGCATCAGCCCAGCCAGCAATCCCAACGCGCGATCGATCTCCCCGCGCAGCCACAACCGCACATCGAGCGAAACCTGCTCATTCCGGCTACGCCCCGTGTGAATCTTTCCCGCGAGCGCCCCAACGTTCTCCCCCAGCTTGCGGATCACCAACGTATGCACGTCTTCGTCGTGAGCGCCCTCGTAGAACCCAGGCTTCTCCGCATCCGCCGCGAGTTGATCGAACGCCGCCACCAACTGCGCCCGCTCCGCAGCCGTCAAAATCCCCACGCTCTCCAGAGCCCGCGCAAACGCCTGCGAGCCCTGAATGTCCGCGTAGATCAACCGCCGGTCAAAATGCAGCGACCCGGAGAAGCGCTCGAAGACCTCCGAAGGCCCTTCCTCGAATCGCCCGCCCCAAAGTTTCATTTCTTCTTCGCTTTTTTAGCGTTCTTAAGGGACGCCCGCACCTGCATCGGCAGCCCAATCAGGTTGATAAACCCGCGCGCGTCCTTTTGATCGTACTCCGCGCCCATCGTGAAACTAGCGATATCCAGCGAGTACAAAGAATTCGGAGACTTGCGGCTAACCGGCTGAAATCCGCCCTTGTACAACCGCAGCGTCACTTCTCCCGTATTGTCCTCAGTGGCCTTCGTAAAGAACGCATCCAGCGATTCCCGCAACGGCGTAAACCACAGCCCCGCGTAAACCAAATCGGCGTAATCCAAAGCCAGCGCCTGCTTATAGTGCGACAAACTCCGGTCCAGCGTCAGCCCTTCAATCTCGCGATGCGCCGCCATAATCAGCGTGCCTCCCGGAGTCTCATAACACCCCCGCGACTTCATCCCGACGTAACGATTCTCCACCAGATCCACACGCCCCACGCCATGCTTGCCGCCAATACGATTGAGCTCTTCCAGCAGCGCCACCGCCGGCATCCTCTTACCATTGACCGACACAGGCGTCCCAGCCTTGAACCCGATAGTCACATCCTCAGGCTTAGCCGGAGCATCCTGCGGACTCCGCGTCAGCATCCAAATTTCTTCCGGCGCCGCGTTCTTAGGATCTTCGAGCGCCCCACCTTCGTGCGAGATGTGCCAGATATTGCGATCCCGGCTATAAATCTTCTTAGTAGTCTGCGAAATCGGCACCTTATGCTTCGCCGCATACTCAATAGCGTCCTCGCGCGAAACAATGTCCCACTCGCGCCACGGAGCAATCACCGGCAATTGCGGAGCCAGCGCCTTATAAGTCAGCTCAAACCGGACCTGGTCGTTGCCCTTGCCAGTACACCCATGCGCCAACGCATCGCACCCCGTCTTCAGCGCAACTTCCACTTGCTTCTTGGCCAACAAAGGCCGCGCGATAGAAGTCCCGAGCAAATACTTATGCTCATACTCCGCCCCCGCGCGCACCATAGGCCAAACGTAGTCGGTAAGAAACTCCTCCCGCATATCGGCGACGTAAACCTCGGAAGCCCCCGTCTTCAGAGCCTTAGCCTCCAGCCCCTTCAGCTCCCCGCCCCCCTGCCCAATGTCGCCGCAAACCGCCACCACCTCGCAGCCGTAGTTTTCCTTCAACCACGGAATAATGATGGAAGTATCCAGACCGCCCGAATAGGCAAGCGCAACTTTCTTAGGTGTGTTCATAAGTCCAAAAATAGGGACGGAGCCTGATTTCGCCCGTGCCCCGTCAACAAATCAGGCTCCGTCCCTATTTTTCCTATCCCTTTCAACCCAACAGCAT
>Ga0268264_10002465_pt1 | contig 16273 bp, 22 predicted proteins | sample KBSSwiS32_FD_190357 | JGI IMG/M metagenome (GOLD analysis project Ga0268264, IMG submission 190357) | Switchgrass rhizosphere microbial communities from Kellogg Biological Station, Michigan, USA - KBS Switchgrass S3-2 (SPAdes) (version 2) | ecosystem: Host-associated > Plants > Roots >...
GCATCGAGTTCGAAGGCGTTCAGGTTGAACATGGCCGACAGGTGCGGGTCCGCCGAATGCGCCCGATAAGTCGGGGTAGGGCTGGCAACAGGCCATGCCCGCGTGGCCGTGAGTTCATCCGCCCCGTATTTCCCGAGCCGTTCGGAGATATGGCCGACCGTCAGCGGGTCCGTGTTGCCAAAGAAGATATGCGCGTCCGCGTTGCCGAAGAAGGTTGCCGCGCCTTCCTTTTCGTACAGTTTTTCGAGCTGCCCGAGGTCTTGCAGGATCGGCCACAGGTGGACGCCATAGGCGGGCATCAACCCCGCAGCCGTGGCGATTTCCGCGATATACCCGAGACTAAAAAACTCATCCAAAACGAACAGGCACCGCCCGCCCTTGCGGTTGCCGCCCTTCGCCATGGCGTTGATGGCGCAGCGCACGAACAGGCGCAGGAATCGGCCATGCTCTTGAAGGTATTGCGGAGGGAGGACCAGATAAACCGCAGTCATGCCGTTTTTCAGGTCCGCTAGGTCGAAGTCAGATTTGCCGAGTGCGGCGAGCATGGGTTCGGAATCGAGCCATTCTGTCTGATCCCGTGCGCCCTTCACAAACTCACGGCTTGAACGGGCTTCCGAAAGACCGACCGCGCCCGCCGCTTGCGCCAGTCCGCCCACGCCTTCGCTATCGGCCATATCCGCGAAAACTTCCGCTAGTTGCTCGTCAGTCTGCCGGAGCATGGCGCGGACAGCGGGCAGGGTGCGCAGATGGTCGGGGGCCGTGCTGATGCAATGGGCGAGGAAGCCGGAAAGGACCGTCACCGCGCCGTTGTCCCACATTGCATCCCGAGGGTTCGAGCGCATCACCAGACCGTCAGCGATCACGCGCAAATCTTCGCGGGCGGTCATGCCGAATTGGTCGATGGCCGCGAGGGGGTTGAAGGCTTTGCGGAGGCGGGCGGGAACGTCAGCCGTGTTGAACGGGTCGATGACATGAACGGCATGGCCCATGGCTTCGCGTTCTCGCCATGAGGCGGCGGCTAGTTCGCCTTTCACGTCGATCACGAGGACAGACCCCGCCGACCATTGCCGGAGATTGGGGACCACAAGGCCGGAAGATTTGCCGGATTGTGACCCTGCTACGGTTATGAGGTGGCGCGGCGTGGTGATGCCTCGGGGCGTGTTGTCGTCGCCAAGGCCAAGGAAGATGGCCCCGTGCTTCATGGCGGGGGCTTCGCTGAATCGGTGTTCCATGGGGCCGCGCATCCTGCTGTTGGAGTACGCCCTTGCATTATGGGACATGAATCTGAACGCTTCCTGACAGCCTGAAAAAAGTCGCCCATATTGTGCCTTGTATCCTCGGGGGTGAGCGAAGCGAGGGGGCGGAAAGTCCCCTAGGCTGGACGTTGGCAATTTCCTTAATACGGCTTTAATTGTTGTCGGGTTATCGTTATGTGAAAGAGGAGTAGCGAGCATACGTTTTGGTTACCCAAAACGCTCGATCAGGAGGCGGCAGAGCCGCCCCCCGATACCCCCACAGTTCACAGGATGGAGCATGGCCCGACCGACCAAATCACCCGACGAGAAGCGCACAGAGCGGTTGCCCTATGCGCGTCTCACAGTGTCGGAGCGGGTGATGGTCGAGGCCATGGCGAACGCTGCCGGATTGTCCGTCAGCGACTTCGCCCGCCGTGCCGTTCTCGGTCAGCGCATCGCGCCGCCGACCACGCGCAAGGGCGGGATTCCGGTTGGCCTACTTTCGGACTTGGCCCGCATAGGCAACAACCTGAATCAGATTGCCCGCCGCGCCAACGCATCCGGCAATATGCCCGCGCATCTGCCCGACCTGATCGACCAGCTACGGGACACCATGGACCGCTTGGCGGGGGAGGCCGATGAATGAACGTCGAACTCCCCAAGACACGCGGCCACAGCTTTAAGCACTCCGTTGCTTACATCACCCACGACAAGCGGCCCGAGGACGCGGAGTTTCACCCCCAGACCGCCGACCGCGTGGAATGGGCCGAGACGCGCAACATGGGCGGCGTTGGCCCTGAAACGGGCTGGCGGGTGATGCTGGACACCTTTCGGAACCGTGATGCGCTCAAAGAGGCGGCGGGGGTCCGTAAGACGAAGGACGCGAAGGCCGGACCCGTCTATCACTTTTCGCTGAACTGGCACCCCGACGAGCGGGGCGGCAATCCGTCCAAAGCGGACATGCTCAACGCCGCCGAGCAGGTTTTGAAGGTCATGGGGGCCGAGCATTTACAGGCGGTCATGTCGGCGCACACCGACACCGGAAACCCGCACTTGCATGTTGTCCTTTCCCTTGTGGACCCGACCACGGGCCGGATGCACGCTATCGGCAAAAACAAGGGCTATGAGCTGGACCGTTGGAGCCATGATTTTGAGGTGGCGGGCGGGCAGATTTTCAGCCACGACCGCGCCGCCAAATATGCCGAGATCGAGCGCAAGAAAGAGGCGCACCCCGACCCCGCCGACCGCAAAGAGCATGTTGAACAGAAACGCGCCGAGGCGGAAAAAGCCGCCAACGACCGCGCCGCTATGTCGGACTCGGCTAAAGCATGGACCGACGCGGCAGGGCCGAAACGCTCGCAAGGTGCGATCCTGAAGGAGAAGGCGGACGCCCTGAAGGCCAAACACATTGCAGAACGCGGGGCCGACTTCGCCGCCTACAAAGCGGCCAAAGACGCGCTTTGGAAACAGCGGCCCAACTTCAAAGCCATGGCGGCGGTGCATCGTGGCGATACGCGGCCCGCATGGTCTGCATTCGGCAAGCAGCAAGCGAAAGAGCGCAGAAACTTCTACGCGAACGAAAGGGCGTTCCTTGGCCGTGTTGCCAACGCCGCCGCTGTGATCGAGCGGCAGGGCTGGAAATGGGGCATGAAAGGCTATTTGTCGGTATTATTCAAAGCGGCAGCAGAGCCGCAAGCATGGCGCATGAAGCTGTTGATGGAGTTTCAGGAGCAGGACAAAGCGGCATTTGCAAAGCGGCTGAATCTGGAATTGGACGTTAAAATCGCCCGCGCCAAGGGCGACCACGCGGCCAAGCTGGACGCGCTGAATACCCGCTATGATGCGACACGCGCCCTCACAACGGCCCGCCACAGCGACGAACGCGCCGCCATGTCGAGCGCGTGGAAAGAGTATTTTGACCGCCGCGAGAAGGCCGGAAAACGCGGCGCAATGCGCGGGCCTGTCGTCACCGCGCCGAGTGTCGATTCCGTGCGGAAGATCCGCGCCGGAAAAACCGCAGCAGATCCGCGCCGCAGATCCGCAACGGGCAACGTCTGGGCCAAGGCTGCAGACAAGCCGGAGCCGCCGAAATTGCGCCGCAAGTGGGGCGACAAGGCCCCGCCCGTGCGCCGTGATCGTGGACCACGCCCGCGCGACCGCGACGATTTCGAGCCGGAGATTTAGGCCGCATGAAGATCGCACCGCCGAAAGAACGAAATATGGAACGGTGCGCCGAAGTGCGCGAACTGTGGCGGGCGCATCGAGCGACGAGCAGCCGCGCCACGATCATGAAGGGCGGAAGCGATGGCGATTCCCGCCGTAATACGCAACGCCGCCGCCGCCAGCCCAAGGCCGCGCCGCCGCCCCCGCCCGAAGTGTAGGCCCGCCATGCTGCGCGAGCCCGCCAATGATAACCGTGGAATCCTGCCCCGCCGTGTGCGCCGGAATTGGCGCGTCTATTCGAGCGGCCCGCTTTGTCCCGATCTATCGGCTTATGGCGGTATCAGGCCCGCCCGCCTCTTGGCGTTGATCCTCAACCACCACCCCGAACCCGCGAACGCTTTCCGTCCGTTTCCTATCGTTCCGCGCTGACGTTGCGGCCATATAGTCGGGTTGCTCATTCGCCCTGTGTTTCGGGCGTTTTTCATTCAGAAAGATGCACCTTAGAGCGCGGCGGCTTGCCATCAATGACGCTTTTCGGTTCCCCCTAAAGGTCGCCCCCAAAAAGCTATGACGGCGGCACCTGTGCCCGCGCTCCTGATCGGCGGCATCGAATGAAACCGCTAACACAGGAGCAAAAACTATGAGCAAGAAACCCGATATGGCCGTCTACCACGTCACCGAGCGCGGCGAAGGCGAAAACAAGAAATCATTCTGGACGAAGATCGGGGCGGCATGGGCCAACGCAGACGGCAAGGGCTTTAGCTTGTCGATTGACTACATGCCGATAACGGCGGGCCGGATGGTGGTCCGCGCACCGAAAGCCGATGACACGGCCACAGACGGCGGCGGGGAGTAATCCCCGCCTTTCGGCCACAACCTCACCGCGAAACGACAGCCCGACCACGGGAGGCCCGCAAACGGGCGTTCCCGCATCGTCAAAAACTGTTGTCTTGCGCCACCTATTTTTGGCCGTTTCGACCGACCGCGCAGAAGCCCCGATTTTACGGGCATTTCTTGAGCGCGATCGGCGTGCCGCGGGCAGCTCGGCCGGGACAACCAGGCCCGCGGCCGGCGCCGGCGTCGATCGAGCGCCGGCACTGCATCTATCGGTTGAATTGTCGCCCTGATATGGTGCGGCCATGGACGATGCAGCCCGCGCCGAATTTGCCGATTTTCTCGCCGGAATCTTCGGCGCGGCGGCAGAGCGGCGGGCCGAGATCGAGGCGCGAACGCCGATCCTGTGGCGACACCGCTCGGGCGTTGTCGTGGACGTGGCGCGGCGGCGGATCGTATCTAAGCGAAAGTAGAGGGCGGCGGATCGTTCGGCCCGAAAGTCGCGCTAACGACCACAATCGCGGCCAAGAGCGAGTATCCCGCCAGATCGTGCAACGGGCCTTTGTCGCCGTTGTCGTTGGCCGCAGCGCGGGGGATCATTGCCGCCCCGTCAGGTAGGCGACGAGCGGCGCGACCCATGGGCCGACCAGAAAGACAGCGAGACACAGCGCGGCCACACCCACCGCCGCCATGTCTCGCCACTTCCGTCCCGTTGGAATTTTCACACTTTCCATGCGGACGATTTTGCCTCAAATTCGCAAAATTCCGCAAGCGTGAATACTGGCGTAATCAGGGGGACCACTCTGATAAGCACCATTATGTTAAATTTTATCAAGTGTTTGCGAAGATCACCGGAAGTTAAAAACCGCGCTGCGTGATGTGCGCGGCAGTTTTACTTCCGGTTTCCAGTATTCGGGCCTCTCCATGTTGCGGCGCAGCACGGATGAATATTGACGGGCGGACGAATCTCGAACACTCTGGCAGAGTTCGAAAGTTAGAACATTCTATGTTCCTTGCCTACCCTCAAACCCGCCCCTATGGTTCCCGCCAGTATGCAACTTTTGCCGAGTCTCACGTCCGCCATGCCTCCCGCCCGTGTCAAGCAACCCAAGCCGAACGAGCCGCTTGTGATGCACGGCGCGAAGCTGGCCGCGTCAAAGGTGGATAAGGTTCTCCTTCTCCACGCGCTCACTAAGAAGACAAAGCAGCACCTACACGACGAGGCATATAGCTTGCTGATCGCGCACTATGAGCGCGAGGGCATCCTAGAGCCTACGCCCGCCGAAGTTGCCGAACGCATCCTGACCACGGAGGGCAAAGCCTAAAAACACAAAAACCCACCGAGGCGGTGGGCTTCTGGTCCGGCGAGGCCGAAGAGAAAATCTCTGTGTTGCAACTTGGATTTTCCTCCACCTCGCCCGCGATTGCAAGACATTTCTTGCCACGGCGGAGCTTTGCCCAACGAAAAGTTGGCCCCCGTGAGCGGCCCACCCCTCGGCCTTACAGCCGAAAGGGGACCACATGACTGCATCACTCGGAGAAATCCTAAAATCCCGCCCGTTACCGGACGGAAAACGCCGTTCGACCATGCGCCCACGCACGGGCCAGCCTGTCCGCCGTCATTCGCATTTGGCGGGCCGCGTTCCGCCGTCCTACGTCCATAAGATCACGAAGCGCGAAGCGTGGGAGATCGTGGAAGGGGCGCAGCGGTATGACGATGCGGGCCGGAAGGACGGCAAGCGACCGCTCGGGCCGAACGCCATTAGGGTTTTGCGCTATCTCGCCAACCTTGCCGCCTATTCTGGCCGTGTAGAGCCTTCCTATGACTATTTGATGGAAAAGCTTGGCCTTGCCCGCGACACCATCAACCGCGCTCTAAAGGCTTTGAAAGCCCATGGCTTCCTTGATTGGGTGCGCCGCTATGTCCCGACCGGAAACACGGACGGGCCACAGGTTCAGCAGACGAGCAACGCCTACCGGATCACCCTGCCCGCCATCGTGCGCAAGCTGCTAGGCCGCTTTGGTAAGCCCGCCCCCGTGCCGGATGACGTGCTACAGGCCGCAAAGGACCGCGCCGAGCAGATCGAGGCCATGCGGGCCGCGCTCACCATGCCGGAGCAAATCACGCTCGATTTTGGGGCCGACGATGCAACAGGGCAAGCCCTCGCCCGCCTGTGGCAGTCGATGCAGAAGCGTGAGTCCGAAAAGCGGTCTGAATTGGGGGATAGAGATTTATAGATAAGCGGAATCGACCCTTCGGGCCGATGAGTTATTTGTTTCCATCCCTACCGCGATCATACCGACATGCTCACGCGGTCAACCCCGCTCCCCATGCTCGCCTTCGGCTGCGCGTGGGTCCGCGCCGCTTCGCGGCCTTCGGGGGTTTGACTCGCGCTGCGCGTGACGGTGCTATGATGGTATCGGGACGGGGAACATCAGTCTTGCCGCGCCTATCGGCGCGGGTTCGTTCTCGCCTTCGGCGCGAATCGAACAGGGAACGGCGATTTTTAGGGGTTTTGCTCATCCCGCACGGCCACCAGAAAGGCCCGCAGATCGTCGAGGCGGAAATCCCAATAGAGAAAAACGTCCTTGTCGTTCTGAACGCTTTCGCAATTGGCAGGGCTGAAAACGCCGCTCATGACCGCCGCCGCGATCACGTTGGCGCGGCCCAGTTCACGATACCAGATTGTTGCCTTGCCGCCCGTGTCGTGAACGATACGCTTATAGGAATTGACTGCCGAATTTGAGACTTTGCACTCTATCGCCATGATGCGGCCATCGTGCAGCGTGGCGACAACATCGGCTTTCGCGCCAGCCAGTGGCGTTTCGCCCATAAATTGGCCACGAGCGGGCGCAGCCGCCCCCGTTGGCACAGGTCGCCGCGCCACTTCCTCAAAGCCGATTTGCCGCAGCAACTCTTTGACCTTGTTTTCCTGCCGATCCTTAGCGTCGTTTCGGCGGAAGGTTTCCACCTTGCGGGCCGCTACGAGCGCGGCGGACGCGACAATCGCCGCCGCTCTTTCCTCCGGCTGCGGGTCGCGGCCCTCGATCACCCACGGGAACCGATGCGGGTCTAAGATGCGAAAAACAATGTCACGGAGCCGGACAGCCTGATCGGGATTTGCGCGGAGCGAGCCAGCAGATAACGAAGCTTCGGCCAGTGTTTTAAGGTCATCTTCCGAGATCGGCGGCGCAGTCAGGTAGCAAAATGCGCGGCGATTGTCGTCGTTGCCCATCAGATCGGCAATCACGCCAGCGTCGAGCGCGGGGGATTGTAATTCCGGTATCCGGTCAACCAGTGTGGCAAAGATGCCGGAGAACGCGGCAAAATGCCGCGAATACAACTCTAGCGGCTCTTCAAGCCTTTCATGCCGAAAAGCTTCCCGCCCCGCTGTTGCGTCGGCGGTTAACTCGTCGTGTGTCCATTTCCTCGGCGATACCATGCAAACTCTCTAACCGTGGTATGGTCAGACGTTCCACTTCCTTCGGTTCGAACTTGATAAGTCCGCCCGCATAGGTCCGTCCCCCCTCTATCGTCGCGCTCTCATGCAAGAATTTGACGATCAGGTCGACCGTTCGCGCCGGAATCGGCTCGCGTGGGTAAAGCCCATGGGAAATGTTGATATGCCGAGCGCCAGCAGCGTTGCGCACGAAGTGCGGAGCGCGGCGGGCCATGTAGGTGCATAGGATCGGAGCCGGAGCCTTATAACCAACGCTCCACCACGCAGCGCGATGTTGCGCGATATAGGACTGGTCAGCTTCCCATTCCTTTGCCCACCGCAGGAAAGCGTCGACGGCTTTGCGTTCGGCCCGAGACAATCCCGAGAGATCGACAGGCAGATCGACCACGCGGCGTAATAGACGGCCATCGCGGAGCGTATGCGGCACGGCGAGCAGATCGCGGGCCTTTGTGACCGCAGGAATTAGAAAACGATCCGGCAGCGGTGGCGCGTGAGGATTTTCAATCCACACAGCATTGCAGCCTGTAACCTGCCCGCGCTGAACGCGGAACAGTTCGCCAAGTTCGATATGTCCAGCGGGGCGAGGTTTAGCGTCACAGAGGATCAACGGGGACCATTTACGCGCCCGTGCCAGACTGTCCCATGTAACCGAGCGGCCAGCATCGAGCGCGGCCAACTCGCTCATGCTCGACACGCTTTGCATGGTGAAATCGGCGGGACGTTGCCCAATCTGGAAACAGGTGATTGCCCCCGTTGTCATGGCATCCGCAAAGGGCATGGCCTTTGGGTCGATGACGTGGACGGACGTTCCCCCGAGGCCATCCGCGAGCATCTGGCGCATGACGCTGCCATAATTCACGTCGAGCCATTCCGCCGCCGTGATGAAAGCGCCAAAGTCCCCACGTTGCGCGATTGCGCGCGTTTTCAGGAAAAAATGGACGTGAAGGCCTGCAAGCTTGCTGGCTTTGAAACCGTGCGCGTTAGCAGTTTCCGCAAACCAACTTTTCCACTTTTCCGATATCTGATGATGCCGGACATAGGGCGGATTGCCGATGTAGAGCGTTGCCCCTTTGATACGCGGCAGCGTCAATTCGCGGTAGTCGATCAGTTGGATCGCAAGCCGATTAGCGAAGCCCTGCACCGTGGCATTGGCCCGCAATAGCAACGCGGCCAGCGGGTCGAGTTCGACGGCCACAAGCTTCGCCTTCGGGAATTGCCGTGCTGCGATCATCAGGAAGCGGCCAGACCCCGCGCCCGCGTCGACGATCCGCGCAGGGGTCACGGGATGCCGCGCCGCCCATGCGACCATGGCATTCACGATCATAGGCGGTGTGTATGTCGCACCCGTGTTGCGCCGGATTTCCGGAGAACGGATTTGGCTGAACAACTCGCCCAACGGATCATCGCCCGCCGCGATCAATGCGCGGGTGCTTTCTATCAGTGGTGCGGGGGCTTTGGCCTTGCCGATCAGACGGCGTTCTTCGGGGGTGAGTTTTGCGGTGCTACCAATCAGGGCAGCAGCCACGGCAGCGAGTTGGCGTTCCGTCGTCATGTTCCCGCCTTGCGCCGACCTTCGTTGTAATCGCCCCACATTTCCTCAAAAAGCTTGCGTAGCGATACCCCGCGCCGTGCTGCTTCGGTTTTCACGTCTCGGGCCATGTCGGGCGACAGGCTAAAACCAACGATTTGTCGGTTGTCTTGAGGTTTGTTGAGTCGACTCGCCATTGGCGCGGTATGTCGACAAGTCGACTAAAGCGCAAGTGGTTTTGCGACGAACGCAGTAAGCATGTTCGGAATTGCCATTGGATCATATAGGGAACAAACGGCTTTGGCGATAAAAAGATCGTGGCGAGATTACACCATGGCGGCCGAACCAGATGAACGGTTTCCGACACGGGCCGAGATCGTGGACCGCAACGGCGACATGGCGCGGCGAAGCATCGAGCAAGCCGAGGCGTTCGCGGCCAGCCCCGCCTACGTCAAGGCCGTGCGCGAGATCGTCGCCAAGCTTCGGGCGGCGGGATTTTAGTTTACATATCGACTTAACGAAGTATTTCCGCGCCTTTGTCATGATAGAAGCATGGAAAATGAAAACACGAACATAATTCGCGTCCGTTGGTTGCTTCCGATCACTGTAATTTTTATCGGTGTGTCGGGGTATTATCTTTGCACGACTTGGGACGGGCGACCGGAAAAAGCCGTTTTATCTCTCGCTTTCGTGATAGGCGAAGCGTTGATATTCGGCATCCTGTGGGGCTGGCTCTACGGCAGAACCGGAAAAGTCACATGGTTCTAGCCAAGCATTCCGAACGGGGCAGCGCGATCATATTACTTTTCGTGTCCGTGGCTCTTTTCGGGGCCGTGGGATGGGTCATGCTGCAATCTAGCCGAACATCCGCCGATATGGTGCGGGGCGTTCAGGCAGACGCGGGCGACATTGCGGGGCAGGATTGCACCAACACGCTCGACATGGCCTTTAAGCGGCTCGATCTAGGCGGCTGCACGGTGGAAGAAATCTCATATGAAGCGGACGGGTCCGCCGCGCTCGGTCCCGCCGATGGCCGCTGCGCTCTGTTCAGCCCAAATGGCGGCGGCGCGAAGCCTTGCGGCCTTGTCGGTTGCCCGCTCGATCAGCTTCCGCAAATCGGATCACGCTGCAACGGTGTTGTGTTCGCGGGCATCACGCCGGACGGAAATCACCGCATGTATACGACCGCCGCCGATGGCGTGGGCTTGCCATGGAACAACGGTAACAATGTAGGCTGGACGAACGTAACGGGGCAATCGGGCGCATCTGGAACGACCAACACGGCCCGCATGATGGCGACAGACGCGAACAGCATCACGGCGGGTTTCCAACCGCACCTTGCCGCCAAATATTGCGCCGACCTTGTCTATAATGCGCGTGATGACTGGTATTTGCCCGCCCGCCTAGAACTAGACGTGCTTTACGATCACAAGGACGAGATTGGAAACTTTGCGGCCACGAATTATTGGGCTTCGTCGCAATCGTCAGCCACACAGGCTTACATTCGCCACTTCGGAACAGGCGTATCGAGCAGCACCGCCGCGAAAAACAATCCGCGTGTTGTCCGGTGCGTTCTCAAAGATTAAACCTGCTGACTATGCAAGGGAATGTGTTCCCGTGGGGTGCATAGCCAGCATTGAGGCCGAGGCTATCAGGATTCGGGGAAGCGGCGCAATTTCAACCGTCTGGACGTAGAACGGCCCCGCCAAGGGTGTGTGATCTTTAGCAGGGCCGCCCATATCGTGCACCGCAGAGGCTTCCCAGCATACGGTAGATTTATCTTACCAGAATCCCCGCCTGATTTCAAAATTTCCGATAGTCCAAGGCCCGCAAAAGGTGGTTTCCGTCCACCAGCTTGATAGGCTTGCCCGCCGCCCATTCCTGCGCGGGCCGTGTGAAGCCGGACAGGCCGACGACAAAGGCCCCCCGCGCCTTGTGATGGAGCATCACGCCGACGACCTCACGGACCACCGCAGCCCCTACAGGCTTCGCATATCGCTTGCACTGGACGACGATACGCCGCCCCCTGCCCGTCAGGAGCAAGTCTAGCCCGCCATCCGGTTTCCCTTCGCGGCCCACGATCTCGACCCGCCAGCCTCGACGCTCGAAAGCGGCGGCGGCGTATCGCTCGAAATCGTTCGGAGACATGGCCCGCAGCGCGTCAAAATCCCCGTACCCTCTAGCCCACCGGCTGCGAAAAAAACGCGCAGCGGTGCGCCGGAGACGGCGGACGGCCAGAGCCAACGACAAAGCCGCCACAAAGAGGGCGGCGGCTTCGGTTGGTGTGATTTCCGGCAGCGCGATCAATGGCGCGGCCCGTCCTTCGGTGTGATGATCGAGCGCGGCGGCTTTGCCCCGTTGTGCGCTTCGATCAGATCGACCATTTCGGCGGGCAGCATGTCCACCACCAGATCGCCGTCAGGTTCCATCAGTACGTATTTTTTGAATATGCGTGGCATCATGATCTAGCCCCCCTCTTTTAGATCGTTGCTGATTAAATCTCTTGCGCGGCAGGGCGTGGGTTCGTCACCCACAATTAAATCGTGCCATTCGATCATTTCACGCCGCAGAAACGCGGCGCGTTCTTCGCGTTCTATTGCTTCGTCTACAAGTTTATCCCGTATCAATATATAAATCTCCCCTAATATTGTTGGCGCACACCAATCCAATTTATGGAAACTTCGTTAAAAGATAATAAAGGCCTATATTGTGCCTTGTATCCCCGCCGGAGGCATCTGCTAATATTAGCGATTACTTTGTTTCCGTAACGTCTTAAGTTTCGCTTCGGAAATATTTGGTAGTCTCCAAGTGAAAGGAGACTATTAACATGGGCGAAAAACCTGATTTCATTATTTACGACGAGCCGCCGAAAGCAACGGAGGCAAATCCTAAGCCCGAATGGGTGAAGGTCGGCGCGGGCTGGTTCCACAAGGACGCCAACGGCGGCAATATCCAGATGGACAACGGCAAACGCTACCTCATGCGGGCGCGTAGTCAGCGGGCAGAAGATGCAGATGCAAACCCGCAAGCTTAAAGGCTTCGCCGTGATCGAACGCCCCGAGTCTGGGGCGTTGATCTGGGGAACCTTACGGCCCGACCGCGCCGCCGCGTGGACAGGCTACCTAGACCACAATCCGCAAATCGAAGGCTTCCCGACCGCAGCGCGGACGGTTGAAGTCGAGATTTTTATTCACGAAGCTTTAGATGGGGAAAGCACATGCGAGGACCAACAGAAACAATCTACCGAATAGCCTTACACGCGTTCCATTTAGGAACGGATTTCTTCGGCAATTACAACGGCGTCTTTTTCGAGAAGGCTTGTCTCGATCCTATTGACTTCAAGTCATACGATCACGCGCTAACCATTGCCAAAATTCAATGCATCAACATTGCCAACGACCCCGAGTTTACGGGCAAGCGGCTTATCACCATCGACAAGTTCACGAAGGAGGGAGAAACCGTGAATATCGTTGGCGTAGCGCGAATATACATCGAGGGCAAAGGCTACAATCCAACTGTGGAAGAAATCAGCTAATGGACGAATACGGCATGATTTCCGACACGGTTTTTATTATCATCTTAGCAATTGGCGTTGTGGGGGCGCTTTTGTCATTTGGAATCTCGCATCATAAAATCCGCGCAAAGCGGTAATATTTTCTTCGCTCTTTTTGCCGCAGTCGGAATGGTTGGCGTGATAGGCGCGGCGACAATGAGTTATGTTCGCGGCCCCTTGGCAACGTCTGTGAAGGTCACACGCCAGAACAGCGCGGAGACAAGCCTTTCCATGGCTATGCGCCTTGCGGCCATGGCAGCGGCCACGCAGCAAGCCAGCAATGGCGATTGTGACGGGGACGGTTATATCGAGCCGATCCCGTACCGCAGCGCGGGCGCGGCCCCGCACCCGACAGGCGGCGGGCTTGTCCCGCTCACCATTGGCGCGGCCAAGTCCGACCCGTGGCGGCGCGATTTCGGATATTGCGTGTTCGATCATGGCCCGAAAGTGGATGATGCCACTTGCGGCGGTCCCGCGCAGTTGCGCCAGAAAGGCGCGAACACAGGCGCATTCCCCGCCCTCGCCATGATTTCCGCAGGACCGGACGGCGTTTTTCAGACCGCTTGCCTAGATTGGGCCGACACCGATCTAAACGGCATTCCCGATCTACCGCCGATCAACACGCCCGCAGGGTCCGACGATATAGTTTTTTCGTGGACCTACCTTGAAGCGGCGGGCGCGGCGGGCGGCTTGTGGAAGTTGGAAGCGGGTGACGCATCGACCGCCGAAATCGACCGGAATTTATCGGTCAAAGATGGCGGCGGCATCGAGCGCATGGCTTTCGACATTGCGGCCAAGGCCTTGAGCGTTGGCGCGGGCGGTTCCGGCTCCTTCCCGACCGTCAAGGCCGACTATCTGAACGCACTCACCGCACCCGCTATCGAGGTTCTGGCCCCGATCAACGCCACGGCCAGCTATTCGGTCAACGGCACCGAGATAATCGACGACACGGGCTTAATCGTGTCCGGTGAGCAAGACCCCGAAGTCGGCACGGTCGAGAGCGGGAAATGGTGTTCGGGCGGGCTTGGCGGTGTTCTGACATGCGAACAAGAACCCCCTGCCCTTGGCCTTGGCGGCGCGATCTACAGCAGCGCACGAGAGGAATTATCAGGGCGCAACTATGTCGATTTTGCCATTCCCGAAGGGGCCGAGCGCATAACCGTCCATATCCTAGCTATGTCCGAAACGGCGGGGAATCTGCCCGCGTTCCAGCTTGGCGATTCAGGCGGCGTCGAAATCATTGGCTATGCTGGCACAGCATCATCCCTGCGTTCGTCAGCGGTGACGGATACGACCTTAAGCAACGGCTTTCAGGTCCGCACGGGCAACGCGGCGCGTGTCGTTCATGGCTCGATCACGTTCGCGCTTGTGGACCCTGATACCAACGCTTATTCAGCCTCGGGACAGTTCGGGTCCTCGGACGCCTCGTATCAATTTTTTGTGGCCGGAAGCAAAAGCTTGTCCGCGCCGTTGGAGAGCGTCAGGCTAACGGCGGGCGGTGCGGTATTCGATTCCGGCTATGCCTTGGCGACATGGGAATAGACGTTAGGGCCGTTTTTAAGCCCGTACAGCGCGTTTTCAGGTTTTCGGCCCACTGGTAGCGGCCACCCCCTGAAAGGCCTCTAGCGCGCGTCCGTAGGCCGGATTTGGGGGCATCTGCGCGAGGGTCCGGCAAAACCAGAGCCGCCAATCGTCAAAAACGCCCTCGCTTGCCGCGTCATAGGCCCGCAGATCGTCAACGGTTGCGCCCTGCTCGATCATTTCGAGCAGGGTCAGGCAATCCCGAATATATCCATCGTCAAAGCATGGATCATCCGGCGCGACATTGCCCGCCAGACACGCGGCCAAATGCGCCCCGCTGAATACCGCGATCATAGTTCGCCCGCCTTCGTGTTGTGCGGCGACGAACGCCGCGTCCGCCAGAGGGAAGCGGCGAACGCGCCTCATTCCCGCACCGTGGGCAGATCGTATTTTTCAAACAGGAGATTCAGGGCTTCCGCGTGGAGGGATTCCATCGTCACCCGCTCCCCTGCCCTGTGCGCCTTGAGCATCATCAGGTTTTGGCGGAATTGCGGGTCTAGGTAGCTGGTAACGGCAACCAGATTGGCACGGTCCACCTTTCCCGCCTTCGCGGCCTTAGCCTTTTGTGGGCTGGCCGCAGTCGGGGCGGTGACCGTTTCCGCAACAGGTTCCGGCGCGGCGACAGGTTCCGGCGCGTTCGCGGGTTTGCCGAGTGCCGCCATGAGGTTCGATTTTTTCACCATGGTTTAGGCCCTCTTTTGCAGTTTTGCAGTTTTGCTATGTTGCTCTTTTGCAAAGGCGAATAGCGCGGTCAGTTCGGCGGCAGCTTTGTCGCCGCCATCAACCTCTTGCGGCCCCTGCCCTGTTTCGGGCGCGGTCGCATAAACGCGGCGTTGCGCTAGAGCCACGGGCGCGGTTTCGAGGCCGAACCGTTCCTTGATCCCTTCCGCCATGTCGCCGACAGGGTCGCGGGTCGAGGGGTGGGCTTTCGTAATGACGACGAACGCGGGCGGGTTTCCGGCCATGCCAAGGATGGTTTTGACCGCATCGAGCGTTTCGAGGTCGAAAACTTGCGACTGGACGGGGATTAGAACCAGATCGGCCAGCTTGGCGGCGGAGGTTGCCGCCGTGTCCGATTTACCCGCCGTGTCGATGATAACCAGATCGTATCCGTCCGCCCGTGCGCCCTCTACAACTTTGGCAAGCTGCCCGACCCCGCAAGAATAGGCCTCTGGTCCGGCCTCACCTTCGCGGCGGTCCCCCCAATTGGCGGCGTTGGTTTGTGGGTCCGTGTCGATGATGGCCACCCGTAATCCTTCGAGGTGGGCGGCGACCGCTAGGCCTATGGCGGTTGTGGTTTTACCCGTGCCGCCTTTCTGGCTTATCAGAGAGATAGTTTGCATGTTTGCACCTTTGCTTGTTTGCGTTGCTGCATGTTTGCAGTTTTGCACTTTTGGAAGTTTGCACTATTGAATGCAAAGTTGCAAAGGTTTTATAGGTTCTACCGATCACCAGAGGCCCAAGCGGTCATTTGCTGCGCATCCTGATAGCCCTGATACGCCGACAGGCCCGCGCTACCGACCACCAAAAGCGCAGCAATTGCCGCCGCAAGTTTTGCGGCTTGGCCGAGCGGGAAGGACGGGACAGGGACGGGGGCGGCGGCGGCCTCTTTTTGCTGCGCGGCTTTCCATTGGGCGTGTCGCTTTTCCCGAGCGATAACGGCAGGGTCTAGGCGTTCGTCAGCGTATATGGGCGCGGGCCGTGGCAGGAAGTACGGCCACGGTTTCAGGCGGTAGACATTCCCGCCCGTGCCGAAAACGACCATGGAACGGGCCAGCTTGTCGCCCTCATGCTTGGCAACCATTTCTTTGACCACATCGGGCGGATAGCGAAGCTGCCCGACCTTGCGGGCCTGTGTTTCGTATTGCTCGTTTTCTAGATGCGCCCTTAGCTGGTCCTCGCGTTGCCATTCCCATTT
>Ga0268264_10002471_pt1 | contig 16246 bp, 15 predicted proteins | sample KBSSwiS32_FD_190357 | JGI IMG/M metagenome (GOLD analysis project Ga0268264, IMG submission 190357) | Switchgrass rhizosphere microbial communities from Kellogg Biological Station, Michigan, USA - KBS Switchgrass S3-2 (SPAdes) (version 2) | ecosystem: Host-associated > Plants > Roots >...
TGGGCCGCACCACCGGCTTGCGATGCAGGCGTCGCGGAAAACGTCAAGCTGCCAGTCTGTCTCTGCCGGGCACGCTTCATGCGGCCTAGCAACCATCCGAAAAAGCGGCCAATGCAGCTTTCACGCTGCGCCGATTGGGGGGGTGCCGGGTCTGCCGGCTTCGGCGCTGCCGGCACCGCAGGATCGAATGGTGGCGAAAAGTCCATCGCGATGATGGTTCGCAGCCAGCTCGCGGACATGGTGACCCTCTGCGCATCTTTCTTCGCGACGTAAAGAACGCAGAAGTCGAAATCCTTCAGCCTTCTGATCGCCTCCGGAGGCCTCACAAGAAGCTCGGCTGCGCGGACCGACTTCTTCAGGTCCTCCTCGATCCAGCCGAGCTTCACAAAACGCTCCAGGGCTGTACCGCGCTCGTCCGCGCCAATGGCCTGCGCATCGAAGCGCACGAGCAGCGGTAGCCATTCTCCGGGCCGCTGATGCCTGAAGTCGTTCTGGATCGCCCAATCCAAGTATGGATCGAGCGGGGCCGCCGGAATTTCTCTCGGCATGTGTCGTTCAGCCATCGCGCCTGCCCTCGCTGTTCACCACTCGTTAGATGCTTGTCTCCACAGCCAGTTGAGCGGCAGCGATTGCCGTACGGTGATTGCCCCGGCTACCCGCGCGTAGTAGGGCGGGGCTGGATTCATGAAAGCATCGGTCGTCGGGTTGTAGAACTCGTTGCCGGTGAAATCCTGGTTTCCGGGATAAGCCGCACCGTCAAATGTGAGAGATGCGACGTTATTCGCTGCACCCGCTGTGCATCGCTGGATGAAATACTCGGCAACTGCGAACCCAAGCGCCTGTCCCGCCATGCTGTCGACGGGATAGTGCACGCCCGCGACGGTGCGGTTGATCGCGATGCGGGCGGCTTGGCGCATCAACAGTTCACGAAGCTGGGCGTGTTCAGGCCCCAGAGGTGCCCTCGATACGAGCTCAAACAGAACGCGCGCCACGGCATGTGCTTCGGTTGCATGTCCACTGGGGAACGAGCCATGCGCAGGGGTCTCGATCATCGGCTGCACCTGAGACGAGTACTCATGCGGTCTGGTCACGTGCAGTGCATTCTTGAAGTTCATCTCGGCATACTTGGCGAGCCTTAGCACCAGCTGGATCAGCTCATAAGTCCTCGCATGCCGCTCACGGTAGAGCGGCAATATCGTCGCCCAGAAGGCGTACTGTGGCGCTATCTGTGCCGCTATCTCGCGCGCACGGTCCGTGCGGAGGTCGGCATATCCGTTCACGAGGTTCAGTTGCCCGCTGAATATCCCCGGCGCGGTTGGCCGCACGATGGTGGCGAAACGTGCCCAAGCTCCAGCTGGAGGCGCCCCCGGAGCGATGTTTGCATGCCAGAGCGTCGCTGACTCCGTCCCCGCTGCGTCGATGTCGAAGTAGAGGCACGACAGCAGCTCAGATTCGAACAGGAACCGTCGGATGCGTGGATCCCACCGGTCTAGGAAACTGGTGGTCGAAACGGGGCCCTGCCTGATCGGCCACGGGTTGGCGATGAAATTGAACGGGCCGACGATGCCCTCGCGGTGCAAGTTCATGGCGCCCGAGGAAGGGCGCCGGCCACCGGACCCCTCGTACCCCTCGTACCCCTCGTACCCTTCGTAGCCCTCGTACCCTTCGTACCCTTCGTAGCCTTCCAGTCCGCTCATGGCTTCCTGCCCTCCAGGTTCACTGCCTGCTATTTGGGAACGCCGGCGAGTTCAAGCGCCTGCGCAACCTGCCGTCCACCTGCGAACGCCGCGCTCGGAGACCGCTCGAGAAAGGTGGACACCCGGAAGCCTGGGTCGAGCTTGAGGAGCTCCTGGGCACGTGTACGAGCTTCCTCTTCGCGCCCTAGCCGCCACAAGGTCGCGATCAGCACGCGCAGTGTCGATCCGTGTGTTCGGTTCAATCGCAACGAACGAGTGGCAAGGCTGAGTGCGCGTTCGTTCTGGCCGGCTGACAGTGCGGCGGTTGCGGCGAGCGAGTCGAAGTAGAACTTCAGTGGGTCCAGCGGCGATAGCTTCAGCGCGTGCCGCGTGTGCCGCAAAGCTTCCTTGCCTTCGTCGCGGAACGCGTGCAGCGTGCCCTTCAGCAGCCATGCGAGCGAATCGTTCGGATTCGACTGCAGCGCTTGCGCGTAGAACTGCTCGGCCACATCGAGCCGCTTCAGGATGTAGGTATTGACCTGGCCTTCGACCGTCATGGCAAGCGATAGCGTGGCGTCTCGGTCGAGAGCACGCTTGGTGTTATCCAGGGCGGCCTTGCCGTCGGCCAGCGAGTCGGCCGACCAGCCCTGTGTCACGCGCAGCACATGCCACTTCGCCATCCAGGCATAAGGCGACGCGAGCCGCGGCGTGCGTTCGATCAGCACGTGCAGCAGTTGCTGCGCACGATCGAACGCGAGCGGAGAGATGCGGTGCATCAGGGCGATGCTGCTCAGAAGCAGCGTGTGGTTCTGCAGGCTCTGCGGCGCCTTGCCCTGCGATCGCTGCAGCTCGCGCACCATCATCGCGGCGCAGGCCTCGGACACAAGACGGCCGGCAAGCGGATCGTCGCCTGCGATCACGCCGTTGATGCTGCCCTTGAGCGTCTGCGACCAAACCACCTGCATCGTGCGGATTTCGGCCATCTCGGCCTTCAGCGTCACGCGGTCGGCATCGGCGTGATAGGAGCCGGACAGCACGTAGTCGGCCCGCAGGTAGGCGCTGGCGTCATCCAGCTTGAGGTCGCGCCCTTGGAACGCCGACGTCGACAGGCGCGAGATCACGTTGACCTCGGGCGAGTGCGACAGGGCCGAGATCACCTCGTCGGCCAACAGCTGGCCCAGCACGTCGCCCGTGGGCTGCAGCGCGCGAGGCCGGAACGGGATGACGGCGATCGTCGCGCGCAGATCTTCCGCCAGGTTGCCGCGCTCGATGACCGGCTGCTCACCTGGCGCGCCTACCCGGAACGCGCGAATCGGCTGCTGGACATGCTTGACGTAGCATTCGCCAAGGTCCTCGATGTCGGCGTCGAGCGCAGGCGTCAGCTGGTCTCGCACGTCGGCGGAGACCACGATCTCGTCGGGCCCCGCCAGCGTCATCAATCGTGCCGCAAGGTTGACCCCATGGCCATACACATCGTGTTCGTCGGCGATCAGCTGGCTGACGTTGATGCCGATGCGTAGATGCAGACGACGCGATCGCTCGACATCCCGATTTGCCTGAGCCATCGCGTCCTGCATCGCGAAAGCGACGTTGACCGCGGTCGACGGGTGCGTGAACTCCAGCATGAGTCCGTCGCCGAGGCTCTTGACCAGCCGCCCGTCCTGTCCGGGCAACAAGCGGTGCACGACGTGGTCGACGAACGCGCGCCAGCGCTGAACCGTGCCGGACTCGTCCTCCTGCATCAAACGCACGGATTCGACGACGTCGGCGACCAACACGGTACGCACGACGCGCGCGATCTCCATCTCTGGCGGGAGGATTTCGGGGACCACGTCCTTTTTCCGCGGCTCGAGCCGGGCTAGCGCAGCACCGGGCCAGGTCACATGGCTACGAGGCAATTGCCGGCTTGCGGGGCGCAGCATTGCACCGCCGGACGATTCAGACAAGCTCTGTCGGGTTGTCAGGCCCCGGCGTTGGCGACGACGGCCGTCAGGCCCGAGCCGCGCCTGGTGGGGGTCAGAGCGTCCAGCGACAAGCTCGAATCGAAACAACACGGCACTCCAGTGCCGACACAGTACGAACCGTTGTCCCGACCGGCATCCTCCAAATGAACTAGCTCGCGCCGCGCGCCACGGGCGTCGGCGAGCCCGCGCAGGGACTCAGGCGGCCGGCACCCTCACCCCCGCCCCATCCAACCACCTCTGCCCACCCGCGATCCCCATCCAACAGCTTCGCCAGCGCCGGCACCATCGCCAGCGGCTGCCCACCGCGCGCGGCTCTTCCACCATCAGCCGCAGATCCTTGCGCGCCATCGAGTGGCGCGTGATCAACAACATCGAGCACCTCGACGGCGTGCTGAAGGGCTAGGTCCGCGCCGGCGGACGCGTCAAAGCACAACCCGATGAACGCGGTTGCGCTCCTGGCTGACCTTGGCACCCATCGTCTGCGCGGCTGCAGCGTTCATCAGCTCGCGCACGGGGCGCCCGCGGCGAGCCGAAGCCACACCCACCGTGACCGTCACGACGGGCGCAACGCCGGACTCCCGGTGTGGCATGCGCAGAGCCTGCACCCGGTCGCGAATGCGCTCAGCGGCGGCGTGCGCGGCCTCGCCCCCCGCACTCTGCAAGATGGCCACGAACTCTTCGCCGCCCTTGCGATAGACCAGATCGCCTTCGCGCGTGGCCTCGCTGATGGCCCTGGCCACGGCCTTGAGTGCCTCGTCGCCAGCAGGGTCGCCGTACGCATGGTTGTAGGCACCGAAGTGGTCGATGTCGATGAAGGCAACTGCGGTGTCGGGCCCGAATGACCCGGGTGCGCCGGTGACGCGATCGAGCACCTTGTCGAGCGCTCGACGGTTGCGCAGCTCCGTCAACGCGTCGAGATGAACTTCGTCTTCCAGCGCGCGGTTGCGCTGCTGCAGCTCGATGACCATCGAGGCGAGCTCGCGCCGCGCCTGCGCCAGCGGCTGAATGCGATCGTCGAAAGCCAGCACGCGATCGCAGCCCTGCTGCTTGGCCGCGGCCATCGCGATGTCGCAGGCCTTGAACACATCGTCGATGCCGTGGCCGTCGAAGGCGGCCAGTCCGCCCGACATCGTCAGCGGCGCCATGCCGTCCAGCCGTTCCAGCGGTTCTTTCACACGGTCGAGACAACGCCGCATCACGCCCTCGGCGGCGTGAGTCTCGACATCCGGCAGAAACACCATGAACTCGTCGCCGCCGATCCTCGACAGCACGGTGTCGTGGGGCAACGACTCGCTGAGGCGCCGGGCGACCCCACGCAGGGCCTCGTCGCCCATCTGAAGGCCATGGCGGTCATTGACCACCTTGAAGTGGTCGATGTCGAGCAGCACGACCGAGCCCCTCACCGCGAGAGACCTCGCATGCCGCAACCTGCGCGCGAACGCTTCGCGGTTGTGCAGGCCAGTCAGATGATCGATATGCCAGCGCATCGACGACTCCGGCTTGGATTGTCGACGCGGGGGCGCGAGCCACGGTGCGGTGCTCGGCGCTAGCGGTAATTTGGCACAGTGGCCGCACTGCCTCCCTGCGTAGGGCGCATCTCAGGCGATCACCCCCGGCACCGGACGAATTCGCTGCATCCGTACAAAGGCTTACTCCGTACGTGCGTCCGCCCTGCGTCTTGCCTCGTAGGTGGCGGTCTCGTGGACTGTGCTCGACGATGAACCACCAAAGGCCCATCGACGTACGCGCGCGCCTGAATGCTTGGCTTGCGCTCACCTGCGTTGCCGTGTTTTGCATCACCAGTGCCGCGCTCTACCGCCTCGAAATGAACGCCGCCATGACACAGGTCCGGCGTGAAGCTCTGGTGCAGATGCAGATGGCACTGGCGATGCGCCAGTACACCATCGAAGACGTGCGCCCGCTGCTGTCCGATCAACCCAATGCGTTCCATTTGCCGGCCATCCCGGCGTATGCCTCGGTGCGCGCAATGGCTCTGATGCGGCAGGTCGGCAATCTGCCGGCGGACTACCAGGAACTCGCCCTCGACCCCACCAACCCCGCCCATCGTGCCAGCGGATGGCAGCTCGCGGTGATCCGGCAGTTCAACGACGATGCGCAGAGCGACGAATGGAGCCGCGCGCTGGACACGTCGAGCGGCACGATGATGCAAATCGCGCGGCCGGTGCGGCCGACCCCTGACTGTCTGACTTGCCACGGGGTACCAGCCGATGCACCGGCCGCGATGCGCGCGATCTACGGCGACCAGCACGGCTTCAACTGGAAGGTGGGCAAGGCCATTGGCATGCAACTGGTGACCGTTCCCGCCACAGACGCCATCGCGCATGCGCATGCGGCCTGGTGGCGAAGCGTGGCAGCCAACATCCTGGTCCTCGCCGCGGTCTTCGTCGTCTTGAACTGGGTGGTATCGCGCAGTGTCATCGCGCCCATCGAGCGACGGAGCATGAGGTTGCGGCGGCTAGCCGGCACCGATCCCCTCACCGGGGCCCCAAACCGGCGCAGCTTCGAGAACCACGCCGCCAATTTGCTGGCACACCGCACAGCGGGTGCCCCCGCACCGACGACCCTGGTGCTCATCGACATCGACCACTTCAAAGGCGTCAACGACCGTCACGGTCACGACGGCGGGGACCGTGTGCTGAAGGAGTTTGCGCTGCGTTTGGCGCACCACTGCAGACCCGGCGAGAGGCCGTTTCGGGTCGGCGGGGAGGAGTTTGCGGTGCTGCTGGCAGACACCGCCATCGAAGCCGGCCTGCAGCGCGCAGAGGCGCTGCGCCAGGTCGTCGAAAGCTCTCCGTTCATCGGCATTGGGACGTTGACCGCCAGCTTCGGTGTGGCCACGGTCAGCGGAGCGGAGACGCTGGCCAGCGTGCTCAAGCGCGCCGATCGGGCCTTGTACCTGGCCAAAGGTGGGGGGCGCAATCGCGTGGCGGCGGATCCCGCTTCAGGAGGTGCAAGGTCGTGATGACGCGCAGGCATCGATCGACCGCAAAGGGCGGTAACTCGGGTTTCCGAGCGAGCTAACGCGCAGTTGCGCGCGCCGCAGCCGCAGGTCCTTGCGCGCCATCGACCTCTCGAAAGGCCCGAACAGGTTCGCGCGGTTCGTGGTGCCGCGCCGCGAGAACGCTCAGCGCGCCGCCCACAGCATGCCGCGCCGGAAGATGGTGCGCATCTGCGGCACGTCGAACTCGGCGCTCACGTGGCCGAGCGCGCTGTAGAAGACGCGCCCACTGCCGTGGCGGCGCTTCCACACCACCGGCATCGTCACGCCCTGGGTCCACGGCGCGTGCTCGCCCGAGAAGGTGGTGGTGGCCAGCACGTGATTGCTCGGGTCCACGTGCATGTAGTACTGCTCGGAGCGGAAGTCGAAGTCCTCGGTGCCCTGCATCACCGGGTCGCCGCGATCCTTCACGTTGACGCGGAAGTCGATGATGTTGCCCGGGTGCGCGACCCACTGGCCGCCGGTCATGAACTGATACTCCACCGCGTCGCGGAACGAGTCGCACATGCAGCCGTGAAACCCCGCCAGCCCGACGCCGTCGCGCACGGCGCCGGTGAGCATCGTGCACTGATCCTTCTCGATCTTGCTCATCGTGACCACCGGAACGATCAGACTCAAGTCGCGGATCGCGGGGTCGGCGAACGCGGCGGTGCTGTTTTCGATGCGCACCTCGAAGCCCTCCTCGCGCAGCATGCCCGCGCACACGTTGGCGGATTGCTCCGGTGTGTGCCCGGGCCAGCCGCCCCACACGATCAACGCCTTGCGCATGCTTGCTCCTGAGCGCGGTCGCGCTCGCTTAGTTCAGCGATCCGTTGGACTGCTCGATGGCCAGCATCGCCGGCCGCTCGGGGCGGGTGGCGATCGCCACGCTGCGGCCGGTTGCACCGGCCTCCTGCACCGCCAGCATCACCTCCAGCACGTGCAGCGCGAGATCGCCGCTGGCCCGGTGCGGGCGATTGTCGACGATCGCCTGCGCCATGTCGGCCACGCCGACGATGCGGAAGTTGCCGTTGGCGTACGCGTGCAGCGTCTCCTCGGGCTTGAACTCGCCTGCGCCGCGCGCCACCTCGATCTGGCCACCGAAACGGTTGGGGTCGGGCACGACCATCGCGCCGTCGGTGCCGTACAGCTCGATCGGCAGATGGCGGTGCCGCGGCACGTCGAAGCTCATCACGATGCTCACCACCGCGCCGCTCGCGAACGTCATCAGCCCGGCCACGTGCGTGGGCACCTGCACGTCGACGAGTTGGCCCTTGCGCGGCTCGCTCAGGATTTCGCGCTGCTTGCGCGGCATGGCCACCGCGCCGGCCACGCTGGCCACCGGCCCCAGCAGGTTGACCAGCGTGGTGATGTAGTAAGGCCCCATGTCGAGCATCGGCCCGGCGCCGGGCCCGTAGTAGAAGGCCGGGTTCGGGTGCCAGCGCTCGTGGCCCGGGCACATGAAGAACGCACTGCCCGCCACCACACGGCCGATGGCACCGTCGTCGATCAGCTTGCGGCAGGTCTGCTGTGCGCCGCTCAAGAACGTATCGGGCGCACAGCCAACGCGCAACCCGAGCTCGCGGCCGCGCTGCACCAGCTGTTGCGCCTCGGCCAGTGTCACGCCGAGCGGCTTTTCGCTGTGCACGTGCTTGCCTGCCGCCAGCGCCTGCAGCCCCACCGGCACGTGCGCCGGCGGCGTGGTGAGGTTGACCACGATCTCGACACCTGAGTCGGCCAGCAGCGAGGCCACCTCCACCGCGGGCACGCCGAACTCTTCGCCGCGGGCGCGCGCCGCGTTCATGTCGAGGTCGGCCAGCGCGCGCACGTCGAGGATCGGAAACCGCCGCGCCGCGGTCAGGTAGGCGCCGCTGATGTTGCCGCAGCCGATGATGCCGATGCCAATGCGTCTCATTGGGTAGCCTCCGCGCCGCGCGCTGCGGCATTGGCTACGACCTCACAAGCGCTTCGCGCAGTTGTGAGTCTGCGCCGCAACTTCGTTGTCGCCTTGGGAGCGGCTCTTTGTCTCATGGCCCGCGATTGTGGCCCCCCCAGCCGGTGCCGCAGCGTCAGGGCAAAGCCCGAGAGCGAGCCGCGACGGCTGTTCCAATAATCGAGCGAGCCACTGTCACCCGGAGCCCTCGCATGAACCGTCGCATCGCGTTCGCCGCCGCCGCAGCGCTGAGCCTGGCCGCCACAACACTCGCCGCGCAGACCACCGTGAAGTGGATGCACATCGAGACCAACAACGTCAACATCGCCAACTACTTCAAGCAGACGGCCGAGGCGTTCGAGGCCAAGAACCCCGGCGTGAAGGTCGAGATCCAGGTGCTCGAGAACGAGGCCTACAAGGCCAAGCTGACCACGCTGCTGCAGTCGAGCGACAAGCCGCACGTCATCTACAGCTGGGGCGGCGGCGTGCTGCAGGCGCAGGTGCGCGCCGGCGTGCTGCAGGACATCGACGACGCGATGAAAGGCCCCTGGGGCGACAGCCTCTCGCCTGGCGCGGTGGATGCGTTCCGCTACCAGGGCAAGGTGTGGGGCGCGCCGATGCTGATGAGCCAGGTGGGCTTCTATTACAACAAGGCGCTGTTCCAGCAGGCCGGCGTCGACGCCGCGGGCATCAAGACCTGGGACGACTTTCTCGGTGCGGTGAAGAAGCTCAAGGCCGCCGGCGTCACGCCGATCGTCGTCGGCGGTGCCGACAAGTGGCCGGTGCACTTCTACTGGACGCACATCGCGCTGCGCCTGGGCGGCAAGCCGGCGTTCGAGGCCGCGCAGCGCGGCGAGGCCGGCGGCTTCGGCAACGACGTGTTCGTCAAGGCCGGCGAGGTGTTCAAGCAGCTGGTCGACCTGCAGCCGTTCCAGCCCGGCTTCCTGGCCGCGACGGCGCCGCAGTCGTACGGCCAGTTCGCCGACGGCAAGGGCGCGATGACGCTGATGGGCAACTGGCTCTACAACTCGCAGCGCGGCAACGCCGCCGACAAGAAGGGCCTCGCCGACGACGCGATGGGCTGGTTCGCGTTCCCGGCCATCCCCGGCGGCAAGGGCGACCCGCGCGAGACGCTGGGCGGCATCAACGGCTGGCTGGTGACCAAGGGCGCGCCGAAAGAGGCGGTGGAGTTTCTCAAGTTCCTGACCCGCCCCGAAGCGCAACGCGAGATGGCCGGCAAGGGCTTCTTCATCCCAGTGGCCAAGGGCGCCGACCGCGACATGGTCAACCCGTTCTTCAAGATCAACGCGACCAATCTCGCAGCGTCGCCGTACCACCAGATCTTCTACGACCAGATGCTCGGGCCGTCGGTGGGCCGCGTGGTCAACGACGTGTCCACCGACATCGCCGCCGGCAAGATGGCACCGAAGGACGCGGCCAGCGCGATCGAGGACGCGCGCAAGAACTGAGCCTCGATGCGTGGCGGCAACGTCGCCCCGATCGGCAGCACGCTGCTGATCTGCCTGCCGCCGGCGCTGTTGCTGTTCACGCTGTTCGTGGTGCTGCCGGTGGGCGAGGCGGCGTGGTACAGCTTCTTCCGCTGGGACGGCTTCGGCACGCCCACCGAATGGGTGGGCCTGCGCAACTACGAGAGCCTGTTCGCCAACCGCGTGTTCCACATCGCGCTGCGCAACAACCTGCTGATCATCGGGGTGTCGCTGGCCATCCAGCTGCCGCTGGCGCTGGCGATGGCGCTGATCCTGGCCGAGCGCATCCCGGCCGCGCCGGTGTTCCGCATGATTTTCTTCCTGCCGTACGTGCTGGCCGAGATCGCCGCCGGGTTGATCTGGCGCTTTGCCTACGACGGCGACTACGGCCTCGTCGCATCGATCGCGCGCGCGTTCGGCGCGACCGCGCCGCACGTGCTGGCCGACCCGGCGTATGCCGAGGCCGCGATCCTCTCGGTGATCGTGTGGAAGTACTTCGGCTTTCACATGATGCTGTACATCGCCGGGCTGCAGGCGATCGACCGCAGCCTCTACGCCGCGGCGCGCGTCGACGGGGCCACGCGCTGGCAACTGCTGCGCCACGTGAAGCTGCCGCTGCTGAAACCCACCATCAAGCTGTCGGTGTTCTTCGCCATCCTCGGCTCGTTCCAGCTGTTCGACCTGGTGATGCCGATGACTCGCGGGGGCCCGTCGGACAGCACGCAGACAATGGTGAGCTTTCTGTACAACCACGGCATCACGCGCATGCGCGTGGGCTTCGGCAGCGCGATCGGCGTGGTGCTGTTCGTCATCTGCGTGGCCTTCGCCATCGGCTACAAGCGCGGCGTTATGCGCGACGGAGACGGCGATGCGTGAAGCCCACCGCGCATCGGCCGACGACGGCCTCGACGACGACCCGTTCCGCGGCTCGCTGCTGCCGCGCTACCTGGTGCTGCTGCTGGTGGCCGGCCTGGTGCTGGTGCCGATCGCCGCCACCGTGCTCGGCGGCTTCAAGGACCTGGGCGAGCTGCGCACCAACCCGTTCGGCCTGCCGCACACGTGGCACCTCGAGAACTACTGGGGCATCCTGTCGCACGGCCGCTACTGGCAGATGATCTTCAACTCGGCGGTCATCGCCACCTTCACCACCGCGCTGGTGCTGGTGGCCGCCGGGCTGGCGGCGTTCGTGTTCGCGCACCTGCGCTTCGCGGGCGACCGCTATCTGCTCAACTACTTTCTGATCGGCCTGCTGTTCCCCGCGGCCACCGCGATCCTGCCGCTGTTCATCAAGGTGCGCGACCTCGGCCTGCTCGACACCTACGCCGGCGTCGTGCTGCCGGCGGCGGCGTTCTCGCTGGGTGCGGCGATCCTGCTGTTCCGCAACTTCTTCAAACAGCTGCCCGGCGAGCTGCTCGACTCGGCGCTGATCGACGGCGCGACCTACCTGCAGTTCTTCGCGCGCGTGGTGCTGCCGCTGTCGCGGCCGATCCTGGCCACGGTGGGCGTGATCAGCTTCGTGCAGGCGTGGAACAACTACCTGCTGCCGCTGATCCTGCTCAACAGCGACGCCAAGTACCCCTGGCCGCTGGGCATCATGGTCTACCAGGGCGAGTTCTCGAGCGACTGGCAGCTCGTGCTGGCGTTCGTGTCGCTGACCATCGCGCCGGCGGTCATCGTGTTCCTGCTGGCGCAGCGGTTCATCGTGGCGGGGCTGACGGCGGGGGCCGTGAAGGGATGATCGCTTCCGCGGTAGCCGCGCAGGCATGCGCCGGCGACTTTTGCGCAATGGCCACGGTCGCGCCACGCGATGCGGCCTGCTCTCGTGCGGGGTCGCCCGGGTCAGCCCTTGGCCTTGGGCTTGAAGATGTGGATGGTCTCGCCGCGCCCGAGCATCTCCACGAGCTGGGCGATGCGCCGGGCGCGTGTCTCGGCCTTGACGGCCGTCTGTATTCGCCACAGCACCGCGTAGCGATTGGCCGCGTTGATCGTTGCAAAGAAGGCCTTGGCCTTCGGCTCGGCTTCCAGCGCCGCCAACAGGTCCTGGGGCACCGCGGACGTGCGCGCTCCGTCGTAGGCCTTTGCCCAGCGTCCGTCGGCCTTGGCGGCCTCGATCTGCGCGTGGCCCGGCGCCTGCATGCGGCCCGCCTCGATGAGTGCGGCGACCTTGTCGATGTTGATCTTCGACCACACGCTGCGCGCGCGCCGCGGCGTGAAGCGCTGGAGCCAGTGCTGGTCGTCGAAGCCCTTCTTCTGGCCGTCGATCCAGCCCCAGCAGAGCGCGATCTCCACCGCCTCGGGGTAGGTGACGCTGGGTTGCTTGGCGCCCCGCTTGGCGATCTTGAGCCACAGGCCGTCGGAGGTGGCGTGATGCTTCTTCAACCAGGTGTCGAACGCCTTGGCGCTCTTGAACAAGGTCGGCGAGGGGTCGGATTGGATGGCGGATTTGGCGGCGGGCATCGCCTGGAGTTTGGCGCAACAGAGTCAGCGAGGTGGGTCGTCTGGTCCGGCCCTGGTTTGCGTCGCCTGCCCTGCGCCGAGCGCTTCGAGCGCAGCCCGGCAGTGGACGACATAAAAGCCATCCCGGTGGCTCAAGTCGCCCGCTGCGAGGAGCACTGCGACCGCGCGGTTCACGTTCTCGCGCGTCGCGCCGACGATCGCGCCGAGCGTCGTCTGGGACAGCCGCACCGGGATGCGAAGGCCTTGGTTCGTCTTCTCGCTGTGTTCAACGGCCAGGCGCAGCAGGGCTTGGGCGACGCGCGCGCGGATCTCCTCGTGCGCCACGCCGAGGAGTGTTCGGCCGACCTCGCGCGCGAGCACGCTGAGGTGCTCGAACATCCGCCGCATCGCCAGCGGGTTGTGCGTGAAGAACTCCAGCATCGGATCGCGCTCGATCTTCACGACTTGGCTGGGCACCATGGCCTCGGCACTGGCACTGCGCCGGCCGCTCGGGTCGAACACGCCCACCTGCCCGAATAGATCGCCGGGCAGCGCCAGCGTGAAGATGAGTTCGGCACCGTCGCGGCCGACGGTGTACTGCTTGAGCTGGCCCTCGGCCACGACGAACATTGCGTCGGCCGGATCACCCTGCGCAAACGCGAGTTGGCCGCGCGCGAGCGAGTGCATGCGCATGGCCGGCAGCAGCGCGGCGATGCGCTCGCGCGCAAGCTCTCCGAACACCGTGGTCTGCAGCAGCGCGTCGATCGGCGTCACGCCGCGACGATACGCGTTCTAGGCCGGAGCGGGCACGATGTTCTGGTTGGACCGGAACAGGTTGTCCGGATCGAATGCACGCTTGAGCGCGGCGAGCCGGCGGTACTTGGCATCTCCGAACGCGGCGCGAACGCGGCCGCCGTCGGCATCGCTGACGAAGTTGAGCGACACGTGGCCTGCAGCCCACGGCGCCAGCGCGCGCTCGGTGTTCTTCACCCAGGCGATGTGGCACGCATCGTCTCCGCCCTCCCAGTTGCCGTAACAATGCACCTGCCACGGCGCAGCGCGCCCCCCGAGCGGCGTGGCGTCTTCCGGCACGGCCGCGATCGCGTGTCCGCCAGGCTGCAGGATGATGTTCGAGAACGGAGACGTCGCGCGGTTCGCGCACGCGACGAGGGTGTCGATGGTGTCGTCGCCGAGCGCGCGCAGGTTGTCGGAGCGCCAGTACAGTCGGCGCCCGGGCGGGTTGCCGGCATCGACCAGCGACTGCAGCGCACAGTAGGGCATCGGCTGCACCAGGTCGGCCGCGGGAGCCACGGCGCCGCGCAGGCCATCCAACAAAGCCTGGCAGCGCGCGTGCTCGCCGAACCAGGCCACGACGATGCCGAGTGCAGGCTGGAGGCGCAGCGCCTCCGGCACGAACGGTGCAGGCGGCGCCACCAGAAAGACGAGGCCACCGCCGAGTTCCGGCGGCGCATCGCGCAGCAGGTCGCGGTACGCGCGGCACACCGCCGCGGCGTCGACGCGCGCGTAGAGCAGCAGGCCGCCCAGCACGATGGGCCCGACCGGGTGCAGCGCGAGTTCGAACTCCGTGACCACGCCGAAGTTGCCGCCGCCGCCCTTCAAGCCCCAGAACAGCTCGGCGTTCTCGGCGGCGCTGGCGGTGAGCAGCCGCCCGTCGGCGGTGACGACGTCGGCCGAAAGCAGGTTGTCGCAGGCCAGGCCGTGCAGCCGTTCGAGCCAGCCGCTGCCGCTGCCGAGAATGAAGCCGGCAATGCCGGTGCTGGTGACGCGCCCGCCGGTGGTGGCCAGGCCGAAGGCCTGCGTCTCGCGATCGAGCTCGCCCCAGGTGACGCCGGCTTGCGCATGCACGCGCCGCGCTGCGACGTCGACACGCACGCCCTTCATGGGCCCCAGGTCGAGCAGGAGTCCGCCTTCGATGGTGGAGTAGCCGGCTACCGAGTGACCGCCGCCGCGCACCGCAAGCGGCGTGTGGAACTCGCGCGCGAACGTGACCGCAGAGATGACGTCGGCAGCGTCCGTGGCGCGCGCGATGACGGCGGGTCGCCGATCGAAGGCGGCGTTGAAGGCGGCCCTTGCGGTGTCGAAGAGCGCGCCGTCGGCCGCAGTGAGCAACTCGCCGCGAAAGCGCGCGCGAAGCGAGGTGAGTTCGACCATGCGCGGCAGCGTAGGCAAGGTCCACGGCGCGCGCAGTGCCGTGCGTCACACCCCGCGGCCGGGCCACGGGGGTGCGCGGGGTCGTCACGCGCCCGGCACCCTCACCCCCGCCGCCACATCCAGCTGCCCCTCCCCACGCGCAATCCCCTCATCCAACAGCTTCGCCAGCGCCGGCACCATCGCCAGCGTCTGACCTCCGCGCGCGGCCTCTTCCTCCATCAGCCTCAAATCCTTGCGCGCCATCGACATCTCGAACGACGGCGGGGTGTACTGACCCGAGCTGATGCGCTTGGCGCGCTGCGGCAGCGTCTGGCCGGGGTTGAAGTGCTCGAACAGGCTGAACGCGTCTTTCATGTCGATGCCCACCGCGGCGGCCAGCCGGCCCACGTCGCCCAGCACACCCAGGATGCCCAGCAGCGTGAGGTTGCCGAACAGCTTGAAGGCGGCCGCGCGCTCGGGCTGCGGGCCCAGGTAGACCAGCGAGCCGGTCATCAACTGGAGCGCGGGCTGCAGCGCCTGGTGACGCGCGGGGTCGCCCGAGATCAGCATCCAGCCAGTCCCCTCGGCGCAATTGGCCGGCGCCATGAACACCGGCGCATGCACGTAACGCACGCCGCGCGCGCTCCAGCGCGCCACGCGCTCGGCGGTGGGGCGCACCGCGGTGGTGGTGTGGTCGACCACCCAGGCGCCAGCCGGCAGCGCGCCGGCCAGCGGCTCGAGCACGGCGTCGACCGAGGCGTCGTCGGACAGCGAGAGGTGGATGCGCTCGGCGCCGCGCACCGCCTCGGCCACGGTGGCGCAGGCGGTGACGCCGGCATCGTTGCCGGCCAGCGCCTGCGCCTTGGCCGCGCTGCGGTTCCATGCGCGCACGGTGAGGCCGTTGGCGCGCGCTCGTTGAATAAAGCCCGTGCCCATCAGGCCGGTGCCGAGGAAGGCGATGGTGGTCATCGGGGAGCTCCTGCTGTGAATTTCCTTCACATCCTCGCATGTCCGTCAGCTGGACCGCCCCGTTGCTCAACACCGATCCGCTACTGCATGTCGGGCTCCAGCTTGGACCGCGCAGCCTTCTCGCGGCTGCGGCGGATGAATGCTTGCAAGAAGTTGTCGAACGCCGCGTTGCGTTGCGCCACGAGTTGCCGAAAGTGCGCCGGATCGTTGCGTTCCTTTCCGGTGACCATGGCTTTCACGCAAGCACGGACTCTGAGGTCCGCCTCGTTCGACTCAGCCAACGCCTTCTGAACCTCGTCTCGCGGAATCACGCCTGCCTCCTTTCAGATCGATGCGAGCCGGCCCGACGTCTGGTCATCGATGCTCGCCGAGTTCGCCAAGAAGAATCTGCATCTCTCGCTCAATGCCCTCGCGGCGAATGCGTATGGCCTCCAGTGTGGCGAGCTCGAGTGGGGTGGGACCGGCTTGCTGCTGCGGCCCCGCGGCCGCCGTGCGCGTCCGGATCGCGGCCAACAGCGTCGTGATCTCCCTCTCGATGCGGCACAGGCGGGCGAGCAGAGCCTGGCGGCGCCGCTCACGGTCGGCTTCCAAGGCCCGGAGGGTCGTCGGCGCAGGAGCAGCGGCCAGGTCGG
>Ga0268264_10002478_pt1 | contig 16225 bp, 15 predicted proteins | sample KBSSwiS32_FD_190357 | JGI IMG/M metagenome (GOLD analysis project Ga0268264, IMG submission 190357) | Switchgrass rhizosphere microbial communities from Kellogg Biological Station, Michigan, USA - KBS Switchgrass S3-2 (SPAdes) (version 2) | ecosystem: Host-associated > Plants > Roots >...
GGTGATGATCTATCTCGATCCCGGCCAGACGCGCCGCAACGCGTACAACTTCGAGATCACCGCGGCGGGAGGACGCACGGACCAGCTCGAGCTCAATAACACCCAGGAGTTGAGGGAGTGGGACACGATCTTCGACGCCCGTGCACGGATCGTTCAGGACGGCTGGGTCGCGGAGTTCGCGATTCCGTTCAAGAGCCTCTCGTACGAAGCGACCGAAACCACTTGGGGCTTCGACGTCGGACGACGGATCTTCCACAAGAACGAGCGTGTCCACTGGTCGGGAGTCAATCCGGCGCTCCAGTTCACTGACGTCAGCCAGACCGGTGACCTGGTAGGGATTGAAAATGTCAGTCAGGGCATCGGGCTCGACGTCCAGCTCTACGGCGCGCCTCGCATCAAACGCGATTGGCATGTTGATAGTGCGGATCCGGGCGTGACCGCGGGCGGCAATGCCTTCTACAAGGTGACGTCGTCGCTCACTAACACACTCACCGTCAGTCCCGACTTTTCGGATGCGCCGCTCGACATCCGTCAGGTCAACACCACGCGCTTCTCGCTGTTCACGCCCGAAACGCGCGATTTCTTTCTGCAGGATGTAGCAGCGTTCGAATTCGGCGGGCTCGCCTTCGGCCGGAGTTCGCAGGATAGGGAGTCGAACAACGGCCGGCCGTTTTTCTCGCGGAATATCGGCCTCGTGCAGGGGCGTCAGGTGAGCCTGCCCGTCGGCGACAAATTGTCGGGACGTTTGGCGGGATTCGATGTGGGTGCCTTCAGTGTCCTCACCGACAGGACGCCGATGGGCGAGAAGGGTCAGATCCTGTCGGTGGCGCGCGCGACGCATCCCGTTCTCAGTGAGTCGAAATTCGGTTTCGTCGTCACCAACGGCGATCCGACCGGACTTACCGACAACACGGTCGCCGGCGCCGACTTCCAGTACCGCAACTCGACGCTCTTCGGCAACAAGGTGCTGCAGGCGGACATGTCGTACATGCGGAGCTTCTCGAGCGCGGCAGGCAACGATGACTCGTCGGCGGTCTCACTCAACTTTCCCAACGAACCCTGGTCGGGTGATGTCCTGTTCAAGCAGATCGGGGCGGATTTCACGCCTGCGCTCGGCTTCGTGAATCGCACCGCGATTCGGCAATACGCAGCGACCGTTACCCGGTTGAACCGCTACCGAAACACGTATCTCAACACGCTCGAATTCGGGACCAATGTTGAATTCGTCACGGACCTTCACAACGTGATGGAGTCACGCGCCGCCGATGCGTTGGTGCGTGCGAGGTCCAGAGCCGGCGATCAGATCACGCTGCGAATCGTGAATTCGTTCGAAAACGTGCCAGTCTCTTTTGAGCTGCCGCGAGCGGTGCCGGTACTGGTGGGCGAGTACAACTGGACCAATGTCAACGTGGGGGTGCGCTCGTTCAACGGCCGCGTGATCTCAGTGCAGGCCGATCTGACGTGCTGTCACTTCTATGATGGCGATGCGGTCGTCACGCAGGTGAATCTGATCTTCCGCCCCAGCACCCACTTCGAGATCAACGTGGGCCATCAGCTCAACGCAATCGATTTGCCGACCGGCGCCGTCGACATCCACCTCGGCACCGCGGACGGTGTCATCAATTTCACGCCGGTCATGCAAATCGCACTTCAGGCACAGTACGACAACATCAGCCAAAACCTCGCGTTCTCGGGGCGCTATCGGTGGGAGTATCACCCCGGCAACGAGCTGTTCATCGGCCTGGGCGAGAGCGCGCTCGTCTCCACCCGCGGTTTCATCGGGCAGATGACGCAGGCCACGATTCGGCTCGGACACACCTTCCGCTTTTAGATCGCCGCAGAATCCCGTATTGATCGACGTGGTTGCCACGCATAGAGTCGCGATCCGGCCAGCGGTATCGAATCAGCGTCTGAACGCGGGAAAGGGGCATCACAATGGCACAGGTCAGCGAACTACTCGATCGCTTCATTGAACTCTTCAATGCGGGTCGCTACGAAGAAGCCGAGGCGGACTTCGCGCCGGGCGGCTACAGCGAGGAGATCGGCACAGGACGGCGTCTGACGATCAAGGAAGCGACGGCGAATGCACGCGCGTGGAAGGAAGCATTTCCGGATGCGCGCGGCACGATCACGAACAAGATCGTGGCCGGGAACAAAGGCGCGGCGGAAATCGTGTGGCGCGGCACCAATCGGGGATCGTTGATGGGGAATCCTGCGACCGGCAGATCGGTGGAGGTGCGTGCGGTCGTGGTCATCGACACTGACGGCACGAAGATCACGCGCTCGAGCCATTACATCGACGTCGCGGGAATGACCGCGCAGCTCGGGGGCCGAGCGGCGGCGGCCACCGCCTAAAAAGCTATCAAGCAAGCGGGGATTCGCCGCGTAACCGGCGAATCCCCCCCACGGTAAATTGCCTCAGGGCGCTTCGGCGAGCTTCTTCATGTTCGCAAGCGCCCCTTCAAACCTCATCCGCCGCTGCGCGACATCGGCCTTCCTGGCCGCTTCATCTGTTTTGTCGGAAATGTCGTACATCAGCGTGTACAGCAGCTTCGAGCTCTGTGCGGTGACCGGCTTGGCTTCAAGGAAGCCGTGATAGAGGTTGTAGAACTGCCCTGCGCGAACCGGCTGCGTGTACCCGTAGGAAAGGTCGGTCTTCGAGACGAGAATCTCGGTGACCTGCCCACCACGGAGCAGCCGCACGGTCCCGATGCCGCCGTCGCCGGACTTGATCATGCAGTCCGTCACATCAAGCCATTTGGTGATGTCGCAGTAGCCACCGACCTTGGCCCAGACTGCCGCGGCCGGTTTGGCGACGTCGATTTCCATTTTGATGGTCATGTATTGCGGATCTGCCGCCCGGGCAGGAGCAGCGAGCGCAACGGTACCAATCAGGGCAGCAATCACGTAACGGTACATGTCCCCCCTCCTTGTGCGGCGAGGTGCTGCGTTATCGATATGCCGGCGAAACGTGGTGTGTAGCCTACACCACTCGCAAGCTCTTATTCCGCGTCGGTTGCGGTCGCGATAACCGGGAAATCCGTTGGCAGGGCCCGGATTGCGCTAAAGCGACGCACGCGCTGCCCGTTGTTCCCGCACGGTGGATGCAGCGTCCAGTGCAGCGCGAGGCTGTGGTTCGCGAGCAACCCTCGGAAGTGCCGTAATCTTCGCTGATAGGCTGCGTGGGCGCCCCAATTGAATGGCCTGTCATTGAGCGCTTCAAATTCGCGCCCCAGGTCTTTGCACGCGCTCGAGAGGCGCAGCGACTCGGCCCGTAAATACTCGATTGCGACGTAACTGTTCTGTGACGTGGGCGCATTGTAATGCGCGACCGACCTCGCACCATCCGGCGCCGGTGCCAGGTAAGCGGAATCTTTCACAGAATTCCGGAGCCACGTCGGGCAAGGTTCCCGTCGACCAACTCATCAGGTCATTGCCGACCGGCGGCGATCGTTCGAAGCACAGACTCCACTTCGGGGCGCTCTGGTGCATTGGGCGCAAGGCGCACGAACCGGTCGAAACGATTCGCCATGATGTCGGGACGATCGAGGTGTTGATACGCCAGCGCAGACTGGTAGTAGGCGTACGCGAACATCGGATCGGCGGCGATGCAAGCGTCAAATATCCGCGCCGCGGAGGCGAAGTCATTGCGCACCGCATACGACAAACCGAGCTCGTATTGGACGAACAGGCTTTCCGGATACGTGTCCGCCGCCGCCCGAGCCCGACTGAGCGCGGCGTCGTCGTTCGTCAGTCTCCCAATCGCCAACTGCGCCGCCACTTGCAGGGCGGGGTCGGTGCCGGTCTGGGTCAGCGCCGTCAAATCGTTGATCGCATCGTTCCGTAGTCCCAGCCGCAGCTGACTCTGGGCCGCGAACCAGCGGTCTTCTCCGGTGACGCCGTTCGGAACGCCACTCTTCACTCTGTTGACGATCTCACGGTCCTCGCCCGATTCGTACAGCGCCTGAATCGTAGAGGAACTGGGGGCACTTGCCGGCCGTACGATCTGGGTGCGTCCCTGGCTGCTCGCGCACGCGGCGACAAGCAGCATCGTGCCGGACAGGAAAATCGAAGCCGTCTGATATGTCTGTCGCACGCCAACGCCCTCCACGGCTGCCGTATCGAAAATCGTACCAGCATGTTCAGCGTGGGATCAGGTGAAGCAGGAACGATTTACGGCGTTCAACGGCTCGGAAGACGCGGGTGATCGGTCAAAACGACCTCCAGCGCGTCCTCTAAAGGTCCGGCTGAAGCCGGACCCCACCATTGACGTCCGCCTTCAGGCGGACCAAGCGGCGCGATTAGAACCTGTGGGTATAGGAGATTTTTGAAGTCGCCCGGCGATCGAGCGTATAGAGGTGGTGGCTCAGCGGATCGTCCTGCCAATTCTGGATGTAGACGAAATACAGGTCGTTGCCGGGCTTGATTATCCAGCGGAACCGCGACTGCCATCCGAGAAGGCTGCTTTGACTGTCGTACTGGATGTTGTTCACCAGCGACACCGACGGATTCAACTCTGTTTCGGTCACGAACCGGTAGAGACGGGTGGTAAATGCCCCTTCGGCGAGCCTGACGCGGTTCTGTTCTCTGGCGACCGTGAGCAAGAGACCTGGCCGCGGACGGAGGTTGACCTCCAGTCTCAACTCTCGACGGTCGCCCGAGTAGAAGTTGCCCCACTCGATGAGGGGTCGCACCGACACCATCCGGCGTTCGGCGGTGTTCCCATCCACGCGGTAGCGCGTGAAGGTGTAGTCATGGCCGATTGGCAGCGTGATGCCCGGTGCAATCTCGAAATCCTCCTGAAGCGAGTCATAGGTCGGCAGGATGTGCACCTGGAGGCGGTCCTGTGAGTTGGTAAACAGATCGAACGCCTTCACGTCGACCTCACGCGTCAGCGTGCGGCTCGTATCCGGATCGACGCGCCAGTCCACATCGCCGCGGAAGTCGAAGCGGCGAACCCAGTCGTTGTCCGGCCGCAGCTGGAATCCGAGGCGCGGCTGAAACTTGCGAAACCCTCTCCGCCGCGTGAAGCCGACCGCCGCCTCGTAGTTATCCTGCACCTCGACGTACTCGAGGCTCGAGTACAACGGGTCGTTCGGATAGGACAGCTCCGCTCCGAAGGCGTCGCTCTTGCCCGTGTCGAGCGGGTTCGACGTGTGCAGGACATAGCCGCTCAAGCTCAGGTTCTGACGTCCGCGGAACGTGGATGTGGCGAGCCTGAAATCCGCACCGCTCGTCTGACGATTGGCGATCGCCCCGCCCCGCGTATCGCGCAAGGTATAGAGCGCCCCAATGTAGGACTGACGCAGCATGCGCCGTTTGACGCGACCGACGAGGAAATCCTCTCCCGGCGCCCCACCCTCTTCGCCGGTGTGGACCTGCAGCACGCCGACGTCAAAATCGCCAACCTGACCGAGGAGTTTGCCTCCGAAGTCGATCCGCTGTGGGTTTCCCTGCGCATCAAGGCCGATGCTGCGTGTAAAGAAAGGAAGGACATCGGCGTTATTGCCGTCGAAGTTCCCCCCGATGTTGGCACTGGCAAAATCGAAGAAGAGCGCGCCGTCGAGAAAGAAATCGCGCTTCTCGGGGAACAGCAGCGAGAAGCGCGTGAGATTGACCTGGCGTTGATCGACTTCCGCCTGCGCGAAGTCGGTGTTCACCGTCAGGTTGGCTCGGAGGCTGGGCGTGACGCTGTAGAACACATCGAGGCCGGCGGTCGCGTCGTTGGTGACACGCGAATCACCCCGCCCCGGAAACGATTCAGATGTACCGAGCACGTACGGCTTGATGTCGAGGCCTCGGCCCTGGCTAACGTCGCGGATGCCGGTCAACAGGGCGGTGTTGCTCATGCGATTCAATCCCTGATTCCGAGGCCAACCCATCCAGACGCTTTCCTCGTTGTTCTTGTGGCGGATGTTGCGCTGAAAGTTGATCCCCCACCTGTCGCTGTTGGGATCGAAGTTCAGCGTCCGGAACGGCATCTCGATTTCGAGCGTCCATCCGATTTCGCTGACGTGGGCCCGGGCGTTCCAGATGCCGTCCCACTGCCGGTTCCGGCTGCTGAAGTCGGCGCCCTGCAGCGCGTCTCCCATCGCACCGCGCGGGTTCATCTCGAAGAAGTAACCCGTGCGGCCATCGAGGAACGTATCGAACACCCACTGAAACTCGTCATCGCCGCCCATGTTTCCATCGCGAGCCATCTGGTTGGCGATCAGTTTGTCCGGTTCGGAATCGAAGCAGGTCACCCCGATGTACAGCTTGTCCGCGTTGTATACGATCCGTACTTCAGTCGATTCCGTCGCCCGTTGCCCGCTGTCAGGATCGCGCTGAATGAAGTTGGTGGCCGGCACCGCGCGCATCCAGACGGCTTCGTCCAGCATGCCGTCCAGCGCGATCAGTTCATCGCCCCCCATCCGCATCGCCTCCATCGTCCGCCGTTGGTCCGGCGACATGGAGGCGCTGCCCTCAGGGATCTCCGATACCGGAGGAGGCGCCACCCTCGCGCTCGAGATCGAGGCAGCTCGCGGAGGCTGCGGCTTTGAGACGACGACGGAGGGCGCCGGTGGGGATTGCGCTGCGGCGACGAAAGGCACAATGGTAGCCAGCGCCGAGAAAAGTGCGGACCGAACCGACATGAATCCGCGAAAGATAGCACGGGAAGGCGCGCCGGACGGCGGGTCTTGCGTGGTTAAGGCTGCCGCGGGTACCGATAGGGGCCTGAAATGTGAATCTCGACGACGGCCGTGGCCACACCCTTGTCGTCGACGACGAATTGGTAACCCAGTCCGACACCTTCAAAGAGCGTCGGGGATACCGGCACAAGGACTCGCGTGTTGCTGCCCCCGTCGCCGTCGTCTGCTCCAGTGATCTTGGCCATCAACTGGCCGCCGGAGAGCTCCACCTGCACGGTCCGCTTGTTTCCCTGGTAGAGCCCGCTGTAGACGCCGACGTACCGCGCGAGCATGTCGGGCGCAATGGAGACTGCTTTACTGGTGGCGTCCGAGCGAGTGCCCGACCAGTGCTCGCTGCTCCATTCGCAGATCGACTCGAGCATTTCGGTGTCGGCGACCAGCGCCATCTTTGCCATGAAACCCCAGGGCTTCGCGTACGCACCAGGATCGGTGTAGGTCACCTCCATCTCGAGGTGGCCGAAGTCTGGACGCCGATATCGTTCTTGTACGCCCAGCGCCTCCGTATGCGAGAGCCCGTTGCGGCTCACCCACGTCTTGTCGTTGTATCCGTTGCTGTCCACGACTAACGTGTCGCCCTCCCAGTGGCCGACCGAATAACCCTGCCAGCTCGGAGCAGGGTCTTTCTCCAGCTGGCGGCCATCCATGTGGATCACGCGATAGGTGAGGTCGTCGTTCAGGATCGCGATGGCTGCTGGAGTCTGGATGATGCGGTTCCAGCCGCCAAATCTCTCAGCCTCTGGACCGCTTGGCAGACACTGATAATACGGACGCCCTTTGAAATAATCCTGCTGTCGCTGACGAGCGAGGTCATTGATCCACGACTGCGCGTTGGCGGGGTCGGGACGGGGAGCGCCAAAAGGACCGTTCCAGATGCCCGTCAAATCGGGCTTGCCATCAGGTCCGCGTGGCGCGGGCGCAGTGAGGTCGGGCTTGCCGTCCTGCGTGCGCGGAATGCCGGGAGTTTTGCGATCGAGCCATTGAGCTTCGGCCGGAATCGTCCCGACCACCAGAATGAGCGCCGCGAGACACCGCCTCATATCGCCCTCCGGTCTGTACGCAAGATAGCGCCGCCGCTCGACCGGCGGGGATCGTAACACGCTGTCCTCATGCGCGTGTCATCGACTAGCGGGAGCCGCGGCTCAGGACAGGATGTTGAGCGTGTAGTTCATTTTCCCGAACAGATAGCTGCGCGACTCGTCGACCAGCTGCCGGAACCGCGGCATGTTGACGCCGACCAGGGCGCCGCGTCGCTTGCGAATCGCGCCGCCGATGATGACCGTGTCGACGTTGCGCACGTCTGCGCCCTGGACGACGGTACCCACGGCGTTGTTCAGCGGATACACGTTCATCTCGTCGGTCCGGATCATGACGATGTCGGCCTCCTTGCCCGGCGTAATGGTCCCGCACTTATCCATGAGCGCTGCGCACTTGGCGCCGTTGACCGTCGCACATTGCAGGACCTGGCGCACGGTCACGGGAGCCGGGGCATTCGGATCCTTGGCGGCGCGGCGATTGGTGGCGAGCGCGCGCTGGATGAAGAACGCCGCCCGCATCTCGCCGAACATGTCGGTGCTGTAGGACGTCTCGTTGTCGACGCTGAAGCCCGGTTGCACGCCGAAGTCGAGCGCCTTCTGGAAACCGCCGACGCCTGCCGACGCGCCCGCGCCCAGCCCGTACTGCGCGTCGGATCGCGTACAGACATCGACATTGCAACCCGTCTCGCGGACCAGGCGCCACGCGGCATCGGTCAGGCTGTTCGCGTGGTTGAAGGTGAAATCTGGCGCGAGCAGGTTTTCGTTCGCGAACGCCTCGATCAGCTCGGCGGAAATGCCGTCGGCATGGATTTTCAGTCCCAGGCTGCGTGCGTATGCCCAGTTCTCCCGGTTGGGATTCGCAAACGCGCGGAGCGTCAGCAACTGGTCGCTCGACGTGAAGTACTTTTTCTGCAAGCGGGCCAGGTCGGCGGGCCACTGGTTGTCCCACGTCCCGAACTGCGGGGGTCCCGACGCGTGCACCGCGCGGATGCCCGAATCGAACAGCGCCTCGACGGCGGCATCGGAATGCGCGGCGCTGCGCGAGTTGTGGGAGTTGTCGATGATGCACGTGATCCCGGCGTCGATACACCCGAGCGCTGTCATCAGATTGCCGACGTACATGTCATGCGGGCGGTAATACGGCGCGAAGCCCTGATGCGTCGTCGACATGTAGTTGGCGATCAGACCATCGGGAATGATCCGCCGGAACTGGGCGGACCATGAATGTCGGTGGCAATCGACGAACCCCGGAATGAGGATCGTGCCGGCCGCGTCAATAACATCCGCGCCGGCCGGCACTCTCAGGTTCCGGCCCACCTCGACGATGCGCTTGCCCTGGATGTGCACGTCTCCAGTGGCGAAGTCACCGAGGGCCGGATCCATCGTGATGATGGTGCCGCCTCGCAACACGATGTGGCGTGCCGGGTTGACCGCCGCACGCCAGGCGGGCTCGAGGGCGCCGCCGTCCTGCCGGGTTGTGGAGCGCTGTGCGGCATCCACCACTCGAACGGCTGCGGGAGCAGCTGCGAGCGCCGCGCCTATTTTCAAAAGTCCACGACGGGAGATGGATTTCACGCTCGCTCCTTCGCTGATCTCGCACAGCCACGCGCGAAGGGCGTATCTTACGCGAGCAAGGAGAGCGTGATAGTCAGTTTCACAAGACTTGCGAGAAACATGGCGATGCGGGTTGCGCACCGCCAGTTAGGACTAAAGCCGACGTTGTAGCGGGCGCGAGGCCGAGCGCCCGCGATGGTCCGTTCATTCATCGCCTTCCATGAACTTCTTGCCGAACATCTTCTCGACCGCCTTGTCGATGTGTTCTGCGTTCTTCTGCGGGTTGTCCGAGACCGTGTCGGTTGCCACGCCACGCCAGACCAGTTTCCTGTTCGCGGCATCGAAGAGGTCAACGACCAACGTCCCCTCGAGATAGGTGCGCACGGTGGTTGTCGTCGGGCCCCAGCCGCCCCATCCCCAGCCGCCCCATCCCGGGCCGCCGTAGAAGGTCTCCAGTTTCTGCCGTTCTTTCGTCGAGACGTTCGCGGCAACGGCGAGGTCCGCCTGTCCCTCCGGCGCTTTCGTCCAACCGCGTTGTGCCATGCCGCGGTCCACGGCCGCCATGATCCGTTCGTTGACGATGTCGTTACCAGGCACCGCGTCGGTCTTCGCCCAGTAGTAGGTCTTGAATGAAGAGAAATTGACCGCCGGCATGGATGAAGTGTGAACGTCCTGCGCCCAGGCGACGGCTGGGCCGATCGCCAGCGCGACCGCTACCCACCAGACTTTCGCTGATGACATATACGCCTCCAATCGAGTCCACCCGCATGAGCGGACATTGGTCGAGCACATCACGTGCGTCGAGCCGATACTGCGGCGTCAAAGAGTTCCGCCCACTGGGATCTTCTTAGCAAAGTCAGCAAGCCGCGGACCATTGGAGAAACACGGTGCATTAGAGGTCCGGTTCGGGCGGCGCTTGGGCGTGGTGGTGCTCGCCTCACCGCAAGTCGTGAAACGGCTGCAGCGTACGGATCGGTTCGCAGGCTTCGGCGATGTTGGCTGGGCCGAAGGGATGACTCATCGAGCCTGGCTCCGCGTGTGGGATGATCGCACCGCGTTTGCCCGGATGCTCTTGCCGTAGACTCGTCCGAATTCAGCACCGTGGTTGGGAGATCGCGATCTGCCGTCGTGCAAAGGAGAGCGTGATGACCAGTTTCTCGAGAGGCGGAACGGCTGCATTGGCTGCGGTGTTGCTCGCCGCGCCAGTTACGGGCGCGCAAATCGTCGCCGCACGCGACACGCCGCGCTTCTATGGAACATGGCGCCTTGTGTCGGAAACGCAGACGGGAATGATGATCTACGACAGCCTCGGAAACATGGCAGCGCAGGTGATGCCGAACCGCCTGCGCCGAAAGTACGCTGCAGCCGAGCCGACACCGGAAGAGGCCAAGGCCGCTATCACCGGCTACCTGGCGTACTTCGGCACATACACGGTCGACGAACAAGCCCACATCATCACGCACCATCGCAAAGGCAACATCAACCCCGGTCAGGTTGGCGACGATGTCGTACGCGCCTACGTGTTCGAGTCGAATGACCGGCTCGTCCTCACCCCTGCAGGAAGTACGAACAAGATTGTGTGGGAGCGCGCGCGATAACTCATCTCGCTGCTTTGATTCGCTCTACGTCCTTCTCGTTATCGCAGATGTTTTCGATGAACTCCGTGTCGGGAAGGAGTTTGAACCAGAGGGGCTTGCTCGTCCACGCCTTGGTGAACGTCTTCGGATCGTCGACCGTGACCCGCAGCTCCAGCGAGCCGAAGTTCGGGCGTCGGAATCGTTCCGTGAGGTGAAGGGTCTCGCTGGTGAGAAATCCCGGACCGGCGCCGAGCACGGCGCGGTCATTGAGCCCTTTCGTCTCGATGACAAGCTCGTCCCGTTCCCACCTGCCGATCGAATAGCCCATCCACGCCGGTTGCATGTCCTCGGGGAATCGCCTCCCATCGGTGAACACCTGCTGGAAGCGGAGAAATTCCTCGAAGAGGACGAGTGTGAGACCGGGCGAATGAACAATTTTGAACGGCGTCGGCACCAGCAGCCCATCGACCACGCTGTGCGGGAGACAGTAGGTGGACGGTGTGAGGTCTCCTCGGCGACGCCGTTCTTCGGCTGCGGCGGCGGCTCCGGGAAGCAGTGGAAGGGACGCTCCATCTGCGGGCACCATCACCAGAGAGCGGTCTTCACCTATCGTCTGCCCTTCGGGCGATCTCTCGGGATCCGTGCGGGCGGGGTCCTCATACCAGATGCCCGAGAAGTCCGTCTTGCCGTCGCGCAGGCGTGGTGCCGGCGCGTTCAGGTTGGGTGTGCCATCTTTCGTACGCGGAGTGTTCGGAAGCTTGATGGTGACCCATTGCGCCTCTGCGAGCGTTCCCGCGCAGAGCACCACCAGTCCAACGAGAAGGAAATGTCGCACGCCGGATTATAGCGACGTGACGTTGCTTACGGCTGTTTGTCGTAGACGATCGTATTGGTGAACGCCTTCCCCTTTGCGTCCCGTCCATTCACCACCTGCGTCATCGTCATACCGTCGGCGGAAATGGTGATGGTGCTCGGCATCTCGGCCGCCTTGCCGTCGACGATCAAGTAGACGTCCTCGGTGCGCGGGTCGGTCGCCATCACGCTAACCATGCGAATCGACTGCACACCAACGGCCGCCTCCGGGTAGGGCTTGCCGTCGCGTCGGTACACGAGATACGCGCGTGTGCTGCCTTGCGGGATAGTGACGTCGTTCGTCATGAGAATCGTTCCGCCGCCGCGGTCCTCGTAGGTCCGAGTGAAGCTCGTGGGGGCTCCGCCAGACTCGTATTTTGATTTCTCGCGACTCAACTTCCAGACGCCGATGAAGGGATCCTTCGTGGTGACAGCAGTAGCGGCGGGTCGCGGCGTTCGGGAAACCGCAGCCGGTTTCGCGGGGCGCGACGCGGTCTGCGCCATTGCAGTGACGCCTGAGGAGAGCACGAGGATCGCGATCGGGAGTATCAAGGCATGTCGTGATTTACGCATGAGTCATCTCCGTGCGTGGGGAGCACGCTTCCAGCGTAGACCCAAACGTCGCCTTCGGTCCGCCTGAAGGCGGACCCATCGAATATTCCCGCCGGATACAGCTGAGATGGGCCAGTACTCGGTACCGACCTGTGCCCGGCGAACTTCACCGACTGTGTTCGGCGAACTTCATCGGTGGGGTCCGGCTTTAGCCGGACCGTGCTTCACTTCACGGAGTACTTCGTGAAGGCTCCGCCCGCCTGATCGAAGGAGTTGGGTCCCTCGGCCGCGTACACACTGCCGTCGGCGTCAACCGCCACGCCTTCGCCCGCTGCGCCCTGATAGACGCGATCCTCACGGTCGAACGGTGGGATGAATGCCACAACGCGGTCCTCGTCCACCGGCCCGACGCGCACGCCGTCATGCCAGTTCGGATGGTTCAGCGGTCCCGACTCCGAGTCGATCACATAGAGCATGTCGCCCTTGATGAAGATTCCGCTAGGACGGCTGAATGAATACCGCGATTCGAGATACTTCCCGTCCTGATCGAAGATCTCCAGGCGGTGGTTGCCGCGATCGGCTACCCACAAGCGACCCTTCGAGTCGAACGCGAGCGCATGCGGCGTGCGGAACTCGCCGTGACGGAGGCCGATCGTCCCCCACGACTTGATGAACTTGCCGTCGGGCGAGAACTTGCTGATGCGGCTCGTCGCGCCGTTCTTGAGTCCCTCGGCGATGGCAGCGGACGTGATCATCCCCTGAGCATCGTGTCCGTCGGCCACGTAGATGCTGCCGTCCGGCCCGACGATGACGTCGTTGGGTTGGTTGAACTGGCCGTTTGCGTTACCCCGCTTGCCGGCGATGCCGAGACTGAGAAGCTTCTCGCCCTTCGGACTGAACTTGTGGACCTGGTGCCCCTTGGTGCCGGCCTTGTTGCCGGAGAAGTCGGCGACCCACACGTTGCCGTCCTTGTCGACCGAGATGCCGTGGGGCGTCACCATCACGCCCTTGCCAAAATTCGCGAGGACGGCGCCCGTGTTGCGGTCGAACTTGAAGATCGGATCTACCGGGTTCGTTTCGCAGTCGACCGCGCCGCCGCCGGCGCCGCCGGCGGCAGGGGCGCCGCAGCGTTCATAGGCCCAGACGTTGCCGTCGACAGGATCGATATCGATGCCGGCGGTCGTGCCCCACTTCCGGCCGGCGGGCAGCTGGCCCCAGTTGCGGACGACGTTGGGCGCCGGGTTCGGCAATCCCTCGCCGGTGATCGGATTGCCTGCGGAAGCGGCTGCCGCCGAAGCCGCCGTGGCGGTGGCGCGCTCACCCGACCCTCCGCCGCCGCAGCCTGCCAGGAGAAGCGTAGTGCTGGCACCAACAACGAGGCGTAAGATTCTCGGCGTCGACATAAGCCTCCTCGAGTTCGAGAGACCGGCGTTGAACGCCGGTCATGTGCTGGTGCTTAGTAGAACGGACGCGTGGGCTGCGCGGCAACCGAAAACGTGCAGCGGCCGAGCACAAGCTCGCCGCGGCGATAAGGACGTGGGCCGGCTAACGCCGGCCCCTACGTGCGTAGGGGGCCGCCTTCAGGCGGCCCGGAAACAACGAGGACTTGTATGAGCAAACAGACGCGACACTCGGGCATGACCGTGGTGTTGGCTCTGGTCGTGGGATTGGCGCTCGGTGCGCTGAGTACGTGGTCGCACGGACCGGCTCGAGAGGTTGCCGCGGCCGGTCTCCAACAAGCGCCGAAGGCCGCCCTGCCGCCTGGCGCGCTAGCGTCGAATACCAACGTGATGTCTTCTGCGTATGAGCCCGTCGACGGAAAGGGCGGAGAAGAAGTCAGCGGCCCCTACCAGGTCGTCAAGGGCTGGCCTCAGCCGGTCATCGACGGCTGGACGATCAACGCCGAGACGATGTACGCCGAGTCGCCCGATCGCATCATCGCCGTCGGACGCGGGACACATAAAAGTCCGTGGACGACGTTCTGGGGGCCGGCCGCGTTTCGGAATCTGGGCAAACCGATTCCGCCCTCGGAGCAGAAGCAACAGCGGATGATCGTCGTCTACAACCGCCAGGGCAAGGTGGTCGAATCGTGGGATCAGTTCAGTCCTCTCCTTGTGGACGTGCAGTTGGTCCAGGAGAACCCCTACGATCCCGAACATCACATCTGGATTGCGACCGATGAATCGCTCGTCGAGTTGACGCGCGACGGCAAGACGCACGTCAAGACGATCGACGTGAAGGACATCCCTCCGGCGCAAACCCAGAACGGAAACTTCGTCGTCGAGTTCTTCGCCTTTGCGTCTAATGGCGATCTCTGGGCCGCGGGTGGCAACCGGATGGTCAGGTTTTCCAAGGACGGGAAGTTCGTGTCGGCATTCGGGAAGGCGGGTACCGGGCCCGGCGAGTTCGGCATCGTCGCAGAGGGATTGCACGGCAACGGCATTCACGGTGTCGTCATCGATTCGAACCGAAACCGGATGTACATCGTCGACCGCGTCAATTCCCGGATTCAGGTCTTCGATCTCAATGGAAAGTTCCTCGATCAGTGGCCCAATATCGTCGGAGCGTACGGCATACGTCTGACCGCCGATGGCCGGTACGCGTGGGTGAACGACGGGTACACGCAGAAGGTGATGAAGTACGACGCGCTCACCGGAAAGCTCGTCCCCGGTTCAACGTGGGGGACGATGGGCATCGCGCCGGGATCCATCTGGGGATTCCATTTCTTGACGACCGACAGCGAAGGCAGCCTCTACGTCGGCGAAGACATGGCATTTCGGATCCAGAAATTTGTGCCGAGGAAGGACGGCAACCCCATCCAGATCATCGGGCCGCTCATGCAGTGACGCGCTGGTGGGCGTAGAATCCGGCAGCAGGCCAGCGTGGGCACGTCAGGAGGAGTCCACGATATGAGCACCAATCCAGAGAAGCCGACAGAGCGCGACGGCGACGTCTCGAGACGCGAGTTCCTGGGCGCTACGGGGGCGGCGCTGGTGGTCACGGCTGCGGCGCCCGTCGTGGGCGCGCAGACGCCGCCTGGCAACGGAGCACCGCTCCGACCGCACACCGCCATTCGACTGACCGTCAACGGCAACGTGCAGCGTGTCGAGGTGGACGATCACTGGACGCTCGCAGAGCTGCTGCGCGACCACCTCCGGCTGACCGGTACCAAGCTGGGTTGCGAGCGCGGTGAATGCGGCGCCTGCACCGTGCTGGTAGACGACAAGCCGGTCTACTCCTGCAGCTACCTCGCCGTCTGGGTCGACGGCCGAACAGTGTTGACGGTCGAGGGCCTAACCAAGAACGGCAAGCTCGATCCGCTGCAGGAAGCATTCATCGCGCACGACGCCCCGCAGTGCGGCTTCTGCACGTCGGGTCAACTGATGTCGGCCAAGGCGCTCCTCTTGCACACGCCGCGGCCCACGCCGGCCGATGTGCGAGACGCGCTTGCGGGCAATCTCTGTCGCTGCTCCAACTACAACCGCATCGTCGAAGCGGTAGTGGCCGCCGGCGCCGCCGGCGCCACGACGCGCACGCAGGGAGGTGCCTAGTGAGCCAGCAGATCAACGCCGGCAACCGCACCGGCGTGAACACGATGAAGGTGATCGGCCACGCCACGCCGCGCATCGACGCGGCCGAGCGCGTCAGCGGTCGCGCCACCTACACCCGCGACGTTTATCTGGATGGGATGCTCTACGCGCAGATGCTGCGCAGCCCCTATCCACACGCGCGCATCAAGGCCATCGATCTCTCGAAGGCGCGCGCGCTGCCCGGCGTCAAGGCAATCGTCACGCACGAGAACTGCCACTACGTCTGGGGCGCCGGCTCGATCGCTGGCGGCGTCCAGTACAACGACGACATCAAGAAGATCACGACGCAGCGGCGTTACGCGTTCAACAACCCGGTGCGCTACGTCGGCGAGCCGATTGCCGCCGTCGCGGCCGTGGACCGCCACGTTGCCGAA
>Ga0268264_10002481_pt1 | contig 16209 bp, 9 predicted proteins | sample KBSSwiS32_FD_190357 | JGI IMG/M metagenome (GOLD analysis project Ga0268264, IMG submission 190357) | Switchgrass rhizosphere microbial communities from Kellogg Biological Station, Michigan, USA - KBS Switchgrass S3-2 (SPAdes) (version 2) | ecosystem: Host-associated > Plants > Roots >...
TACAGGGCTAGGGAAGTTCTCATATCTTCATGCATTTGGAGTAGGTAGTCGCCGAAGTCAGACCAGATGGCGGCGTTGGTAGAATCGATCTTAATGGCCTTGTCGTAATATCGCCATGCCTCCTGGGCTTCCGCGAAATCGAACGCTCCGACGATATTGGCGTGCCGCCAATGTGGCGCTGCGACACGGTAGTTTCGGTGTCCCATGGCGACGAACCCCACACTTGTCGGCCGCCTGATCGCTGGGCGCTACCGGGTGCAGCAGCGGCGCGGCTCGGGTGGCCATGGGATCGTGCTCGACGGGGTCGACGAGCAGCTCAACCGCGCCGTGGCGATCAAGATCCTCCGACCGCAGTTCGCGGCCGACAGTTCCGCCGAGGCTCGCTTTCGGCTCGAAGCCCAGACCGCCGCGTCGATGTCGCACCCGAACCTGAACGCCGTCTACGACTGGGGCGTGGAGGAGATCGAGGGCGCTCGCGTCCCGTACCTCGTCCTCGAGCACCTGACGGGTGGCAGCCTGCGCGACATGATCGATCGGGGGCGGTTGCTCACCCCGTCGCAGGCACTGCTCGTCGGCCTCGAGGTGTGCCGCGGCCTCGACTACATGCACCGCGTCGGCGTCATCCATCGCGACCTGAAGCCGGCCAACCTCGCCTTCGCCGAGGACCGCCACGTGCGCATCCTCGACGTCGCGCTGTCCCGGTTCGTCGCCGAGCAGACGTGGGCCGACCCGAGTGCAGCCGGTTTGGATGCGGCCCGGTATGCGTCACCCGAGCAGGCCCGCGGGGCGACACCGGAGGACGGCAGTCTCACCAGCGCGAGCGACATCTACTCGCTCGCGTTGACGCTGATCGAATCGGTGACCGGACAGGTGCCGTTCGCCGCCGACTCGACCATCGCCACACTCAACGCCCGGATCGACAAGTTGATGCCGGTCTCCGCCGATTTCGGACCGCTCGCGTCGGTCTTGTCGCGAGCGGGCAGCGCCGAACCCGCCGATCGATACACAGCGGCCGACCTCGGGCGGGCGCTCGTGCAGGCCGCGGAGAAAATGCCACGGCCGGCCCCACTGCCGATCGTCGGCATGGGACTGCTCGCCGAGCCCGTGTTCGGCGAGCCGCCGGTGGCAGCACCTGCCCCACCCGCCGATCCGTCCACTGCCGCCGAGTCCAGCGCGGCGCGGCCATCGTCCGGCACGGCGTCACTCTTCGCATCCGCCGCGGTTCCGCCGAGCACGCCGAGTGCGCCCGGCCCGATCGCCGCGCCGAACATCGAAGCGGCGCAGCCCGCGGCGCGCAAGACCCCCGCGTCGCTGTTCGCTGCGACCTCGCCGCCCGCTCCGGCCTCATCACCGGGCGCGCCGCCATCCCCGGCCGTGACACGATCGCCTGCGGCGCCGGTGCCGACGGACGTCGCCAAGAAACAAACCGCCTCGCTGTTCGGGGTCAGCGCGGCCCAGACCCCGGCCCCGGCGCCGAGGACGCTGCCGGCCAGCACCCAGGCCGATGCCGCACCGCCGGACATGGGGTACGACCCGAACGTCGAGTACGTCCCGCCGCGCCGTCGCCTGCGATGGGTCATCGCCATCGTCGTCGTGCTCGCCGCACTCGCCGTCGGCGCGATCGTTGTCGTCAACGCGCTCAAGGACGAGACGTACACCGTGCCCGATCTGGCCGGGCAGAGCCAGGCGGTCGCCGAGAACAAGATCGCCGGCAACCACTGGAAGCTCAAGGTGAAGACCGAGCGCAGCGAGACGGTGCCCGCCAACAACGTCATCCGCACCGACCCACCGGCCGGCGAGAAGCTGGCCAAGGGCAAGCCGATCACGTTCGTAGTCAGCGAGGGGCCACCGCTGGCAACGCTGACCGACGTGACGGGGCAGACCCTCGACGCGGCAACGACCCAGCTCGAGGCCGCGCACCTCGGGATCACTGTCGCTGACCAGGTCTATAACGAGGACATCCCCGCCAACACGATCATCTCTTGGACGGTTCCGGCCCAGCCCGGGCTGGTTGCCGGCGACCAGGTGATGCCGAACACCGTCGTCGTGTCGGTCACCATCTCCAAGGGGCCCGCGCCGCGCTCTGTTCCGAACCTGCTCGGCATGGACCTGCCCACGGCCACCGCGACGCTCGCCAACCTTCAGCTGCTGATCGTCCAGGACCCCAACAGCGCACCGAGCAACGCCTACCCCACACCTGGAACGATCATGGCCCAGTCGGTTCCAGAAGGCGCCCAGATCGACCGCGGCGGGACGGTCACGGTCGCCCTCTCCACCGGTCCGGACCTCGTCACCATGCCGGCGCTGGCCGGCCTCACCTACGACCAGATCGTCGCCGCGCTGACCAACGCCGGGCTCACCGTCGGCAACATCACCGGCGACAAGGTGACCCAGACGATCTCCGACGCAACGGTGAACGGCGTGTCGCTCGTGCCCGATCAACAGCTGCCGCGGGGAACCGCGGTCGACCTCGTCTTCACGTGACGTGCAGCCGATGTCGATTTCGTACCGGCCGCCCCGAACTCGTTAGCGTTCGCCGCCATGGGATCACTCGACGGACGTGTCGCCATCATCACCGGCGCAGGCCGCGGCATCGGCCGTGAGCACGCCCTGCTGTTCGCCGCGGAGGGCGCCAAGGTCGTCGTCAACGACCTCGGTGGTGCCAACGACGGAACGGGAACCGATATCGCGCCGGCCGAAGAGGTCGCCGCCGAGATCCGCGCCGCGGGCGGGGAGGCGGTCGCCAACGGCGACGACGTCGCGGACTGGCAGGGCGCGCAGCGGATGATCGACAGCACGATCGAAGCGTTCGGCGACCTCGACATCCTGGTCAACAACGCCGGCATCCTGCGCGACCGCGCCATCGTCAACATGACCGAAGAAGAGTGGGACACCGTCGTCACCGTGCACCTCAAAGGTCACTTCGCACCGACTCGCTGGGCCGCGGCGTATTGGCGGGCCGAAACCAAGGCCGGCATCAACAAGCCGCGCAACCTGGTGCACACGTCGTCGACATCCGGCCTGTTCAGCAACCCCGGCCAGGCCAACTACGGCGCGGCCAAGTCCGGAATCGCCACCTTCAACCAGATATGCGCCAAGGAGCTGGCGCGGTATGGAGTGAGGAGCAACTGCATCGTCCCGGGCGCACGCACCCGGCTGACGCTCGCCATGCCCGGCCTCGGCGACATCATGACACCGACGGAGGGCGCGTTCGACACCTGGGATCCTGCCAACGTCTCGCCGCTGGCCGCCTACCTCGCGTCCGCGGACTGCGCGTTCACGGGCGAGACGTTCTTCGTCCAGGGAGGCACCGTCACCCGCGTCGATTCGTGGACGTTGGGCGACAAGGTCGAACAGGACGACCGCTGGACCGTCGACGATCTCGCCGCCGCGCTCGCCCCCCTCCGCCGCGATTAGCCACCTCGCTCGCCGACGCGGCTGAGCGGCGCCGGTGCTCAACCGCCGTTGGCGCGCAGGCGGCCGGCTTCGTCGACGAGGCGACCGCCGGCGACCGCGGCGTCGATGACGGCAACGAGATCGGTGCCGATCGTCGGCGTCACCTTGCGGAAGCCGAAGATCTCGGCGACGACCTTGATCAGTTCCTCGCGATCGATCGTGTGACTCATCGTGGCGATGTCGAGCATCGCGTTGGTGATCTCCTCGGGCGCGATGTGGTCGAGCTTGCGCTCGATGCCGGGCGGCGTGCGCCGGTAGTACTGCCACGTCGCCGGGTCGACGTCCGGCGACCAGATGAACACGCCGCCCGGTGACCTGCGCACCTGAGCGTTGGTCGCCAGGTCGAGGATCTCCGCGGTCTTCTTCGCCGTGACCCGGTCGAACCCGAACCGCGTCAGCACGACCTTGGCCAGGCGAGTGGCATGGACGGGCGCCTCGGCTCGGATCGTGTCGTCGATCGCCGACCGGATCAGCTCCATCGCGACTGGGTCGGGCAATCGCTCGAACACGTCGCGATCACCGAGCGGCGAAACGGGCGCGGCGACGAACGGCCGCTCGAAGCCGGCCGCGGCTGCGGGCGAAGCCGCGCCAGTCGCTGACGGCGGTGGCGCGGCGGCGAGCGGCTCGACGAACGGCGCGCTCAACGGTGTGCCGGCGAGCGGGGCGGAAAGCGGCGGCGCGGTCAACGGTGGCGGGGGAGGGACCGCATTGGCGGCTTCGACCACGCCGGCGATATGGTCGATGACGCGCTCCGATTCCTGGATCCACGAGGGCAGCCAGATACGCGCGACGCGCGGCCAGCCCATGATCGTCAGCACGTTCGGCGGCAGCGCATCACGGTCGTAGGCGGTGCTGCGGGCTGCCCAGCCCGGCCCGTCGAGCAGCACGGCGACGTCCCAATCGCCGCCCCCGGCCGCGCCGACCGTCATGTCGATGCGGAACTTGGACAGACCTACGTTCTCGCGGACGCGCAACCCCTTCCCGCGCAGTGCGGCGGCGATGTCGGCGCGGTGATGGTCGGGTGCCGTCGGCTCGCGTGCGGCGAGATCGCCGGAGGTGTCGGTACCGGGTTGCGATCCGTCGCGGGCGATCGAGAGGTACTGCTTGAGCAGTTCGAGGCCCTTGGCCGGGTTCTCGGACAGGCGCATCTCCTCCGGATCGAACGAGCAGAACACCGTCACCTCGATGCGCGCCCTCGTCACCGCAACGTTCAGCCGCCGCTCGCCGCCCTTGCGATTCAGCGGGCCGAAGTTGAGGGGCAGCCGGCGGCTGGTCGATCCGTCGGCGCCGACACGTTCGATCGGCGCGAAAGCGATCGAGATCAGCACCACATCGCGTTCGTCGCCCTGCACGCTCTCCAGGTTGCGCACGATCAGGCCGGTGTCGCTCTCGTCGTCGAGCAGCGCTCTCAGCCGCGGGTGGTCCGACGCCTCCAGCAGGCGGGAGACCAGCGCCTGCTGCTGCACGTTCAAGGTCACCACACAGATGCTCTGCGAGCTGGTCGCAGGGTCGTCGAGACGGCGCACGATGTCGTCGACGATCGCGGTGGCCTCGGCGCGGTTGGTACGGAACTCGTCGCCGCTGCCCGAGCGGTCGAAGTGCCCGTCGATGCGTCGCCAGTGGATGGGCGGCGGGCCGTCGGTGAACGGCGACGGGAACGTCGTCAGCTTGCCTTCATAGAACGCGGCGTTGCTGAACGCGATCAGCGCCTCATGGCGGCTGCGGTAGTGGCATTGCAGGTATACGCGGGGCAGGTTGGACTCGACGCACTCGGACAGGATGCTCTCCAGATCCGCGAAAACTGGATCGTCGGACTCGGGGTCGCCGTCGAAGTCAGCCGACGCGTTCTCGGCGTCGACGACCGTGCCGCCGAACTTGCTCGGCGGCATCTGCTTGCTGTCGCCGACGACGACGACCGCGCGGGCCCGCCCCATCGCGCCGATCGCCTCGGCGACCTCGATCTGCGACGCCTCGTCGAACACGACGAGATCGAACGTGATCGATCCGGGCGGGATGAACCGGGCCACCGAATCGGGACTCATCAGGAAGCACGGCGTCATCCCCGGCAGGATCTCGCCGTACCGTTGGATCAGCTTGCGGATGCTCAGCCGGCGCGTGGTCTTGCTCAGCTCGCGCTCCAGTGCCCCGTAGTCGCCGAACCTGGCGCCCGCCTTGAACGGCCGCTTCCGCGCGAGCTGGTTGGGGATGACCGCGCGCATCAGTTGCCGGCGTTCGGCGGCCCGCCCGATGTAGCTCTGCACCCGTCGATCGTGGGCGAGGCCGTCGAACTGGTCGACGCGCCCGGCCTCGAGCCGCTCGGCGAGCGCGGTGCCGACGAGGCCGCGACGGAACTCGTCGTAGGCCTGCTCCGGATCGATGACTCCGGTGAGGACGCCCTCGGTCAGCGCGTTCAACCCGGCGGCGACGAGCGGTTCGACGGTGGTGAGCAGCTCGCACCAGCGCTGCAGGTCGAGGAACCTCGGCGCCGACCGGATCCATGCCGGGTTGCTCGCCGCCCACGCCTCGAACAGCCCGCGCCCGTTGCGCCAGCGCAGCAGCGACGCCGGGGTCACGCCGAGGTCCTCGGCCAGGGCGTCCCACGCATGATGGGCGTCGACGATCTGCGCCGCGAAGGTGGGCGTCGGAACCCATCCGCCGGCGAGCGCGGCGCGGACGGCGCCGGCGACCGGCGTTCGCATCACGGCTGCAGTGTCGGCGATGGAACGGATATGCGCCGATGCCCAGGCGATGTCGGTGGTCCTCGCGGCCGACCATCCCGCCGGCAACCGGGTGCCGGGAAGCGCGGCGATCTGCGCGCCGACCGCGAGGGCCTCGGTGCGCGCCGGTTCGACCTGCTGCAGGAGGGCGAGCAGCTGGGCCGGCGCGGCGTCCTCGCCGGATGTGCGAAAGGGTGAGAGCAGCACATCGAAGGCCCGCTCGCGCTTGCCGCGGGTGAGGAAGCCTGCACCGACGGCATCGGCTCCGGCGTGGATGATCGGGCCGAGGTCCGCGGTGAAGATCGATTCGTTGAACATCGCCACGATCGGGGTGATCGCAGTACGGAAAGCATCGAGACGTTGCCGAGCCGCGTCGCGCATCGCAGTCCACGCGGGCGTTCCGATCGCGGCCAGATCCTGATCGGTCAGGAGGGGTGCCGCCGCAGCGAGATCGAGCACAGCCAGCACCGTGCCCAGTTCGTCGGGTGCTTGGATCCGAGCGAGGGCCTGCTTGATCGCCGCTGGGAGGGTGGCGAGACCGTCGAGCTGAGTCTGCAGGTGCGTCGCGAGTGCTGCCAGCGCGCTCTGATCGATCGTCGAGAAATCGCGGATCGCGGCGAGCGACCATGCCGCGCCTGGCTCGCGTCGGACCGACGCGGCGACGGCCGGGAGGGCGAGGAGCGACTCGCGGACCGACCCGAGGACTGCGGGTCCCTTGGCCAGGAACGACGCCGGAACGTCGATCGCCGGGCCGGGACCCATCTCGACCATGTCCTGGCGAGCCGACCACGCCGAGTAACCCGCTTCGTTCGGCGTGTGGATCACCGATCGGTATGCAATGAGCGCCTGATCGTCGGCGGCGAGGCGGGCGCTCAACTCGTTCCATTCCGCCTCCCTGTCCACGCCGGCGAAATCGAGCGCGTCGCGGACCTGCTTGCGGATCTGCTCGGGCTTGCTGCCTTTGTCGTGCAGGTCGATGCAGAACGGCGTCAGCCCGATCTGCTCGAGCCGCTTCTTCACCACCTGCAGGGCGGGCTGCTTCTGGGCGACGAAGAGGACCTTCTTGTTCGCGGCGATCGATGCCGCGAGCAGGTTGGTGATCGTCTGCGACTTGCCCGTGCCGGGCGGGCCCTCGATCACGAACGAGCGACCCTCGACCGCCCATGTGACGGCCTCCAGCTGTGATTCGTCGATCTCGATCGGGCACAGCATCTCGCCGGCCGGTGGTGGCGACGGCGCGTTCTCGAATGCCTCGTAGGGCCGTTCGACCAGATGGCGGACGACTTCGTTCTGCACGAACTGCTGCCAGTGATCGCGCATGTCCTTCCACAGTCGGAAGGTGGCGAAGTTGAGTACGCCGAGATGCGCGGACTCCTGGACGATGACGTCGTTGAGCCGCTTCTCGCCGAGCGCCTTGCGCACCGCGGCGAGCGTCTTGGCGACGTCGATGCCGGACTCGTCGAGGTCGGGCGTCTCCAGCTCGGGGATGACGAGGCCGAAGGTCTGCCGGAGCTTCTCCAGCATGCAGTAGTTCGGAGTGATCTCGACGCCCTCGTCGGCGGTGATCCGGTACGAGCTCGGCGACGACCCACTGATGCGCACCGGGATCAGGAACAGCGGCGCGGTCTCCATGCCCTCGCGCGTGCGGGTGCCCGGTACGGGCGGCTCGGTCCACTGCAGGGCGCCGATCGTGAGGAACAGGTTGTTGCTCCCCGTCTGCGATTCGATCTCGCGCGCCTTGCGGCGCAGGGCGGCGATCGACGTATCGAGCTGTTGCTGCATGTCCGCGGCGACCGCGGCCTCGGCCTGCATCTGGGCGGTGGTCGCGACGAGGTTCGGATCCTGTTCGAGCGCCCGGCGCTTGACTTCCTCGATCGCCCCACCGAGCGACTTGACGTCGGGATGGTAGAGCCGTCCCGTCGCGGCGAAGTCGGCTGCCAACGCGGCGTCGAGGTTCTCCGCGTCGAGCACTCGCGCGGGAACCTTCGCCGCGGGCACCAACTCGATGAACGACTCCGCGCCCATCACGCGGTCCTCCAGCGCGTCGAGCAGGCCAGGCGGGAGGTCGAAGGTGAAGGTCCCCCGGCCGCTCTTCAGGCTGATCAGCGGGTTGGCGAAGGAGAGATCGAGCAAGGAGTTGAGCCACGACCGGATGCGCGGCGGTGCGTCGAATGCGGTCATCCGGCGCGCCTCGGTCGGCGCCGTGTCGGCGATCGGCGGCGGTGGCGTCGCTGCGCCGCTCGGTGGCGACGGCTGTGGGCCTGCCGCGGGCTGCTCGATCTCGACGACGCCGTTGACGATCCGGCGGGTCGGGATCGGCCGCACGCCTGCCGCGCGGGCGGCCGTGACGTTGACGAGTGCCTCGACTTCGCTCAGGCGCTCGGTGATCAAGGCCCGCGCCGCATCGAGCGCGCCCTCGAACGTGTGCGGCGGGTCGGCGACGGTGACGAAGGTCGTCTCGACCAACCGCAATGCACCGCTTGCCAACAGCGCGGCGATGTCGTTGCGGTTGTCGACGACCGGCCGGCGCATCACCTCGACCTGCTCGGCCGGTACGTCAGCCGAGCCCGTCCAGTACCCGGCGATGGAATGGCCCTTCGAGAGCACCAGCACCGGGTCGAGCCCGGCCGCGGCAAGGCACGACGCGTACAGCACCGAGGAGTCCAGGCAGGTCGCGCAGCGGTCCTGAAAGATGATGTCGGGTGTGCGGATCTTCTGCCCGAAGCCCTCGAGGCTTGCCGGCGGGTTGGCGTAGTTGAGCCGTGTCTCGCGGATCGCGTCGAACGCGGCCGCGGCGATGTGGTCGACGCGCGACGGATCGCCACTCTGGTACCCGTCGGTCGCACTGCTGGCGGTGCGCTCGCCGAGCAGGCTCCGGCTGCGGTCCATCACCGACGACAGCAGCGGATGGTTGGGCATCACGAACGCGGCGTACGAGTCGAAGAACTCGAGGCGATGCATCCACTGGTTGTACGCGAGGAACGTGATCGGCTGGCGATTCACGCCGACAACATTGGCGACACCGTTGCTGCCGGTGACCGAGACGACGACAGTGAGATCGGCCGTCAGCTGCTCGTCGAGCAACGCCAGCTCGCGGTGGTTCGGCTCGACACGGATCGCCCGGAACGACTTCGCCTCGCCCACCGCGAGGGCGGGGATCTCGAAGGCTCGCTCGTGGAGCAGCGGCGTCGCCGTTCCCCCATCGACGAAGACGCGGACGACGAGATCGCCGGCAGCGGGATCGACGTCGACGTTGCGGATCGTCAGCGAACGTACGACTGGCCGGTGGGCAACCGCGTAGTAGAAGGTGTCGATCGCGTCGAGCTCGATGTCGATCGTTCTGAGCGCGATCGGTGGCGCGAGCGGAACCGGCTGCCGCGGCGGGAGTGGAGATGGCGGCGCGGCGGTGGGCGGCGGGAAGTACGCCAGCGATTCAGTCAGCGGTGATCGCCTTGATCTCGGCGGCGGCGGCCTGCGACGCCTCGTCGTTCGGCATCGCCGTCTGCAACGCCATCATCTTCATCATGTCGCCCTGAACCTTGACCTTGCCGCCCATGAAGGCCTGCATCGCGGCCGTGGTGTCCTGGTCGACGAAGATCTTCTTCGCCGTGTCGTAGTCGGTCGTCACCGTCACGTCGGGCGCGTCGAGCGAGCCGATGTCCATCACCATCGTGCCGGACGAAGTGTCGATGAAGCTGTTGATCGTCCCGTCGCCGAACGGCACGTCGGTGATGACCTGGTTGACGCGGACCGACGCGGTGATCTTGGCAGCCTTGCCTTCGTACTTGGCGCGGATCGCCTTGGCCTCGGCCATCCACTCGTCGGACAGAAATGGGCTCGGCATCGTTCCCCCAGGATCTTGGCGATCGTTCGTGCGGTCTTCGTCGCGTCGAGGTGCGCGAACGGCGCAGACTGTATCTCAGCCCGTCGAGGTACCGCTGGCCACGCTCATCTCGGAGTCTCCAGTCCGCACGGTCAGGAGCCAGGACTCCGAGGTGACTGAGGACTCCGAGCTTTCGGTGGCCCTTGAACGTTTCGTCAATCGGCAGGGAGATCGGTCGGCGGGCAGGTAAGTATGGGGGGCATGTCTCGCATCCTCGTGACCGAAGAGATCGCCGACGGCGGGCTGGACCGGCTCCGTGCCGCCGGCCATGAAGTCGACGTGCAGGTCGACCTCAGCCAGCTGATGAACCACATCGGCGCCGCTCATGCCCTGATCATCCGGTCTGCGACCCAGGTGACCGCCGAAGTGCTCGAAGCGGCGCCCAACCTGATCGTGGTCGGCCGGGCAGGCATCGGGCTCGACAACGTTGACGTCGACGCCGCCACCCGGCGCGGCGTGATGGTGGTCAACGCGCCCCAGTCGAACATCGTCTCCGCCGCCGAGCACACGATGGCGCTGCTCCTCGCCCAGGCCCGCAACGTGCCCCAGGCCCACGCCGCGCTGAAGGAGGGTCGCTGGGAGCGGGCCCGCTGGGAAGGTGTGGAACTCGCCGACAAGACCCTTGGCATCGTCGGCCTGGGCCGGATCGGCAAGCTCGTCGCCGATCGCGCCAAGGCGTTCGGCATGCGTCTCGTCGCCTTCGATCCGTTCGTCTCCGCCGAGCGGGCACGCACGATGGGGGTCGAGCTGCTCGCCCTCGATCAGCTCGTCGCCGAATCCGACTTCATCACGATCCACTTGCCGAAGACGAAGGAGACGACCGGCATCATCGGTCGCGACCTGTTCCTCAAAGCCAAGCCGAGCCTGCGCGTGATCAACGTCGCTCGCGGTGGCATCGTCGACGAGGAAGCGCTGGCCGAGGCGATCAAGAACGGTGTCATCGCCGGGGCCGCGCTCGACGTGTTCCTGAAAGCCAAGCCGAGCCTGCGCGTGATCAACGTCGCTCGCGGTGGCATCGTCGACGAGGAAGCGCTGGCCGAGGCGATCAAGAACGGTGTCATCGCCGGGGCCGCGCTCGACGTGTTCTCCAAGGAGCCGATGACCGAGTCACCGCTGTTCGGGCTGGACTCCGTCGTCATCACTCCGCACCTGGGCGCCAGCACCCGCGAGGCCCAGGACAAGGCCGGCGACACGATCGCCGACATGGTGCAGCTGGCTCTCGCCGGTGAGTTCGTGCCGTTCGCGGTCAACATCAACGCGGCCGAGGCCAACGAGACCCTGCGCCCATTCCTGCCCCTCGCCGAGCGTCTCGGGCGCTTGTTCGCCTCGCTGATCGGCGGTTCGCCGAAGACGCTGGAGGTCTGCGCCGAGGGCGAGCTGGCCGGGTACGACACCCGCATCCTCACCCTCGCCGCGCTGAAGGGCTTCTTCGGCGCCTACAGCGACGAGCCGGTCACCTACGTCAACGCTCCGCAGCACGCCAAGGACAGCGGGGTCGAAGTCCGCGAGGTCAACACCACGACGTCGTCCGATTACGTCAACCTGGTCACGCTCACCGCCGGCGAGCACAGCATCTCGGGCACGCTCGCCGGGCGGCGCAGCGAGCAGCGCATCGTCGCCATCGACGAGCACACCTTCGATGTCCCGCCGGCCGACTACATGCTGATGGTCAAGAACGACGACCGCCCCGGCGTGATCGGCCACGTCGGCACGCTGCTCGGCAACGCCGCTGTGAACATCGCCGACATGGACGTCGGCCGGGCCCATTCGCCCGGCACCGCGGTCATGCTGATCGCCCCGACCAACGAAGTCCCCGCCGACGTCGTCGAAGCCCTGCGTAAGTCCCCCGGCATCCTCAGCGTCTTCGTCCTCAACGGCTGAACGTCTCGGCTGGCCGGGGCCCTCCGTGTGAGTCTTCGCGCGGACGTATCGATGTGTGCGCACAGAGAAACCGCGGTCAGTGGGTGGCGACGAGGCGGATCTCGTCGCGGGTTGCCTGGGCGACGCGCGCCGCAGCATGGGCAAAGTCTTCGCCGGCGCTCGCATAGAGAACGGCGCGCGACGAACTGATCATCAGTCCCAAACCGGCGCTGTCGCGGCCGGCCGTGACCGTCGCGGCGACGTCGCCGCCCTGCGCGCCGACCCCCGGCACGAGGATCGGTAGATCGCCGACCAGGCCGCGCACGACACCGAGTTCGGCCGGATAGGTCGCCCCGACGACGAGTCCGCATTCACCGATCCGGCTCCACTCGTCGGCCACCTTGCGCGCTACCCGCGTGTACAGCGGTTCGCCGTCGACGAGCAGCGACTGGAAGTCGTCACCGCCAGGATTGCTCGTACGGCACAGGACGATGGCCCCCTTACCCTCGTGGCGCAGGTATGGCTCGATCGAGTCGGTGCCGAGGTAGGGGTTCACAGTCGCCGCGTCGGCGCCGTAACGGACGAACAGCTCGCGCGCGTAATGCTCGGCGGTGGAGCCGATGTCGCCACGCTTGGCGTCAAGGATCAGGACGTGGTCGGGGTAGCGCTCGCGGATGTACGCGCAGAGCCGTTCGAGCTGCCCTTCCGCCGCCTGCGATGCGAAGTAGGCGATCTGTGGCTTGAACGCGCATGCCACCGGAGCGGTCGCGTCGACGATCGCCGTGCAGAACTCCAACACGGCGTCGACGTGACCGCGGAACTGAACCGGGAGGCGATCCGGGTCCGGGTCGAGCCCCACGCACAACATCGATCCTGTCAGCCGCCAGGCCCGATCGAGCTTGTCGTGAAAGCCCACCATGTCAGCCTTCGACGGTGATGGCCCCCGTCGGGCAGAGAGCAGCAGCCTCTTCGACCTTTGCGCGTAGATCCTCCGATGGCTCCTCCTGGAGGATGTAGAGGTAGCCGTCGTTGCGGACCTCGAAAACTTCCGGGCTCGCCTGCATGCACGAACCCGTCGACGCACACACATCGAAATCGACGCTGACCTTCATGTGTACCTGTCCTTGTCTCGCTTAGGCTTTCGCCTGACGATAGCCGTCGCGCTCGGCTGCGTCCGTACTCGCGTAGCAGCGCTGGGCGAGGGTGCGCTCGTAGAACCGTCCGCCTGGCACGTGGAAGATGCCGCTCGTCAGGTTGACCTTGATCGGGTAGCCCTCCAGGCACCTGCCGTCTTCCGAGTCGCGCCACTCGGCGGTCGACGAATCGTGGCGAGCATGGAGCACGTGGGTCTGCTCGGCCTCGGTCGCCAGCGCGCCGAGCGCGCCGGTCTTGGCCGGGCCGACATCGGTCGATCCGTCCGCCGTCGACTTGTCGTGGGTCGGGTCGGGGCGACGCTCGAACGGCGGCCAGTCGGTGGACGCGGTGTCGGGCGCGACCTTCGACCGGGCCAGGGCGCGGAAGGCCGCGGCGCCCGCGGCCCCGAAGATGAGCACGAACAGCAGCTTTCGCAGCAGGCGCTTCATCTCGACCAACCTACTCGGCGCCTGCCGCGCGAAAGGGCGATCAGCCGCGTTGGCGCAAGACCGTGGAGACCACCGCGTGGAACGACGCGGTGAGGATGTTCGGATCGGTGCCGATGCCCCACTTGATCTTGCCCTCGGCGTCGCGGGATTCGACGTAGGCGACAGCGGTCGCGTCCTTGCCCGAACCCATCGCGTGCTCGGCGTAGTCGACGACGTCGATCTCGGTGCCGAAGCTCTCGTTCAGCGCGCTGACGAACGCGTCGATCGGGCCGTTGCCGCTCCCGCTGACCGTGCGGTGCTGGCCGTCGACGAGCAGCTGCGCGGTGACTTGGGTCGTCTTGCCCTCGCTCGACGACGTCATCTCGTGGCGGAGCAGCGCGATCGGCGGATCGACCGGCAGGTACTCGCTCTGGAACGTGTCCCACATGATCGCGGTGCTGATCTCCGTGCCGCTGTCCTCGGTGATGTGCTGGATCGTCTTGGAGAACTCGATCTGCAGCCGGCGGGGAAGATCGAACCCGTGCTCGGCCTTCATCACGTATGCCACGCCGCCCTTGCCGCTCTGGCTGTTGACCCGGATCACGGCCTCGTACGTGCGGCCGACGTGCTTCGGGTCGATCGGCAGGTACGGCACGCCCCACGTCTCGTAGTCGTCGGGCTTGTTGCCCTTCGCCGCGGCCTTCGCGTACAGGGCGTCGAAGCCCTTCTTGATCGCGTCCTGGTGGCTGCCGCTGAACGACGTGTAGACGAGGTCGCCGACGTAGGCGTGGCGGGGGTGAACCGGCAGGCGGTTGCAGTACTCGGCGATGCGGCGCAGGGCATCGATGTCGCTGATGTCCAGCTCGGGGTCGACGCCGGTGGCGAACAGGTTCATCGCCAGGTTGACGACGTCGACGTTGCCGGTGCGCTCGCCGTTGCCGAACAACGTGCCCTCGACGCGGTCGGCGCCGGCCATCACTCCGAATTCGGCCGCAGCGACACCGGTGCCGCGGTCGTTGTGTGGGTGCAGGCTGACAACGACGCTGTCGCGGTTGCGCACGTTGCGGCAGAACCACTCGATCACGTCGCCGTAGGTGTTCGCGGTGTAGCACTCCACGGTCGCCGGCAGGTTGAAGATGATCGGCCGCTCGGGCGTCGGCTCGACGACCTCCATCACCGCGTGGCAGATCTCCAGCGCGTACTCGGGCTCGGTGAGGGTGAAGCTCTCCGGCGAGTACTCGTAGCGGATCGCGCTGCCCGGCAGGGTCTCTTCCAGCTTGCGCGCCATCTTCGCCGCGTTGACCGCGATCTCGGTGATCCCGTCCCGGTCGAGCCCGAACACGACCTCGCGCTGCAGCGGGTTGGTCGAGTTGTAGAAGTGGACGATCGCCTTGCCGACGCCCTGCAGGCTCTCGTAGGTGCGCTCGAGCAGCTCCTGTCGGCATTGCACCAGGACCTGGATCGTGACGTCGTCGGGGATCAGGTCCTCCTCGATCAGCTGGCGGACGAAGTCGAAATCGGGCTGGCTGGCCGCGGGGAACCCGACCTCGATCTCCTTGAAGCCCATCTGCACCAGGGCCGCGAACATCCGTCTCTTGCGTTCCGGGTCCATCGGGTCGATCAGGGCCTGGTTGCCGTCGCGCAGGTCGACGCTGCACCACAGCGGGGCCTTGGTGATCCGCGTATCGGGCCAGGTGCGGTCCTTCAGCGAGAGCGGCAGCCACGGCGTGTACTTCTCGAAGGGCATCTTCTTCGGGGTGACGTTCTGCGGTGGCATGTGGTGCTCCTGTGGTTCTGGTGTCGTCGAGTTTGGTGATTCGTGTGGGGTTTGGCGAATTGGATCGGAAAAGCAAGAAACCCCCTGCGCTCAGCGCAAGGGGTCGGCGGACGCGTTATGTGGCGCTCGCCCTACGTAAGAAGGAGGCCGATCAGCGTTATCACTCGTCCGACTGTACCAGGATCCGCATTTTGCGCAACCCCCCAACTTGCGCAGGACCAGCGTCACGTGGGCATCACGTGCCGCCGGAGACACGACATCTGCTGCCCGCGTGGACGGCGTCGCTCAGGGCGCGACAGTCGAGCTCGGCTGCTTGGCTCGGGTGAACTGCATCACGCCATCGTCGAGCGGTGCTCGGCGGAACGTCTTCCTGTCCCGCGCATAGTTCTGCGGGTTGATCCATGGCTCACGGTCGCCCTGGCGGGGGAGTTCGTGCATCGTCCGCTGCATGTAGCCAGACGAGAATCCGACGATCCACGGCCGCGCCGGCATCGACCGGTCGGACTCGCGCAACCGGGGCGTGCACTGCTGGGTGCCGGTGTCGCGCATGTGGTTGAGGAGGCGGCACACGTACTCGGAGATGAGGTCGGCGCGCAACGTCCACGACGCGTTGATGTAGCCGAACGTCGACGCCAGGTTGGGCACGTCGGAGTAGGCGAACCCCTTGTACGTCCACGTCTTGGAGAAGTCGACCGGCTCGCCGTCGACGACGAAGTCCATCTCGCCGAGTGTCACCAGCCGCAGACCGGTCGCGGTGATGATGATGTCGGCGTCGAGGTGCTCGCCCGACTCGAGCTGCAGTCCGGTCTCGGTGAAGTTGCTGATCTGCTCGGTGACGATCGACGCCTTGCCGTTGCGGATGGCGTGGAACAGGTCGCTGTTCGGCACCAGGCACAGCCGCTGGTCCCATGGGTTGTACGTCGGTGTGAAGTGCCGGTCGACGTCGTAGTCGGG
>Ga0268264_10002482_pt1 | contig 16206 bp, 32 predicted proteins | sample KBSSwiS32_FD_190357 | JGI IMG/M metagenome (GOLD analysis project Ga0268264, IMG submission 190357) | Switchgrass rhizosphere microbial communities from Kellogg Biological Station, Michigan, USA - KBS Switchgrass S3-2 (SPAdes) (version 2) | ecosystem: Host-associated > Plants > Roots >...
TTATAATATAAGACAAAACGTGGGGACATCTACACTAGTAGGCTGGACCATCACAAGCAACGATAGACAAAGGCCATTGGCTGAATTTTTAGGTGACAGTAAAAGGGCTGGCGTAGGGGCTACTCAAGCCAAAGGGACATCAGATGTATATTTACTTAATAATATTATAAAAAACAAAACAGGACTTACGCCATTAGCACAATTAGGTGGGTCGGGAGATCGTAGTGATCAAATATTGGCAACTGTAACGGCTCAAATTGCCAAAAATCCGCAGATGATAGTATTCTGCCCGTCATCTAATGATGCCAGAAACGCTGTATCATTTGCAACATGGGCAGCAAATACAAAAGCTACCATAAACCTAATTACAGCATCTGGAATACCTTTGTATTTGGAAAACATGATCCCCGAAAGCTCTGTAGGAGGTATTAATTTACAGCCTCAATCTGCTTGGATTTCTACTATTACAGGACCCAATATTGTGCAGGTAAATACATTTGATGCGATGAGGTTATCGCCATCTTCAAACTTTATAGTGGCTTCTTTGACTGGCGATGGGATACATCCAAATGATGCTGGATATGCAGTTTTAGCCAATATATATTTAAAGCTTGGCATATTCAATAGCTTCATGGAATACTATGCTGATGGGTCTGAATTTATAAATTCATCAATCTATCCTAACAATATTTGGCTTGGAAGAAGCACAGGAGTAGCAAACACAACAGGACAAAACCAAGTTTTTTTGGGAGACTTTGCTGGAAATGCAAATACAACAGGGCTAAGAAATAATTTTATCGGGGCCTATGCTGGAAACTCTAATACAACGGGGAATGACAATAATTTTATTGGATACAATTCCGGCAACACAAATACAACAGGGAATTTTAATACATATCTAGGTAATGGAATAGGTATACTTAATATTACAGGAAGTAATAATACTTCAATAGGATACCAGTCTACTGACAAGATGGTAGGAGACGATAATTCAAGGTTTGGTTATTTAGCTGGTCAATTTAATACCGGAACAGGTAACTGTTTTTTTGGCAAGGGGGCTGGTCAAAATGCTGTACCAGTTTCTAACGCTATATTTATCGGTTTAAATGCTGGTAGCTCTGCATTAGCAACGGGTATAGGTATTGGAGTTGCTGCAATGACAAAGGCTACTGCTGCTGCAACTGGTAATATTGCTATTGGTACGGGGGGGTCGTTGGGAGCTGGATTTACAGGTACTAACAATTTTCTTAGTGGGTTCAGTACAGGAATTCAATTAACTTCCGGTTCTAGGAATATTTTACTAGGAAATCAAACAGGTTTTCAATTTAATTCAGCAAGTGATATAGTGGCTGTCGGATATGACGTTTTGAGTGCCCAAAGAAACGCTACATTAACAGGGATAGTTTCCATTGGGAATACATCAGGGCAGGGAGAGACAGGGAATAATAAATTACATATTGCTACAAACGGATTCTATTCATTGATAAATGGAGATTTTAGCACTAATACAGTTGGACTATCTGCCATTGTTTTGAATGGCACATTTAATATTCAAAACATATCAACAACTGGCGGCAATTTGCAATCCGGTAATACATACTTTTATTCTTGGTCAGCTATAACAAATAATGGGGAATCTTATAACTCTTCTACTGCATCTTCAGGTAAAGTAATTACAACAACAGGTTCCGCTGTTAATTTAGCATGGAGTTCTGTTTCTGGTGCTAATTTTTACAGGGTTTATAGAGGTACTGTTTCTGGAACATATTTCATGTATTACACTACGCCTGGAGCTTCTTTTACCGACATTGGTTCAAATGCTACTTTCACAGGAAGTCCATTAACTATGAATCAGGCAATGGGTTTAATTTCAAGTCCATTTGCAACGTCAATATGTGGTAATTTAATGGTGGGAGAGGTAGTAAATATAAGACAAGGCACAAATTCATCTATTGCAAATACAAGCCTAACAAGCGGAGTTGTAACGGTAACCACTAATAAAGTAACTGCAAATTCAATAATATGGGTTAGCAGGCAAAATGATGGAGGAACAGTTTCCGCAAGCTATTCGATAACTAATCGTATTCCAGGTACATCCTTTGTAATACAGGGAAAGGACGGAACAGGGAGCAATCAGACTGCAGATACAAGCTTAGTAGGCTGGTGGATTGTGGAACCCAAATAATATTTCAATAAAAGCATGCATCACCTATTTGACAATTTCATTTCAAGCTTCAGAGTAACCGGATTATTGGTTGTAAACTTATTTCTAAGCGTTACGCTGATACAGATCAACGGCTTATTGTCCACGATCCTTTTAATGGGATCAATACTATATACGTTCTTCAGGGCCTACAATGAGTATAAAAAGGCTACCGAAAGAAAAAAGAAAAAATCAGAAGAAACAGACAGCGAATCATGAAACTATCAGAACACTTTGATTTAAAGGAATTGACTGCTTCGGGAACCGCTCGTAGACTTGGTTTTACTGAGCAGTTTGAGCCGGGGCCGGAAGAAGTAGAAAACCTTCAGAGGGTAGCTGAAAATATATTAGAACCTATAAGGGCAAAATTTGGAGCGTTTACGCCTACAAGTGCATATCGGTGCGCGCGACTAAACGAAGCCGTAAAAGGTGCGCCAAACTCGCATCATGTAATGGGTTTTGCGGTTGATATAGACTTAGGTATCCGAAACAAAGAGCTTCATGATTGGGTGATGAATAACCTCGAATACACTCAATTGATCAATGAATATCCGGACGCTGAAGGAAACCCGGATTGGGTGCATGTTTCTTACAACCCTCAGAATTTGAAAAAGAAAAATTTAACCATTAAATAATAAACTATGCAACATTTATTCAAAAGCTTCACAAAAGACCACATGGCATTCATTGTGCTTTCGTACCTGTCTGTTATGGTATCGGTAATTGTATTTTGTGTGTTCTTTATTGAGATCCCACACTCAAACAAGGACATATTCAATACAATGTCTTCAATGATTTTGACAAGCTGGGCCGGAATGATTGGATGGGTAACTTCTCAATTGGCAAAGAAGAATGAAGATACAAAAGGTGTTACCGTTGAAGGGGATGTAAACCTTAAGAAATAATGAGGCCTGAAACTAAGAAGGTAGTTTTAATGGCTCTGATCCTGGCGACCATTGTTTTCGGGTTGATGACGTGTCTGACCTCATGCCAAACCGTTAATCTTGCTAAGAAGTCCGACAAGGCATGTAAAGCATGTTATCAATACATGGTTAATAATTGCCCGGAGATACTTAAGCGAGATACCACCCCGGACACTGTTAAGATTTATTTACCAGGTAAAACAATTACAGGATTAGGAGATGCAAAAAGTCCGTGTGAAGAACTCGTCAGGAATATTGCAAATAAAGACACATTAGGAAAGCCAAAGGTACCAATTTTAGATCGCAAAGACCCGAAGACTGGCATTACTACCAAAGCCACATTAAACACTGGTACAGGCCAGGTTGAAGCCGAAACCATATTGCCACCTACTACGATCACCGGAATTGATAAAACACCATGCGATTGCATTTTCAATGACGAGGACGGCAACCTATGGATTAAGGCTAAAATCAAAGGATATTGGCGCGATTGGCGTTGGTGGATGATTGGGATCACAACCGGGATAATCGGATTGCTTATTTTGATCCGGTATTTGACTAAGAAATAAATTCAGGGTATGTATTAGCAATGTAGTCAGACAAAAGCATATTTAACATATCAACTTTACTTTGACAGCTATATTTAATTTCATAACCCTCTTTTCCTCTGAATACTTGAATTGTAGAGTTTTTCATGAGATAAATAATTTGCTCTTGAATTTCTATTATTCTTTGATCTTGTAAATATTGAAGGTGTCTTCTTTTGAGATCAATATCAGGAATATCAGTTGCACTCATTATATTTTAGGTTTAAGTTGATTTGAAAGCGCCTTGGATTTTCCATGGCTTTTTTATACCATTACTATTTTTCTAATTGATTTTAATAGCCTATAGTATTCGTTTTTGATCATGTCAGCTTTTATATTTGCCTTTTGCAACTCAATTTTTAACTGCTCTATCTCTTTATTATTGACGGTTAATTTAGAGTGTTTAATCGAACGCTCTTCTCTCTTGGCCTTGTGTCCCTGAAGCATGTGAATATGTGATCGTAATTTTTCAACATTTTGCTTTTCGGTGGACACTGCATTTTCAAGCCTTGTGATTTCATCTACCAATTGTCGTGAAGTTTTTTCAAACTCCTTTTCTTGAGCAGTTTTATATTCTGCCTTAGAAGTAAGATGCCACAGTTTACAAACGTTACATTGGTAAACTCTAACCGGATAAACCTGTAGGTTTTGACGCTTGCATATTTCACCAAGGGCAATCAATGCCATGCGTTCATTTGAATATCTGCCTTTTTCTTTGCACAACATTGTCTTTCAATTTATCCAGCCATTTTTGAAGATCAATTAAATATTGTTCGGAAACCAAACAGCCGTGCCAAATTACCATGCGTTTATTTCCGTTTTCTGTTTGCATGGGTTAAGGGGTTTTTAAAGTTAAAAGCCATTTATAAATATCTTCATCGTCTCCCCAATTTTCCTCATTATCAATTTTCCTCTTGTATCTACTGATTATTTCGTCCAATGTTTGGGCGTCATCAAGATAAGATTTTCCAAACGCCTTTAGCTTGTCCGAAACTCGTAAGTTTAATTCATTTACTTCCTGTTCGGTTATTTTTTCGTCTTCATTCCAGGAATAATTACCCTTATAATAAAAACCATCTACTTGCTTTACTATAATTTCGCATTCATAGTCAAATTCTGATTGAAACGCATCGCAGCCACTGCAAGAACCATAAGAGCCAAATACTATCCTACCATCTTCTAACAAGGCGAACCAATCACCCTGATATGATCCAAACTCTTTGAACTCTTTTATTTTTACTCCATTTGCTTCTATTGCCTCTGAATATCCCATTTCTTTTTCTTTAGTGTCCACAAATATAGAAAATAAGTTTTGATATAACCAAAATAAATTCTACATTTGTTCTACTTAAATAAATTAATCATGGCAAAGAAACCGAAAACAGCTTTCAAATCAATCAAGATCAAAGAAACTACTTATAATAAGATTAAGGCACAAAATGACGAAGACAATACAAAGACAGAAAACTTTGTTCCGCTTCACCGTACATTAGATAAAATGATTGCCTAAAAAATAATTGTAGAAAAAAAGTAGAAATAATTTGGAGATGTAATTTTATTCCTGCACCTTTGCTCAACATTAAACGATAAGGAAATGAAAAAATACATCGCAACTTATATCCACGAATTACAGGTAGTAGACGAATTCGAGATAGAAGCAAAAAATAAACTTGTAGCTCTTGAGGTTGCTAGGTTTCACAAAGAAACAAGGGGAATAAGGGGAGAAGTATTTGTAACCATAAAAAAATAACCACCATGAACAAAGACATAACAGACATAGCCAAGGACATCAAGAAAATAGCAGAACTTGATTTGATCGGAGAGTGGGATATTATCCACAGACTTATTTGTGAATACTTGAAATTCGAAGGACACATTTTAAATCACGATCAGGAAACTGACACTGATTTCACCATGGGATTAAACGCCAAAAAACTGCCTTTGTCAACCGTGGTAGAGTGGTTGAACGAAAATGTTATTGAGTTCATGGAAGGTGAAAATATTGTAGAATTCAACTATGAACAATTTAACCGTTGTGAGTGGAAATAATTTAATTAACTGGGGAGTAGCTAAGTGGTTAAAGCCGGAGCCGAAAGCTCTAAGAGCCGAAAGTTCTAAGTCATTGGTTCGATTCCAATCTCCCCACAATTTAAACTTTAAACTAAAAATAAGATGAAAAAGAAATTCCGGGTGACCGTATTTGTTGAAGATAAAGATTTTTTAGTAACAGCTAAAAATCAGACTGAGGCGAAGAAAATAGCTTATGAAAGAATGAATAAAAGAAAGCCAAAAATACGCAAAGATTTAACACTTGTAATGTATTAACATAAAATGACCACCATCCACCAAATAGAAGATTTACCCCTAAAAATAACAAAATGAATAAGTACAAAGAAATTGAATTTGGATTTGGGAATATAGAATCGGCAGTAAAAGAATTGAAAAGTCATAATGAATTAGTTTGTGGCTGCTTTAATGGGCAAATGCTATATTCTGACATTGACGATTTGGATTCGGCTTATGTAAAGATTACAGGCAAAACAAAATCAGAGTGTGACGATGATGAAAGAATTAGACACGAAGAATTTAAAGAGCAACAAAGGAAACATAAAGAAGCTATTCCCGAACTGACTAAAGAGTGGATTGCTAAAGGCAACACTATTTTAGACGAAAAATACCGCGAATTATGGGCTAAATGCGTCCCTATTAGGCTTGACGATTTGTATCAAGGCATGGAGCTAGGTAACTGCCTTGAAATAGTAGAGCAATTAAATAATGGCAAAACGGTTGAAGAAGTAAAGCTACTTATTGAAAATCAGGGACATTCTGGAATTTCTTTTGGTTTGGTTTGCTCAATGGTAAAATCATTCTGTGACAGAGGCAATGAATTCACCATTTATGTACGGTCGTAGACTACTAATGCCACCCCTTAACGAAATATACAATCTACCCCTAAAACACCGGATCAAATGCGCTGTTATGCAAAAGATAAGGTTTTGGGAGATTGAGAGAGAACTTAAAGAGATACAACTATGTCAGTTTTAATATTCAACAAAACTAAAGACTCATTCGAAAATGTGAGCGACATACCTAAGCAATTTGTAATAGGCAGAAAGTATCACTGTTCTTGGGCTTCATCTAGGGGTTTTGTATGGAAATTAAAGTATTACAGTGAAGAAAATGATTTGGCAATACTAATCACTCCAAAGACTAAAAAAGAGCTTAAAACTAATCTTTCATCGCTGAGAGAAATTAATAAATACTTGAATACGAACTAAAACAAATAAAATGAAATCACATAACTTTATTTATCCCTTTAGTATGTCTATCGGCTTTTTTATTGCTGGTTTAATTACAAAATTCAATCAATACGATGCTGTAGTGATAGTGTCATGTGCTTTAGTTGGATTTATTTGTAAGACAATTGAAGAAAAGTAACTATATTATATACTCAATTTAAACCTAAATATATGTCAATATTAACAATACGCCCGGCTGTACGTGGCGGTTCAAAAGTAATTATTAATATCTGTGGAACCTCTGGCAGCGGAAAGACTTACACCGCTTTAAAAATTGCCCGGGGCATGGTTTCAAAAGCTTCAGAGATTGGTTTTCTTGATACTGAAAATAAAAGGGGTTCATTATATGCAGACATTCTTGATGCACCTTTTTTAATTGGCGATCTATACGCACCGTTTAGTCCAAAGCGATATATTGAGGCTATTAAAGAGTTCCAGGATGCCGGGGTTAAGGTGTTAGTTATTGACAGCGTAAGCCATGAATTTGAAGGTGAAGGAGGCTGTGAAGACATAGCAAATCAGGCGCTATTGAACGGAAAAAAAATGGCAGATTGGAACAAGGCCAAATATGAGCATAAAAAGTTCATGAATACTTTGCTTCAATGTAATATGCACCTGGTTATTTGTGTTCGTGCGCGTCAAAAAATGGACTTCAAAAATCCTACACAACCCGTGGACTTAGGAATACAGCCAGTATGCGAAAAGAATTTCATGTTCGAGGCAACCGCCAGCCTGATGATGTATGACGAGGGTAAGCGTCAAGAGTTCATTAAAATACCCTCGTTCTTTAAATCAATCTTCGGAGATGGTAAAAGTTACTTGGGAGAAACACACGGTTCTAAAATACTTGAATGGGTAGACAAAGGCGAGAAAGAAAGCGAAGCGCTTACCAAGTTTAAATCCGAAATGCAAATGACTACCGAAAACGGAGTTGAGGCATTGAAAGCAGCATGGAAGACCGGTATAGCAACATTAACCCAAGAAGACAGAAATAGGGCAAATTCAGCATGGAAAGTTTTCGAAGCATCCGCATCGGCATACGACCAACAAAAGACCGTAAACGATAATTCAGTATTTGAAGAACTTGTTTCGCTTGCTATGGAAATGGATGCTGCCCTAAGCCCTGAACAAAAATCTCAAATTAGCCGGATCATTGATGGTCAGGAAGTAGAAAGTTATTCAAAGGCAATCGAACTATTAAAATCATTGTAATGGACATTTTAAGAAACGGAAATTTCACATCGAGCGAGATATATCGTTTAATGGGAAGTGATAAAGTAATGGCCACTTATATCAAGGAAAAACAGCGTGAACGCAGATTAAAAACCTCGATAAATATTCAAGCCACATCATACCCTTTAAGCTGGGGCCGGGTAATGCAAAACTATGTATTTGAAAATCACTTAGGCATTGAATATAAATTAGGCGTAGATAAGCCAAAAATGCACAAATCTTCTATGTGGGTGGGCTCTGAGGACGTTGTAAGCCTTGATTGTGTAGGTGAAATGAAATGCCCGTTTACCAGGACTTCGTTTTGTGATCTTGTAGAGACAATAGAATGTCAAAGTATCGATATTCTTAGAATAGATTACCCGGATTATTATTGGCAAATCGTTTCTAATGCAGAAATACTCAATAAAAAGTTTGGAGAGTTAATTGTGTGGATGCCGTACGCAAATGAATTCCCTGACATACTTGAATTCATTTCGAACATTGAAGACTATGAACTACAAAAAGATATTCAATGGGTGATACATGCTGCAATGGATCGTTTGCCACACCTACCAGACGATAGCGATTACAAAAACATTTACCGGTATAAATTTGAGATCCCGGAGGCAGACAAATTACTTCTAAGGCTTAACGTTGAAAAAGCATACAATATTCTTAACCCCAAACCTATTCAAAATGACACAACAAAGACTATCTGAAATCATAAATACGGCAATGATCATCGTATTTATATCACTGCTTGTATTCTTGGGCTTCCAACAAAAAAGAGTTGCCAGGCAGGAAAGATTGATACATACGCTCACTTTACAATGTGACAGTGTTCAATCTATGCTGATCGAAAAAGAGGCTCAATTTGAAATGATGTTCGGGAAATGAACACCCTCGACATCTGGCATCCCCAAACCAATAAGGAGCGAGCCGAAAGCCTAAAACGGGCTGAAGAAAATAGAAGATTAAAAGAAGTTCAAAAATTAAACGGTAAGAAGAAATGACCTATAAGATTATTTATGCAGATCCGCCATGGGAATACAAAGCATGGTCTAAAAAAGGGGAAGGACGATCGGCAGAATCTCACTACAAAACACAGGGGGTTGAATATCTTATGAACATGCCAGTACAAAATATATGCGAGAAAGACAGTGTTTTGCTTATGTGGGCCACTTATCCTTGCTTACAGGAAGCTATTAAACTCGGGATCGCTTGGGGGTTTACTTACAAAACCGTTGCTTTTACCTGGATAAAGAAAAACAGAAAATCAGATTCTCCATTTATAGGGATGGGATATTACACCCGTTCAAATGCCGAAATTTGTCTTTTGTTTACTAAGGGCAAGCCACTCAAAAGAGTTAATAAAAATGTTGAACAGGTTTTGTTTAGCCCGATCGGTAAGCATTCTCAAAAGCCATCAGAAATACGTAATAGAATAGTTGACCTTTTCGGGGACGTTTCAAGGGTAGAACTGTTTGCAAGAACCCGATCGGGAATGTTCGGAAACCATGAATATGAAGGTTGGGCAGTATTTGGAAACCAAGTTGATAACAGTATCACATTATGAAAATCTACATATCAGGAAAGATTAGCGGATTGAAAATTGAGGATTCAAAAGTATTGTTTGCCAAAGCTTGGTTTGAACTAATGGCTTCAAAGCAATTTCAATTAGCTATTAATCCATTCAATTTAGACCAGTCAAAAAATAAAACCTGGTTCCAATACATGCTAACCGATTTAAAGGCGCTAAACCATTGCCAGGCAATTTACATGATCAACAACTGGAAAACGTCTAAAGGCGCATGGATCGAACTTATATTCTCAATAATCACATTTAAGAAAATTTACTTTCAGTAAAAAGTATACAAATATTTGTTAAAAGTATACTGATATTTGTTTTAGTAAATAAATATGTTTACATTTGAATTATGAAAGACGTAGAAAAAAACATTATAGACAGGGGGATAAAAAAGACCTGGTTAATGAAACATCTTGAAATGAGCTCCCGGACTTTCTACATAAGATTAAAGGAAGATAACTGGAAAGCTGACGAGAAAAAAAAGCTTATAGACCTAAAGTTGGTAGGGTAAAAAATTTGTTCAAAAAGTAAATAAATTCATTTATGGATTACGATGTATATATTTTAATAAAGGACGGAAAAATAATTTATGTTGGATGTACGTCTAATTTATCAAAAAGGGTTCTAAGCCATAGAAAAGATAAAGATTTCGATTCTGTTTCAAGGTTATATTTTAGTGATGTTAAAAGAGATGCATTAAGAGTAGAAAGGTTGTTTACAATGTTTGTAGGTCAATTTTGCAATCCTGAACTGCTTAATTTTAAAAGTACTACAAAAGAGAATGGGACTAATAAGTTTAAAATAATTCGACTAAATAAAAATTAGCATGGCAAAAGACCCGGTTTTACCTCTATACTTTAACGACTTTGATCGATCAACCAGGGACTGGACTGACGAAGAAGTTGGAGCTTATATACGTCTTTTGATGGAACAATGGGACAAAGGAAGCCTACCAAAAGACTACCAAAGACTTACCAGACTAGCTACCAGCCTAAATACCACATGGCCTACCATAAAGGTGAAGTTTGAAGAAGTGGACGGGGTCCTTAAAAATCCTAACATGGAACTCATAAGGGCAAAAATTAATGCTCACAAGCAAAAACAGCGTGAAAACGTAAATAAGCGTTACCAAAACTCTACCAAACATGCTACCAAAAACCTACCTTTAGAAGAAGAGAAAGAGAATGAAAAAGAAATAGAGTTAGATAAAGAAGAAAAGGGGGTGCAGGGGGAAAGGAAAGATTTTCGATATGGCTTTCAAAGACCAGGACAGCCACCCGAATACTTCACTCATGTTTGGGAATATATGCAGGAAAATTTCCCTATGTATTGGGAGCAAACCCAAATGAGGCACCCAAATTTCAAAGAGTGGCTAAAAGAATTTGAAGAACAGAACCTTCAAAAGATGTGGAAAGACCCCGGAGACCTAAGAGACCATTTTAAAAACTTCCTTACTAAAAAAGAAACCATAAAAAATAATTCAAATGTCTCACGAAATAACAATACAAGAGAAACAAACGCTTCAAAAGTCGGAAGCCTACTTGATGCGATTAACGATGACCTCGCCCGATCTTCCGAGATCGTTTAAGGAAATAGTTTTCACAGACAAGCCGAGTATAAATTTCATGGCAAGAGTTGGACAAAAGGACCTGTGCCGTAAGCTTGTTATAAAGTCAGTGGCAGAACTCAGTAAGATGGTTGCAGTGGGGAAGTCAATGAATGACATTCAAACGATTTTTGCAGCTGATCTAATAATCGAAAAGTTCGGACAATTAACCGTTGAAGATTTGTACTTGTGCTTTAAAAATGGGATCGCTTCAGAATACGGTCCAATGTTCGACAGGCTTGATGCAAATGTAATTTGTGATTGGCTGAAGAAATACTTTGAAGATCGTAACACTTTCGCAGAAATGGAACAAATGAAAAAGCACAACGAAGTCAAAAAAGAGGTTTTTGTTTCTACTCCCGAAAACCAGGAAGTTTTTGAAAAAGGCATAAAAATGGTTCTCGATGCTTTACCAAAACCGGAGGAGCCTAAGTATGTCACCCGTACACACGAAATAACGCCCCTTCAGAAGCTTGTAAGTAGGTGGGCTGATCAGTTTGATGTACTATACAATTACACATTTGATTTAGCACCAGAAAAACGTTTTTCCTTATCATGTAAAGCATACCATGGAATTCGTGTTTTGTTTTTCAATGGCATGGCTTATGAAAAATCAAACTTCATCACCTACAAGCAGAACCAGAACGAGGAAAAAGTAATACAGGCATCATTAAAACAAAAATAGTATGACAAAGGAATTACAGGAAAAAATAAAGAAAGCTAGTGAGGACGTAATTCACTCTCAATCTCAGTCTTTCCAGGATGGTGCATGGTGGATGTATAAAGAAATTGGTTCTGAATTGGAAGAGACCCGAAAAGAACTTGCGATAAAGGAGATTGCACCTTATATTCCATACAAACTAAAAGTACTTAGGCCGGATGGAAGAACTATACTAGAAGTTTTTGGCACACAAGGAAGCCTTTTAACCCATGTAGAAAACATGGAATTAACTTATTCAGGACTTGCAGGATGCAAGCCATTGCTCCGCCCACTATCCGACCTTACAAAGGAAATCACTGTTAATGGTGAAACGTTTGTGCCGCTAGAGAAATTCTATGAAGTATTGGATTGTAGAACTCCAATCAACCGAAATGATACCAAGTACGAAGTAGAGCTACTGATTAGGGAAGGCGTTTCATTAGATACATACTGGATATATATTCAAAAGCTTTTCGAATGGCATTTTGATGTATTTAGCCTTATTCCTCGTGGTCTGGCCATTGATTTAAACACAATAGAACCAAAGAAATGAAAGAAGATAAAATAACCATTACAAACCCCTTAGAGGAGTACAAGTAAGAGGTTTTCAGAACATCATTGATAGCCGATGATATTGTCATGGGAACCAGGCAAAAGAAACAAAGAGCATGCAATAACGCAAAACGTAAAAAACGAAAGAAATGAAATCCAACAACCCGGAATTTCCGAATAGTTCAAAAATGATCACCCACATTAACGCAACACCGGAATGAATTTAACAGCAATACCAATTCAAAGACAATATTTTTGGTCAAAAAATAAATCCATATAAAATCAAGGAAAAATCATTGGAGCAAAAATTGATAGACAAACTCTTACTTAACTCAAATCAGGAAACAACACACAACTAATTGATATTAAACACATTATTGCTTAATTATGAAAACTAAACTACTGACTACAATTTTAATGCTTGGTGCTATTGCTGGGTATTCTCAGCCATATATTGGCACTAATCAGGGAATGTATGTTACAGGATATAAATTCTCTACTGGTGATCCTGATGCTTCACGTGAAAGAAATAATAGTCTTCACGTTTCAAATTGTATTGGATATTGCGATGTTCCAGAGCGTAAACCCAAGAAACCTCCTATTCAAAAAAGGTATTTCAATATTGTTTACATATCTCCTGATAAGTCAGGGGATTTTACAATAGTAACAAATGGCGCATACCCAAATAGGAGTAAAATGATGGATTCTGCTTTAATATATTCTGGGTCATGGGATGTTGTTATTACAAACATTTGGGAGATGTCTAAAAAAGATTATTTAAACTGGATAAAGAAATAAAATTATGAAAGAGGTAGAAGAAATATCGACAGCAAAAAGTTTCCTCATAAAGGAAGGATGGAAAGAAGATTCTAGTGGAATGTTTGATTTAAATGGTCTATCTGAACTTTTGGAAGAATACAAAAACCAATTCATTCCCGAACCAAAATCATTGGATGAACTGGAAAAGATATTCTATGATACATCCTCACCACTCCTTTGTATTGAGGCTAAAGTGATTGATGAAATGATTGAGAATTTAACAGCACATTCACATATTTTAAAACATCTCAAATCCAAAATGACCCCTATTGATCCTGTGAAGATTAAAGGTGATTGGTTTGATAAGGGAGTTGATAGCTGTGAAAGAAATAAAAACACATTCATTTATACTCCTGATGTAGAAAAAGGTATTCAACAAGACAAAAACAACTATCTCAATGGGAAGTGAAAAAATGAGAACTGTCGATTACCTGAAGATGGTTAACGGAATAAAGTCGCCAGGTAAAGCGATTCAAGCAATCAGGGAACGTAAGCCTCCGAAGCCAAAGGCAAAGTACAACGAAGGTAATTACACCGGGGAATTGCTTGATGCTGTAATGGTGAAAGCTGAAGGCGCCAGAGTTGATTACATGAACGATCACATATTGGTCGTTGATAAGTACGGTAAGAAGTTTAGGATCATAATCCAGGCAGAGCAATGAGCAAAGAAATACCGTTAGACATGATCGGACTTGGTCGTCCAATTGAAAGGCTACTGATCAATGCAGGGATTGAAAACGTGGGGCAGTTAACAGCTCATAAAGCCTCACACTTGCTCAGGATTAAAAACTTCGGAGCAACAAAACTATCATACACAATCAAGGCGCTTAATAAATTTGGACTTAAACTTGCAAGCTAATGACACCGGAGCGAAGACGAGAGTACTACCAGGAAAATAAAGCCAGGGAAACCGAAAATAACAAACGTTGGCTTGAAGAAAACCGATTGCGTTACAAAAAGTATAAGCAAAAGTATTATTTGGAAAACATTGAAAAGTTTAAACTAAGAAGCAAAATTCAATATGAGAGTAAAAAGAAATAGGCTAAGGAAAAAGCAAAGGGTATGTATGGCATTTTTGAAAATACAAAAAGCAATGGAAGCCATGAAAAATGTTTTAGAGATGATCAACGCAAATCCTCCTTTTTCTGTTGGGGGAATTGTTTTCGGCAGAGAATTTTTAGAATTAGAAAAGGGTGAATTTATTATTCCATCACCAAAAACACCAATACACATAGATCTTTCCGATGGAATGAACTTGTTTGATCATTGACAATTTGGAATAATTACAAACAAAATAATTTAAAAATGAGAAATCACATATTACTACTTTGGATCATAATTGCAATATGCAATTTTTATGAATTATTTACTGATCAATGGGAGAACGATGAATGGTATGTGCCATCATGGGCGGCATGTATTTTGTTCTCTCTTATAGAGATAGTTTACTGGGTAGGATACCTAATTTGGAATTATTGTAAATAAAACCGATATTTGAGGCATGAAAACACAGATTTCACATCCTGTTTTTACAAATCTCGCAATGGGTCACAATCGGATTGATCACGTTGATAATATCTCTGTCTCAAATCTTCCAAGAGTGAAAGTAGTTCGAAAGGTTAATAACGTACCACGGTTTAAATTGAATTGGAAATGAGCGAGGAAATAAGATTTGACCAAAGGTTGCAATTCGATCTTGGTGATATTGATAGAGATTATTTGAGAAAGGTAAAGTATGAAGGTTATGTAATGAATTTTGAATACTATGCCAGAAAGGTAATTTCAGAAAGGATTGAAAAGCTTAAAAATAAGTATCACGTAGGAGATAGAACAACTGAGGAATATAATCCAGATACGCATACAATTTGGGTTTCTGTGTTAGGTAAAAGCAAAACAGAAGATGAAATATATTCCGATAACGTATTAAGCTTCATTGGACATTTAAGATTACAGGCATGAGCGAAGACGAAAGGAACGAACTCATATCCAAAATAATTTCTGAAATAGCAGACGGCAAAAGTTTGCGTGAAACATGCCGAGAACTTAATGCTAAGCCATCAAATTTTTTACGATGGATTGAAAGTTCTCCTCTTCTGGTGGAACAATACGCGCGCGCGATGCAAATTAGATCAGATATTATATTTGATGAAATACTTGATATTGCAGACGATGGAAGTAATGATCTAATGACTATTCAAAAGGGTGATGAAAGCTATGAAATGGAAAATAAAGAGGTTACCAACAGATCAAAGCTTCGTGTAGATGCAAGGAAATGGGTATTGGCTAAGATGCAGCCAAAGAAATACGGTGACAAAATGGAGATAGAACAAACGATAATTGATAAATCGCTATCTTTCGATCCTAATGCAGGACAGCCAGGCAAAAGTATGTAGAACTTTTTATGATCTTTTGGGATCGGCAAATGACGATAAGCGTTATAGTCTACATCAGGGGGGGGCCAGAGCCGGCAAAACTTATTCGATACTTCAATACTTAATACTCCTATGCGTTAAAGGTGCATTGCGTGGCGCTACCATTTCAGTAGTCAGGAAGACGGCACCGGCACTCAGGGCTTCAGTAATGCGTGACTTCTTAGAAATACTTCAGAACGAAGGGATTTACCAGGAAAAATTTCACAACAAAACAAATCGGGAGTATATCCTAAACACCAATCTATTTGAATTCATAAGCTCAGATGATCCCCAAAAGATCAGGGG
>Ga0268264_10002500_pt1 | contig 16164 bp, 19 predicted proteins | sample KBSSwiS32_FD_190357 | JGI IMG/M metagenome (GOLD analysis project Ga0268264, IMG submission 190357) | Switchgrass rhizosphere microbial communities from Kellogg Biological Station, Michigan, USA - KBS Switchgrass S3-2 (SPAdes) (version 2) | ecosystem: Host-associated > Plants > Roots >...
TTGCTATAACCAGTAATACCGGCAGACTGCCTATTGCGGCACAAATAGCTGCAAAGACAGCTGTATACCATGTTTCTGCACTTTCAAAAAAAATCCAGTAAAACAGCCACCCTGCTCCAAATACAAGGCTGGTAAGTATCCAGATTTTCATGGCTACCATTACAGGTCTTATGGAACTGCTTATAATTTGTTTGTAATTCAAAATATTAATATAAAAACTCAATAATTGTATATCGTTTAATCCGCAGTTGCTTTTTTCTAAATACCACTTTCCTGCGCAGATGAGGTGGTAAGCATTGAATCATATAAATCCATGCCGGGTGGTTCAAATAATACATTAATGGCCCGCATTGATACGGCAATGCTTATCCATCCGGAAATAACAGCAATGGCGGGAAACAGTAAGCAAATGCCCGATTGCCAGATGCGCTGTTGTACACCCGTTACCTCCATCAGTTGAAAAGCGAGGGCCACACCGGCCACAACCGCAACATACAGGAGTGTTTTTTTGGCAGCCGTTTGTATCCTTATCCTTTGTACCAGGTAAAAAAATAAAAGAAAGACCAACCCTGCTATCCATCCAAAGCCCAGTGCATACAGTGCTGAAAGGATATACATTTCTGGCAGTACCAGCAACGCAGGAAGTGTAATCAGCAGGTAGATACCAACCGCCCTGAGAAACAGGTAAAACACCAGCTTTGCTAAAAGTACTTTGTAATTCAAAGTGTTCATACAAAAAAAATTAATTTATAGATTTTATCATTTGCTCCAGTGCATCCAGGTGCTGCTTAAACGCTTTTTCGCCTGCTTTGGTTACGGAATAAACGGTATTGGTCTTGCGCCCGATAAATCCTTTCTGTACTTTAATAAATCCATTCTCTTCCAGTGTTTTTAAATGAGAGGCCAGGTTGCCATCTGTTACATCAATCAATTCTTTCAGTTCATTGAAATTGATCGCTGCATTTACCATTAAAGCGCTCATAATGCCCAGCCGTATACGACTGTCGAAAACTTTATTCAGATTTTCTATCGGATTCTTCATAGCCTGCCTGCTTTCAAAACAGCCTGTTTAGCCGGCGAATTAAATTGCCCGGGCATTACGCACTGCTGTGTTACGGTTATTAAAATTATATCACTGCTTCCGCTCATATTTCCACCACATTACCATTCCGTAAATTATATGAAGTATGCCAAATCCCAATGCCCAGAAAAGAAGGCCATTGCCCGGCATCCATAAATTTATAATACCCAGTATTACCTGAAAATAACCAAGGTAACGCACTTCACCCAATGTATACTTACTGCCATTTACCAGGGCAAGCCCGTAAAAGATCAAACAGGAAGGCGCAAGCAGCCCGTACTCTTTCAGCTGCAGCATACGAATTACCACGAAGGCACCTGCAGCCAGCGGGATAGCCGTATTAAACAGCAGCCGCAACGCACTTTTGCCCCATACCGGTACCCCTTCCCTGCGGCTGCGTATATATGTGAAGATAAAAGCCGAAATAAATGCTGCCATAAAAGTAATCGCAGCCACTACCAGTAAGCGCTGTTCCAGTAAACCCAGGGGCATGCCACCGGTATTTTTATTATATGCCTCTATAAACTGCATGGCTGTAAATGCGCCGCCCAAAGCACAAACACCCGCAGCAATACCACTCCATCCACTTAAACTGATAAAGCGGCTGCTGCGCTCCATAATCCGCTTTATGTCCTGTATGTCTGCTAAGCTTTGCTGGTGACTGTCCATATAAAAAGCACTTTGAAAAACAAAGTAAAAAGAAAATAGCGGTTTTTCCAAATGATTTCTAAAATAAAAAAATAAACCGCCTCACCTTTATATAACCACTGTTTGCCGCTTTAACCATCCTTTTTGGGTTGTAACCCTTATTTTTGAAATAGTATGAACCTGCTGAAACCCTGCTGTTATCTTATTCTTATAGTTGGCTCTTTGTGGCCGGTTCAGTTGCAGGCTCAAACCAAAATATTAAAGGGGTATATTAAAGATGCACTCAGCGACGAACGTGTGCCCTTTGCTTCCGTCAGTTTTATGCACAGCGGCAATGGCAAGCTAAGCGACTCTGCAGGTAATTTTATTTTCCATTTTGCCGAATGGCCTTCTGATACATTACTGGTAACTTATGTTGGCTACAAAGACTATAAAGTTTTTATAGGGCCGGATTTTCTAAAAAACACTGCCGACAGCCAGTTGCATTTTGTAATTAACCTGGAACGTGGTAAAACCGTGGCAGAGGTGGTGGTAAGAAGAAAAATAGATCGTGGCTATTTAATGTGGAAGCGCATTGTAAAACACAAACCAGGTAACGACCGTTACCGGTTTACCAATTTTACCTATGAGCTCTATAATAAAATGGAACTTGATCTAAACAGGATCAACAAAGAAAAAATAAAAAGCAGGAAACTGCTAAAACCTTTTGGATTTATTTTTGACAATATTGATACCACCGAAGGGCCGCCTTTCCTGCCGGTTTTTCTGACAGAAACCATTTCCGATTATTATTTCCAGAAAAAACCATTTAAAACAAGGGAAATCATAAAAGGCAGCAAATCAGAGGGTGTAGACAACGAAAGCATTGGCAAACTGCTGGGCGGTACAGATGCTAACGTAAATGTGTATGCTAATTTTGTGCCTGTATTCGATAAACAGTTTGTAAGTCCCATCAGCGATAACGGAGATAATTATTATCACTATACCGTACTAGACTCGCAACTGGTAAATGGCAGGCGCCTGATACACATGAGCTTTACACCCAAAAGAAAAGGCGAAAACACTTTCCAGGGCGATTGCTGGGTGCACGATACCAGCTGGGCCATTCAGAAAATGACCATGTACCTGTCTGCCGATGCCAATATCAATTTCGTGGACAAGCTGAGCCTGATACAGGAATATAAACTGATTGATGACAGTACCTGGTTTTTGGTAAAAGATAAATTTGTGGCAGATTTTACACTGCTTAATAAAGATAAAACCGGCATCATTGCAAGAAAAACAACTACCTATAAAAATATTGCGCACGATCTTCCCTTCATTGAAGATTCGCTGCAAAAAAACAGGATTATACAGGAAGTGGAATTAAGCGCCGGCGCCCGCACTAAAAAAGATGATTACTGGCAGCAGCAAAGGCATGAAGCCCTGACTAAAAATGAAAAAGCCGTCTATACCATGATAGACACTTTGGAGAAAATGCCGCTTTTTATAAAGTATACCAATTACATTAATTTTATTGGTACAGGTTATTTAAATGTGGGCAATTACCAAATCGGCCCCTGGCAAAACTGGATTTATTCAAACGTGCTGGAAGGCTTCCGTACGCGGTTTGATTTGGGTACCAACCGTGGCTTTAATAAAAACCTCATCTTACATGGATACCTGGCTTACGGCTTTGCCGATAAAAAATTTAAGTATGAAGCAGATGCCCTGTACCTCTTCAAACGAAATCCGCGTGCTTATATATTTGCGCAATACGCCAGGGATATTGATTACGGGCAGCAATACCTGGATGAAGTAAGCCAGGACAACATATTTGCACTGGCTATCCGTAAAACCGGTGTACCCATCAAATTTTTATTTACGGAAGAAAAAAGAATTGAGCTGTTTAAAGAATGGCATTCCGGCTTTTCTGTAACGCTTAATACCAGCAGCAAACAATATAATCCGCTGCGCAACCTTCCGCTAAAAGCCGATTATCCACCCGAAAGCGGCCAGGCCTTTAATAATTTTGAAACAAGTATTAAATTCCGGTTTGCCTATCTGGAGAAATTTTTGGAGACCTATTTTTACCGGTATAGCCTGGGCAGCCCCTATCCTATTGGCGAAATAAAATTTTCAAAAGGAGTCAGTGGCATACTGAACAGCAGTTACAATTACAGCAAAATTTCCGGTGGTATTTCCGATTTTATGCAGGTGCCGCCTTACGGTACTTTCTATTACAACGTATTCGCCGGCAAAACCTTTGGCACCCTGCCCTTTATGCTGCTGGACGTTGCGCCGGGCAATGAGATCTATTACTATAACAAATATGCCTACAGCCTGCTAAACCGGTGGGAATATGTGCATGACAAATATGTTGGGTTCGGACTGGAACATAATTTTGGCGCAGGCTTGTTTCGTTTTATCCCTTTCACAAGAAAATTAAAGTTCAGGCAGTTCTGGACCGCCAAAGGTTTATGGGGCAGTTTAAGCGATGCCAATAAACTGTATAACGCGGTGCCGGGTTATACTTTTAATTCGCTCAACGGCAAGACATATATGGAGATTGGTACTGGTGTAGATAATATCTTCAAAGTATTCAGGCTTGATTTTGTATGGCGTTTGCTGCCCCGGCCGCTTCCGCCCGAAGGCGTAAAACGTTTTGGCGTATTCTTTAGCTTCAGGCTGGCGTTTTAGTATTTGGAATTGGGCATTTGACACGCTGAAAAAAAATTGAGCCGTATCCCCAATTCCGGCATATATCGGGTTAAGACACAATAAAATAAGTTGATTTTAGTCAAGCCGTAAAAACAAAGTAACCGCTGAATAAGCGGTTTTTATTTATATTCAAACCGTAAATTATTCAATGAAAGAACAAGCTTTAGTCGATTATTTTAATAATAAGATAGATGTCAAGTCTTTTGCTGCAGACTTAAATAAGTCAAGAGAATCTTGGGGAACTACATTTAGCTTGGATATAGAGCATTTAGAAAATACAAATCCATTCTTTGTAGAAAGAAAGCACTGTCTTCAATTATGCAATGAGGCAATAGATGAATTATTTACATTTGAAAACATAAATACCATTGCCTTTATCGTAACATATTCAGATGCATTTAAAATTGATACAAATGATGAGGTTACAAATCGCTTTTTTGAAGATTGGGTAGAAAACTCTTTTGGTTATGCTTGGACAGTTGAAAATCTGCAAAAATGGAAGATTTTAGTAGAAACTGGCGTTGATACTTTTACAGAGGCCGATTTCAAAATCAAAAGCGATTGATTTTTCAAACTGATACACTACCCAATCGTCCTCTTCAGTCAAAATATAAGTATATTTGTTAATTGAGGCCAATCTCATTTTTATGAGGCGGGTACAAAAAATCCCGGTGCCAGCCGGGAGTAATAAACTATTTGAGATATTTAGTTACTATATCAAATTTAAAATATTTGTATGGTAAACGAAAATTTATTGCTCAAAAAAAGAGGGGTTCTCCCGATTTCTTTTCTATCCAATCATTTAAAAAATTTCTTTGCTATATTCGGTAGACTAAAACGAAAAATATTGGCCTTTTGGGAGAAATACGTAACCGCATACGGGAAATCAGTAAAAGATGGCTATAAGTCTAATGCTTATTCCCCTTTAGTTTGGTTTTTAGTTTTTCTTCTCCCCTTGCTGATTATAATAACCTTAGTAGTAAAAAACCCTGTCATCCAATATATATTTGTTGGGTTGATTGTGTTGACAATATTATTCTCACTTGTAATATATGTAGTGCTATTAGTCAAAGACCCTAAGCTATTACAATCAGAATGGTATAGATTGGAGGACAAGAAGTTAACCATGATAGCAGAGCAAGGGGATGCCGGAACACGGACAATAGAATCAATTACAACCACTCAAGTAACTGGTATTGATGAATAAACTTTTTTTGATATTACTTCCGGCACATTTAGACAGGGATAAGGTAATAACCCACTTAGCAAGTTCTGGTGCTATAAACTTTTGGTTTTACAATTTGCCTTATTCATTTTTTGTACGTTCCCATTTAAATGCTCCACAACTTCAAAATGAGATATTGAAGGGTTTTAAAACTGAGCTAATTCTAATTGTAAATATTAAAACTGGGATGGATTTTAGCGGGATTGTCCCCGACAATCAGGCTCAATATTTCAGCAATATATTTTAAGATTGATTACTTGCTACTCATTAATCGTGTCCATCCAATTAAGCGTTTTCCTTATAGCTTGCTGTATTTCGCTTAAAAACCATTGGGGACATTCACCAGCCACTAAATGCCATTCCCACGGTAAGTGTTCAATATTCTTTTTTGCCAATAATGGCCTATTACAGTCCAGTAAGAACGTATGGTTTTTTGCTCTTACTTCCCATCTTTCCATATCTGACATCAAATATTTTCTTTCAACGTCCATTGCATATTTTTTACCTGATACTGTAACAGTAATTTTAAAGTTCATAATACTAAATTATTTAGCAAAACGAAGCTAATAAAAAAAACCGAAGTAGATATACCTCCGGCTTTTTTGCTTATCGTATGTAGTAATTTTTAGGTTTTGGGATGCGAAATTACATTTTTAGGCTCAAAAATAAAAATAATCTATTTGGCTATTCACAGTAGGTTGTTACCTACGAATGACGTACATTTGATGTTGAAAATAAACCAATGCCACTAAAAATAGAAATACCAGATAGTGCAGTCGAAGCCACCCGCAAGATTGTAATACTTACAGCCAGGGAAGTATATTTAAGATATACGAAAGCTGTAGACGAGTGGAACACATGGCAGTCATTAATGCAGCAGATGGGGGTAGCCATGAGCGATATTACAAGCAAGAAGGAGGATGAACCAAATGGATATAAGTTGAGCAACTTTATTACGACCTATGAAACCAACATTCCTTCCAGATATGATCCCAATAGTTCATGGGGTAATAAGGCAAGATTTATTTTAAAAACACATCCAGATGGATTGTCTGCCAAACAAATAGTAGATGCTATGCTACAGCTTGAACCAAAACTGGATAAGAAAACTGCGTTAAATTCTGTTCCGGCTACCTTATCTGTAGAAGCCCGTGCTGGCAAGTTCATTAGAGAATTTAATGACGGTGAATATATTTACCGGGTGGTGCCAAAATAAAAAAGGGCTGAAAATCAGCCCGCTAAATAATTGAGTTCGTTTCTGCCAGATTCGCTCTCAACACAGTGTTCGACTAGTGGCTAGGTCGCCAGTCCTTCAAACTGGAAACATCTGTTCGATTCAGATGCACTGTCAAGCTGTTTGACCGCAGCAAATAGAACAGGTTAGGTTACGTCTCTCCAAGAATAAGCCTAATTCTGTTAACTCCTGACTTACCTAAAAACCGTACTACCAATACGGGAATATGGTAGAAGGGAGTTTTTTTGCTTATTTCAAAGATAGTGAATTATTGGTAAATTTACCTAGCACTAAAGTAGTTTTTTATGGGAAAGGCAAAGAAAGGATTAACGCCAATGGAAAAACTTGCCAAAAAAGCCAGTAAGATATTGAAGAATAAAACGCAACAGACTATTACTAAACAGGACTTTAATACTGCCATCAAAAAAGCTGCTAAGCCGAAAGCACCTGCGACAAAATAATGTTGAACATTTGGTCTTGCTTATCTCTGTGCATATACCTGAAGCTAATTTCATCCACATATAGTTGCAGATATTCCAGCGAAACGTGAATATGCGTGCCTTTAATGGTGCGCTTTAAATTGCTCCAAAAATTCTCAATAGTATTGGTATGCCATTCATCTCGCTTGTATTGGTTAGCTGCGTGGTTAACGCTCTCATGGCCTGCATACTCAACGTCTAAGCCAACATAACCTAAATGGCTGTCAGTAACTACAATGGCGTCTGTTGACACATTTTCCCTTACATGGTCTTTAAAACTCTTGCCGGGGAACATAACCTTAGCTATTACTTTGCCATCTCTTGAAACGAAGCCCATAACACCTGTTTTGTTATCCTTAACCGTATTGTCAGCATTAATCATTTCGGCACGTTTCTTTTTATTCATGGTGGCAAACTTTTGGCCTAAATATGTTTCATCAATTTCTACAATACCGTCAGTTATTCCCGGCTTTCTATTCCCAATTAGTTTTTTTACCTGATGGCACATTCTCAATGCTGTTTCATAGGTGACAGAAAACATGCGTTCAACCTCTTTTGCTGCAACACCATTTCGCGTTGTTGTTTGCAAAAATATCAGCATGAACCATTGCGTTAGCGGTGTGCGTGTGCGGTGAAATGGTGTAGCAGCAGTCGGGTATAATTGGAAACCGCAGCAAGGGCACTGATATGATCGCCTGTTCGCAACGCGCGAAAATTCTTTATCACTATCACATTTAGGACAAACTAAGCCAGTATAGCGCATCTTGAATATATGGTGCAAACATGCGTTATCATCTGGAAAATCCCTTGTAAACTCTTTTAATGTGTACTTCTTCATTAGTTTGTAATTTATAATTGATAACTTTCAACTAAATAAGGAAAAAAATATAGGCTGTTATTTACGCCTGTTCTCGACTGGTATTGATGGGTATTTCTTTGTATCCACGAATTTAACGCCGTCAATAATTACCAATGACATTCTATTCTCTTTTTCAAGTTTATAAATATAGCTGGCTGTTAGGCCAAACCCATTGGCATAGTTCTTAACAGTCTTTAAAAATTCCATCCCTTTCATGGTGTGAATATATAACAATTAATCCGTAGTTCAATACTTTCAACTAAATATTTTTACACAAAGATTATGTCTTCCTCTCTATAAAGCATATCATAGCCGTGTGGCTTGTGTTCATTCTTTAGTCTGCCGTTTTCAACCCATTCTCTTTTAACCCACATGAAACCGCGTGTATTCTCTTTTTCCTTAGCCAAACGAACTAAACCAGCTTCTTGTAATGCTCTCAAAGCATCTCTAATTGGGTATTTATTACCTGTCTGCTTATTATATTCCTCGTGAATAGTTTTAAGTTTACAGCCTTTGCCGATTACGTCCATAACCCGCAATAGCTGTATTTTAAGGTTATCAGTGTTAGTTAATGAAATGGCAGCTTTAGCAACTATTGCAGGCTGGCTAATTTGTGGTGTAATGGGTGCTGATTCATTTGAAAATGTGCCACATTTAACACGCTTTATTATCCTATCAATCTGCATTAATTGCTGGTGCAAGTATTCCCTTTCTTTATTCAATGAGTGCAATATTACTTCTATATCATTCATAATGCAAAGTTCTAAACTATCAACTATGTAACCAAATGAGTTAGGGGAGCTAAGGGACAATTTGTGTCTAAACCAGATAATTCCCCCAATTCCCAATCCCCAATTCCTTTCTTTTTCCCTATCTTACTTTCCTTAAATACCAGCGATTGCATATGAACAATTCTTACATCCTTGCCCTGGACCAGGGCACTACCAGTTCAAGAGCCATATTATTTAACCACGATGGAAACATTGTTACCACGGCACAAAAAGAATTTACCCAGCTTTATCCGCATCCCGCCTGGGTAGAACATGATGCGGAAGAAATATGGAGCACCCAGTTCAGTGTAATGGCCGAAGTAATTGCCAAACAAAATATTACTACCAAACAAATTGCAGCGATTGGCATTACCAACCAAAGAGAAACAACTATTGTATGGGACAGGAAAACCAGCAAACCCCTATGCAATGCCATTGTATGGCAGGACCGGCGCACAGCCGCTTTTTGTGATGAGTTAAAAGCCAGGGGAATGGCCGCTATGATACAGCAAAAAACCGGACTTATCATTGATGCTTATTTCTCCGGCACAAAATTGAAATGGATACTGGACAATATACCCGGTGCAAGAGACAAAGCCAATAAAGGCGAACTGGCGTTCGGCACGGTAGATACATGGCTTGCATGGAAACTTTCTGGTGGCAAATTGCATATTACCGACGTATCCAATGCCTCCAGGACCATGTTATTAAATATTCACAGTTGCCAGTGGGATGAAGAATTGTTGCAGTTATTTGATATTCCCCGGAGCATTTTGCCCGAAGTAAAGCAATCCAGCGAAGTATATGGTACCACCGAGCACGGAGAAATAGCCCTGGCAGGTATAGCGGGCGATCAGCAGTCGGCCCTGTTTGGCCAGATGTGCACCAGCCCTGGTATGGTAAAAAACACCTACGGCACGGGTTGTTTTATGCTGATGAATACCGGCGTCAATGCGGTGAGTTCGGGTAATAATTTGCTGACAACTGTTGCATGGAAGATAAACGGCAAAACGGAGTATGCGCTGGAAGGCAGTATTTTTATTGCCGGGGCTGTTGTGCAGTGGTTAAGGGACGGGCTTCATATGATTCGTTCTGCTGCCGAAATAGAAACATTGGCAGAACAGGTACAGGATACAGGCGGTGTATACCTGGTGCCGGCATTTGCGGGCCTGGGCGCGCCTCACTGGAACCAGTATGCGCGCGGAAGTATATTTGGGGTTACACGCGGCACCACCAAAGAGCATCTGGCAAGAGCTGCACTTGAGAGTATTGCTTACCAGACTACCGATGTATTAAAAGCAATGGAGTCCGATTCGGGCATCAGTATAAAAGAATTAAGGGTGGATGGTGGCGCTACCATCAACAATTTACTGATGCAGTTTCAAAGCAATATCCTGAATGTACCCGTGGTTAGGCCAAAAGTGTTTGAAACAACTGCATTGGGCGCTGCTTACCTGGCCGGCCTGGCCGTTGGTTACTGGGCTAATATTGACGAACTGCAAAAGCAATGGCAGGCAGATAAAACATTTAAACCTGCTATGGAACAGCAGACAATTACAACGCTGGTGAATGGCTGGCAAAGGGCCGTAAAAGCCAGTATTGCCTGGGCGGGGTCGTGAGGCGTGAGACGTCAGGCGTGAGAAAATTTCGCGAAGTGTGAGACGCCAAACATGCATCAACCGCCAACTATTTTTGATGTATTTACAATTGAAAAAGGCTTTGGAATGCGCAACCGGGATCTCAGGATTGACGCCACGGGTCTCACGAAATTGAATTATCTTATATCAGACAGGACATACTTATGAACAGATCAACAATGATTCAGCAACTGGAATCCCATCAGGGCGAATGGGATATCTGCATTATCGGCGGCGGAGCTACCGGTCTGGGCGCGGCCATTGATGCGGCTTCACGCGGATATAAGACCGTGCTGTTTGAACAAACAGACTTTGCAAAAGGTACCTCTTCCCGTTCTACCAAATTAGTACATGGGGGTGTGCGTTACCTGCAGCAGGGAAACATTAAACTGGTAATGGATGCATTAAAAGAGAGAGGCACATTGAAAAAAAATGCGCCGCACCTGGTAAAAAATCAGTCTTTTATTGTGCCTAACTATAAATGGTGGGAAGGCCCTTATTATGGCCTTGGTCTTAAAGTATACGATTGGATGAGTGGCAACCTGGGACTGGGCCCTTCTGAATGGCTGAGTAAGGAAGAGGTGCTGGAAAGAGCCCCTACGCTTGATCCTGCCGATTTGCGCGGCGGGGTCTTATACCACGACGGACAATTTGATGATGCCCGCCTGGCCATCAATATGGCACAAACCGCCGCTGCCCATGGTGGATGTTTACTGAATTATTGCGGCGTAAAGGGGTTTATTAAAACCCATAATAAAATAACCGGTGTACAGGTAAAAGACCAGTTAAGCGGAAAAGAATATGAAGTAAAATGTAAGGCGGTCATCAATGCAACCGGCGTTTTCAGCGATACCGTGCAGCATATGGACGATGCAACCAAAACAAAAACCATTGCACCCAGCCAGGGTATTCATATTGTGCTGGATGCGGCATTTTTACCCGGCAACAGCGCCATTATGATACCGCACACAGATGACGGAAGGGTTTTGTTTGCCGTTCCCTGGCACAAGAAAGTGATTGTGGGAACCACCGATACGGCCGTAAAAAAAATAAACGAAGAACCGCTGGCTCAGGCAGATGAGGTAGATTTTATCATTCACCATATTGGCCGCTATCTTACCAAAGACCCCGGCATTAATGACGTAAGAAGTATTTTCGCCGGTCTTAGGCCGTTAGTAAAGGCAGAAAGCAAAAAAACCGCGGAGCTTTCAAGAGATCATGTAATTACAATTTCGCCATCGGGCCTGATAAATATATTGGGTGGTAAATGGACTACCTACCGTAAGATGGCGGAAGATGTGGTAAATACAGCAGCTATCAACAATATGCTGCCCACGAAAGAATGCATCACCGAAACATTGTCTATTCATGGCGCACAAACTACCAATGATTACAACAATGATTATTATTACTATGGCACCGACCAGCCCGCTGTGGAAGCACTGGCCGCATCAGATCCGTCGCTGGCTGAAAAAATACATGAACACCTTCCTTATACAAAAGCAGCCATAGCCTGGGCAGTGCAGGAAGAAATGTGCATTACCGTAGATGATGCACTGGCCAGGAGAACAAGGGCCATTTTGCTGGACGCAAAAGCAGCCCTGGAAGCCGCACCGGCAGTGGCTGGTTTGATGGCCAGGCTGATGGGCCGGGACAAAAAATGGGAAACCGAGCAGGTAGCTGCATTCAAAAAAATCGCACTTAATTATATTCCGCTTGCTAACCATTAAATAAAAACAACGATTATGCATCCTTTTTTAGGCGAATTTCTTGGCACAGCTATCCTGATTATTCTGGGCGATGGCGTGGTTGCCAATGTAGTACTTAATAAAACAAAAGGCAATAACAGCGGCTGGATAGTTATTACATTCGGCTGGGCAATAGCGGTGTTTACGGGTATTTTTGTTGCATCCCATTTCAGTAAAGCCCATCTTAACCCCGCTTTTACACTGGCAGCCGCCTATATAGGAGATGGTTTTAGCTGGGCCGATGTGCCGGCATATGTTGGCGGCCAGTTCCTGGGCGCCATGACAGGCGCGTTGGCAGTATGGCTGGCATATAAATTACATTTCAACGCTACACCCGATGCAGATGCAAAACTGGCCGTATTCTGTACCGGCCCGGCCATACGCAGCACTCCCAATAATTTAATTACAGAAATGATTGGCACTTTTATGCTGGTATTTGCGGCGCTTTATATTGCAGCACCAGACGCCACATTGGGGTCGCTGAAAGCACTGCCGGTAGCATTGGTAGTGCTGGGCATTGGCTTGTCGCTGGGTGGGCCTACGGGTTACGCCATTAACCCCGCCAGGGATCTTGGTCCGCGTATTATGCATGCTGTATTGCCCATACCCGGCAAAAGAGACAGTGACTGGACATATAGCTGGATACCTGTTATTGGCCCTGTTGTTGGCGGTATGCTGGCGGGCGTGGTGTTTAAATTACTGAGCTAATTTGCGACTATTCATTGACGTTACTTTTAAAAACTCCTGTAACAAACCAGCCTGTGGTGAATTAATCCGGCCAGCATTGCATTGATTTACTAAAAGCCGCATAAGAAATTGCCCGTTAACCCGTCAGATTGTAAAAAATACAATGATTTAAAAACACATGTAAAATAAATTCTACCTTCAAAAAAACGATGTTTCATGGCAAAAATAAAATTGGGCGATATCAGCACCAGGGCGCCAAAAGATTTTGACAAACAGGATACCAAAGAAAAAATTGTTACACTAACAGATGAACTGAATGCGCTGCAAAATCTTTTATATGCAGAAAGCAAACATTCCGTTTTGATTGTAATACAGGGTATGGATGCCAGTGGCAAAGATGGCATTATCAGGAATGTTTTTGGCAAGCTGAACCCGCAGGGCGTAACGGTACAATCTTTTAAAGCACCCACAGCAGAAGAATTATCGCATGATTTTTTGTGGCGCATTCACCGCCATGCCCCGGCAAAAGGAATGATACAGCTTTTTAACCGCTCGCATTACGAAGACGTACTAATAACCAGGGTACACAAATGGTGCGACGATGAAACTGCAAGGAAAAGGATGAAGGCCATTAACAATTTCGAAAAATTGCTGGTGGAACATAATAATACCGTTATCTTAAAATTCTACCTGCATATATCGCCAGATGAACAACAGGAACGACTGCAGGAAAGAATGAAAGATCCCGCCAAACAATGGAAATACAATGAAAATGATTTTGCAGAAGCCAAACTATGGAACGAATACATGGATGCGTACGAAGATTGTTTTGAAAACTGTGGAGATATACCATGGACCATCGTACCATCGGACCAGAACTGGTATAAGGAATATGTCATCGCCAAACAACTGCGCAATGCCCTGGAGGATCTGAAAATGCGGTTTCCCGGACTTAAGAAATAAACATTTTTTGCTATTTGATGCAACCCTTAACTATTCTGTTGCAACTTAGTCGTAAATTCAGGGTACCTGGTTCATTTTAACACTTACAACTAAAATTAATTGTTATGGGAATGTTCAAAGAATTCAAAGACTTTGTTTTACGCGGCAATGTTATTGACCTCGCTGTGGCGGTAGTTATTGGAGCAGCATTTACTGCCATTGTCTCCTCGCTGGTAGATAATGTAATTACACCATTATTGCTGGCGCCTGCATTAAAAGCCGCCAATTTACAGGATATTGAAAAACTGGCCTGGGGTGCCGTTAAATATGGCAGCTTCCTGGCAGCAGTAATTAAATTCGTTATCGTTGCATTTATTCTTTTCATCATCGTAAAGGCAATGAAAAGCCTGGAGCAAAAAAAAGTACCTTCTGCCACTGAGCCATCTTCCACTGATAAGCTATTAATGGAAATAAGAGATGCTGTAAAAAAATAAGTGCTCCCATAGGGTAATAAAATTAAAATAGTACCTATGTTTTTTAATCAGCAGAAAAACCATACTTTCTTCTGATTAAAATAATATTTTCAAAATATATTTGCCGGCATTTCAATAAACATTGGAATGCCGTTTTTATAAAAAGTAAAACGTCATAAAGTCAATCACCTGCTGCCGCATAGTGTTTACCATTGTTTACAAATAAAAACCTACAAATGAAAAAGATATGCTTATTGGGCTCACTGTTTGCATTTATATTACACGCAAGTGCCCAGGATAAAACCGTTCAGGAATTAAGAGATGCCGGTGCCAAAACCATTACCAAAGATCCCAATGATACCATTGCAAAAACCTGGAAAACAGGCGGGCTTTTCAATCTTACTTTTGGCCAGACAACGCTGTCTAACTGGGCCGCAGGCGGAGATAATTTGCAGCTAAATGTAAACGGCTTTTTTAACGTACATGCATTTTATGCGAAAGACAGAAATGCCTGGGACAATAGCCTGGACCTTGCGCTGGGTTATGTAAAAACAACCTCACTTGGTTCGCGCAAAAGCGATGACCGTATTGATCTTACTTCAAAATACGGCTACAAATTAACTCCCACCAGCAAATGGTATGGAAGTGCCTTGTTCAATTTCCGCTCGCAGTTTGCGCCTGGTTTCAAATATCCAACTGACACCACTTCTGCTAAAATATCTGAATTTATGTCGCCAGGCTATATTGTACTGGCCCTGGGTCTCGATTTTAAGCCCAATAAAGAATTCTCCTTGTTTGTATCGCCCATTACCAGCCGTTGGGTGGTAGTAACAGCCACCGGTCTAAACCCGTTAACCCCTTTCGCAAAAGGCAATGTCTATGGCGTTGATTCCGGCAAAACCGTAAATGATGAAATAGGCGCCTATCTGAGTGCGAACTACCTGAAAGAGATTGTTCCTAAGAAAGTCATTTATAAAGGCAAGCTCGACCTGTTCTCCAATTATAAACACAACCCTGAAAATATAGACCTGTACATGACCAACGTGCTAAGTGTCAATCTTTTCAAAGGTCTTTCTTTCAATTTTGGGCTTGATATTATTTATGACGACGATGTGCGGATATTTGGGGCAGATGGTAAGGGTGCCCGGACGCAGTTGCGGGAATACGTAGGCTTTGGCTATAGCGCTAAATTCTGATAAAACGCTGCATGGAATGCGTGCATATTGTCACAAATATCTTAACAGGTTGTGGAATTCCCGGCCAGATGCTGCCATATTATTTCCTTACATTTGTCGGGTCCCGGTTAAGCCGGGACCCTTTCTTTTTAATGCCGTAAATGAATTAACGTGAGTGCACCATCTTACCAGATTAAATTAGCGCAATTTGAAGGGCCGTTCGACCTGCTCCTATTTTTTATTGAGCGTGACGAGCTGGATATCTACAATATACCCATTACTAAAATCATCAAAGATTTTCTTGATTTTGTACACCAGCAGGAAAAGCTGAATATTGAGCTATCAAGCGAGTTTATACTTTTTGTATCCACCCTTATGCGCATAAAGGCAAAGATGCTGCTGCCCCGCAAAGAAATTGATGCACAAGGCAATGAAATAGATCCCAGGCAGGAATTGATTGACAAGATACTGGAATACAAGAAATACAAGGAAGCGGCCGCACAGAT
>Ga0268264_10002502_pt1 | contig 16154 bp, 13 predicted proteins | sample KBSSwiS32_FD_190357 | JGI IMG/M metagenome (GOLD analysis project Ga0268264, IMG submission 190357) | Switchgrass rhizosphere microbial communities from Kellogg Biological Station, Michigan, USA - KBS Switchgrass S3-2 (SPAdes) (version 2) | ecosystem: Host-associated > Plants > Roots >...
TACTCAGACTACAAGGTTGCGAACAACCACTTCAGCACCGACACGTACAAGGTCGAGGCGCGCCTGGCCCCGATCCCGGATATCCTGGCCCGCGCGAGCTACAACCGCGCGGTCCGTGCTCCGAACGCTGTCGAGCTGTTCACCCAGCAGTTCGTTGGCCTCGGCGGAACGGTCGATCCGTGCGCCGGTCCTGCGGTCGGCGGGCTGGTCAATGGCAACACCGCAGCGCAGTGCGCCAATTCGGGCGTGACGGCAGGCCAGTTCGGCAACGTCATCGCGAACCCGGCGAACCAGTACAACGCCCTGTTCGGCGGTAACACTGCCCTGTCACCGGAAAAGGCTGACACCTACACGTTCGGTGTGTTGCTGAAGCCGCGCTGGGTACCGGGCCTCGCCATTTCGGTCGACTATTTCGACATCAAGGTTAGAAACTTGATCAGCACGCTGGGCTTCCAGACAGTCCTTGGCACCTGCATCGCGACGGGCGATCCGTTCTTCTGCTCGAAGGTGCATCGCAACCCGAACAATGGCTCGCTCTGGCAGGGTACCGTCGGGTTTGTCGAGACTACCAACACCAACATCGGTGGCCTCAGGACCAAGGGCTTCGACATCAACGGCAACTATTCGCACCGCATGGGCGGATTGGGAACGCTGAGCGCGAGCTATGTCGGAACCATCCTGCGCGAGCTGGAGATCGATACCGGGGTGGCTCCAGTTTCCGGTGCCGGCGACGGCAAGTTCGACTGCGCCGGCTTCTACGGGAATACCTGCGGAAGCTTCCTCACCGGCGCGCCGAACCCCAAATATCGTCACGCGTTGCGGCTCGGCTTCACCCTGCCGAACGGGATCGGGCTGTCGGGCAGATGGCGCTACTTCTCGTCGGTGAAGAACGATGCGCTCATGAACGATTGCGACGTTAACGGCACGGCGACTTGCGTCGGCAATCCGGCGCCGGCCAACGCGAAGATCCCCGCGCAGAGCTACTTCGATCTGTCGCTGCAGGCTCGCATCGCGGACAAATATCAGTTCCGCCTCGGCGTGAATAACCTCCTCGACAAGTCGCCTCCGATCGTCGGCGGCGAAGTGTCGAACGCACCGTTCGGCAACGGCAATACCTTCCCGCAGGTCTATGACGCGCTGGGACGGTTCCTGTTCGCCGGCGTGACGCTCGACTTCTAAGCCGATCGTCCAATGCAGAGATTGCGGCGGGCCTCCTTGTGAGGTCCGCCGTTTTCTTTTGTGCTGCCTCGGTTAGACAGTGCGGCTTATGAGCGAGCAGTACGCTACCGCGATGCAGCTTCTTCTGGGCGACCGGCCTTCGCTGGATGACGTGCAGCGGGCGGCGGGCCTGTTTGAAGCCGCTTCCTCGCAAGGCCATGCCGAAGCCAGCGAGCGTTGCGCTCTGCTCGACGCTCTCGGATCGGCCCGGCCGCCAGACTGGAACCGATCGCTCGATTACCTCGAATTGGCCGCAGCGCAGGGTTCCCGGTCCGCGCAGGAGCAGTTGCTCCTCCTGGCCGACAACAGCGCCGACCCGATTGTGCCGCCCGATGCGGGCCGGGACTTCTGGTCGGCTCGTCGCTCAAAAATCCCGCTCGAACAGCGGATGCGGCCGGGCGAGAAACAGAGTCTCTCGGATTCGCCGCGAATCCGTTTGATTCCAGCGTTCGCGACACCCGCCGAGTGCCGGTGGTTCATTTCGCTTGCACGGCCGCAGCTCGGGCCGGCGACCGTGTTCGACAAGCAAACAGGAGGGCAAGCGCTCGATCCGACTCGGGACAACAGCTTCGTGGTTTTGCGCATCGGAGAAATGAACGTGTGGACCGAAGTCATCCGCCAAAGGATTGCGGCCGCGACCAACCTTCCGGTTCCATTGTTCGAACCGTCGCAGATCCTGCACTATGCGGTTGGTCAAAGGTTCAAGCCGCACCATGACTTTCTCGATCCGGCCAATCCTGCCTACCATGAGACTCTGGCAACGTTCGGTCAGCGGATCGCCACGTTCCTAATCTATCTGAACGACGGCTATCAGGGCGGAGAGACCAGCTTTCCAAAGATCGGCTTGAACTTCCGGGCGGAGCAAGGCGACGCTCTGTTTTTCGCCAACGTCACCAAGGATGGTGCTCCCGACCCGGACACCGTTCATTCGGGCATGCCCACCACGTCGGGCGAGAAATGGGTGTTTTCGCAGTGGATCCGGGACCGCTTTCCCGGCCGTTGATCGAGTTCAAGGCCGCCCAATCGCTTTGCAATTTAACTGGCCGCCGTCATGATGGTCCGATGGTTGAAGTGCGCTTTCTTGAGGAACAGGCCGACCGCGCTGCCGCAGCGGGCGAATTTGCCGTAGCCAGCTCGCTGCTCGAGCAGGCGGTTGAGAACGACGGTGGCTCGCTCGACCTGTGGATGAAGCTATCGGCGATGAACAAGGCTTCGGGCGATCTCAAGGGCGCGCTGGCGGCAATCGATCGGGCACTTGCCATTTCACCGCTCGATTTTTCCGCGCTTCTGTCCCGAGCCGTAATCCTCGACCGGCTCGGCGATCCAAGCGCGGGCGACGAGTTTGGCCATGCTCTTGCCCAGCTGCCGCCCGACGGAGAGGTCCCGGAGCCGATGAGGCCCGCCGTTGCCCATGCCCGCAAACGGCGCGACGAACATCGCCTCCTCCTCGAAAAGCGGCTCACCGGTTGCCTGCCGGCCGGGCTCGACGAAGCAGCGCGGGCGCGCGCCGAGCGCTTCATCGCTAACCGCACGCGCCGGACACGACATTACCATCAGGAGCCGTCGGATTTTCATTATCCCGGCCTTCCCGAAATCGAATTCCACGATCGTGAGCTATTCCCCGGCCTCGCAGCGTTCGAACAGGCGACGGCCGACATCCGCGCCGAATTCGATGCTTTGATCGCCGCCGAAGCCGCGGAGATGGTGCCCTACATCCAATACCCGGAGCGGGTGCCCATGCGGCAATGGAAGGAGCTCAACAACAATCGGAAATGGACGGCGATTCACTTGCTCCAGAACGGCCGGCGAGTCGACGCCAACGCGCGGCATTGCCCGAAAACTCTGGCGGCTATCGCCAGCATGGACCAGCTGCAGGTCCCCGGAGCATCGCCAAATGCGATGTTCTCGCTCCTCGCTCCGCGGACACGCATCCCGCCGCACACCGGCGTGGCAAACACCCGATTGGTCTGCCACCTGCCGCTGATCGTTCCGCCAAATTGCGGCTTCCGCGTTGGCGAGACCACCCGCGAATGGCGCGTCGGCGATGCCTTCGTGTTCGACGACACGATCGAACATGAAGCGTGGAACGATAGCGATGAGTTGCGCGTGGTGCTGATCATCGATCTGTGGCCGCCGGCGCTCGGGCCGGCGGACCGCGCGACGGTCGCCGCCGTCATCGGCGCCAGCGGCGCAACCTTCATGGGGAAAGCATGATTACGACAACTGCGCCGGTTGATCCGTCTCGCGTCCTGGATGAGGCCATCCGGGCACTTAACACGCCCGGGTCGCCGCTGCCGCTCGAATACGTCGATCGGGCCCTGAAGGTCGCGCCTCACGACCCGCGCCTGTGGCACATCAAGGCCCTCATCCACCGCGAGCAAGAACACCGGGAATTGGCCATCCCGGCGCTTCAGAGAGCGCTTCAGCTGGCGCCGGATGAACCGATCATCGTGCGCGGCTATGCGCGGACGCTGCTTGAAGCCGGTCTCCCCTGCGTCGAGGAATTTGGCCGCGCGATGAAGGTGGTCCCCAACAATCCGGAAGTCGCCAAAGGCCTCGTCGCTGCGCTGGCTGCCGCGGGCCGGTCGGAAGAAGCGATTGCGGGCCTGGAACAGGCGCTGCGCCGCACTCCGTTATGGACCGACGGGCATGTGCTGCTCGCGCAGATGCGCTGGGCGGAGGGCGAACGAGAAGGCTTCACGAGAAGCTTCGACGAAGCGCTCTTGGTCCACCCAAACAGCCTCGAACTTCGGCGCGAGCAATTGGTCGCATTGGTCGAAGCTGAGCATTTTTCCGATGCGCTGGAGCGCATCGGACAGGGCAGGGCATTGTTCGGGGAGCATCTGCTATTTGCGTCGCATGAGGCGGCGATTCTGTCGGAGAGTGGCGACACCGAGAGGGCCGAGCCTCTGTTCGTGGAACTCGCCGCCCTGGACTTCGCAAATATCGAAATGTGGCATGTGCGCCATCTTCTCCGGTCAGACCGCCCCGACGAGGCCAGCAAAGTGATGGATCGATGGCTCGACACCGCCGATCAGGACTTGTTCTGGAATTATGCGGCGACGGCCTGGCGGATGACCGGCGATCCGCGGTCCGAGTGGCTTGAAGGCGATGAGCGGCTCGTCGGAGTCTACGATATCTCAGACCGGCTACCGCCGCTCGATCGGCTCGCCGAAGTGCTTCGCAGGCTGCATGTCTCGAAGAGCGAGTTCTTTTCGCAGTCGGTGCGCGGCGGCACCCAGACCGACGGTAATTTGTTCCAGCGGATCGAACCCGAGATCGTCCAGATGCGCGAAGCGATCCGGCAGACCGTGGCCGAGCATGCCGCGCAGCTGCCGGCAATGGATCCCAAGCATCCCTCGCTCCGCTCGCGCCCGGAAACGGTCCAGTTCACCGGCGCCTGGTCGGTCCGCCTCGTGGCTGGCGGACGCCATGCCAACCACGTGCACCCGATGGGCTGGCTCAGCTCGGCTCTCTACTTCGTCCTGCCGCCCGGTCTCGACCGCGACAACGCCGGCTGGCTCACGCTCGGCGAACCTCAGGCGCAACTCGGGGTCGACGTTCCCCCGCACAGGATGGTTGAGCCGAAGCCCGGCCGTCTGGCTCTGTTCCCGTCATGGATGTGGCATGGAACGCGGCCCTTCGGCGAGGGTGAACGGATGACGGTGGCCTTCGACGTCGCGCGCGGCCCTGAGCCTGCTCGCAATTGAACCGCGAAGGGGTTATTTCGGTACCCACTTGCCGTGCGGAGATGCTGCAGATGAGGAAGATCTTTGTTCTTGCCGGACTGGTGATGAGTTCCGCCGCGTTTGCGCAGGTCACCAGCATCGAAGCCGACAATCCTTCGCCCAAGGGCCAGGACCTCAATAAGATCGTGTGTGAGGTTCAAACGACCACGGGCACGCGGCTCGACGATCACAAGGTCTGCAAGCCGGTCCTGGAGTGGCAGCAGATGCGGCGGGAGCATCGCGAGGGGGTCGAAGCAATCCAACGCCAAGGAACTTCGGTCGGATGCCAGGAAGGACAATCCTGCGGAGGTTAATCAGTCGCAATTTGCTGAGTTGAGAGCCGGTTGGGGTCGGCGCTCGCTTTCGGGCGCCGCCGCAGCTAGGTTCGCGTATTATTCATCGAGGTAAGATTATGACCAAGCTCATTCCAATCGCTGCCACCTGTCTCATCGTGGCCGCTCCGGCGCTTTCGCAAAACACGACGCCGGCCCCGGCGCAAAATGCGAGCCAGGCCAATGCCAAGCTCATCTGCGAGACCGAGGAAGATATCGGCTCGAGGCTCGGCCGCAAGCGCGTCTGTCACACTGCCGAGCAATGGCAGCAGATCAAGGCCGAAAGCCGCGACGCGATCGAAAAGTATCAGCAGCAGGCGACAGGAACGCCCGTCAGCGGCTGAGCAGGCCTGCGATCGGCTCTAATTGCGTGCGATAGTTCAGCCATCGCCCGGATGACCGAGAGTGAAGCGGCTGGCGCACCTGCCACACGCTCGCCGTCTTCACCGGCGTGCCGCCGCGATGAAAATCAAGCAGGGCGCCGTCCCATTCAAGGCCGAGAAAGTCGAGCAGGTGTTCGATGACCGGCTTCGGCTCCCGCACCAGCTCGTCATAGTTCACATCAAAAATATCGTTTGGATAGAGCGCCTTCCAATGGGCCATCAGCCGCTCATACTGCCCGTACCAATGCGCCGCGTCCGCCAGGTCCATCGCATAGGCCATGCCCGGGTCCAGATGCAGGAAATAGAGCGACAATAAATTGTCGAGATGGTTGCGGCGGGTGTGAACGATTTTCGCGCCCGGGAAGAGCGTCTTGATGAGCCCGATGTGAAGGAAATTGTCGGGGCGCTTGTCGGTCAGCAACCGGTTGGAATGCGGCGGTAGCCCGTGAACATAAGAGTCGCGGAACCGCCCTAGGGTTGATTCGTCGGCCGCGGCGACGGACTCAGGGTAGCCGTCGATCCCCGACACGAGCGCCGGAATGAGGTCGAGCTCGCCTCCGGCCGTCACCTGGCGGTGCGCTCCGAGGATCTGCTCCGCGAGCGTCGAGCCCGATCGGAACATGCCGCAGATGAATACGGTCGGGGACTCCTGCGTTCCGGTTGCGGAGCTTGAGAAGGCATCGATGAGGCGCTCCACAAAGCGCTCATGTTCGGCGCGATCGTAGCGCGCACCGCTTGCACTTCGGCTCGCCTCATTCGCGAGGGCCGCGGCGTCGAACGCGTCCTCATATGCGCCTGCGGCGTCGAGCAGGCCCGCGAGCGCGAAGCCGAGATCGGCTTGTTCGGCCGCGCTCTCGGCGCCGGCGATGGCGATCCGAAGCTGCTGCGCGAGCGCCTGGTCCAGCTCGCGGGTGTGCGAAACACCGGCAAGCCGCGCCAACGCGAGGCTGTTCCTGGCTTCGGCGGCGAGTGCGCGTTGGTAAGCGTCACGCGCTGCATCGCGATCGCCCAGGTCCTCTTGAAGGTTGCCGAGGTTGAGCAGCGCGGGGACGTAATTGGGGTTCTTGCCGAGCGCGGCGCCGAGCTCGCGCTTCGCATCTTCTGGCCGGTGGAGGTGATCCGACAAGATTACCGCGCGATTGAGGTGCACCTCCTCGGGATCGCCGATACCGAGATCGAGAGCACGGCCGTACGATTCGAGAGCGGCTTCAAACCGACGCGCTTTGCGCTGCAGCCAGCCGAGATTGTACCAGCTGTCGGGCAGGTCCGGGTTGGCCTTGAGGAGGCGCTCATAGGCGTCGATCGCCTCGTCGACCCGGCCCAGGGTCCTCAGGCGCGACGCTTCGCGGAGCAGATCCTGCCAGTCTGTCACATCACCCACCTAAACAGCTGGAGCGCACCGCGTCGAGGTTGACGTGACGATCCGCGCCGTCACCATAAGGCATGATGGGGCCAGGGACACCGAACGACGCCGCGCTGGCGAACCGGCTTGGACTGGGCGCGCTGCGTTCGGGCGACGCGCGGGCGGCGTCCGAACATTTCCAGCGGGCCTGCGAGGCCGATCCGACGGCCGCCGACTTGCTGATCAATCTCGCCACGGCGCGGCGGTTGCTGAAGGACGATGCGGCCGAGCGCGCCGCGCTCGAGCAGGCGCTCAGCCTCGACCAACGCAATCTGATGGCGCTGATCCGCCTTGCGCAGCTCCACGAGCGCCTCGGCGAAGAGGGACCCGCAACGCAGCGCTGGAGCGCCGTGCTGACCCTCGCGGCGGCCATCGATGAACCGTCGCCGGAGCTCATCAACTTGCTCGCCCAGGCGCGAACTTATGTGGAGCGGCAAAAGGGACACCTCTCCAGCGCCCTCGATGCGGCACTGGCGGGGGAGCTCGCGGAGGCATCGGCTCGCGACCGCCGCCGGGTGAATGCGGCTGTCGACGTGATGCTCGGCCGCCGAACCGTGTTCTCGAACGAGTGCCACGGCCTGCATTACCCGTTCCTCCCGGCCGACGAATATTTCGATCGCGAGCACTTTCCCTGGCTCGAAAGCTTGGAAGCGGCGACCGCCGACATCCGCGCCGAGCTCGAGGCGATCCTCGCCGATCGCGATCCCGGCCTGGCGCCCTATGTCGAACAGCCGCCGGGCGTCCCTGAGAACAAATGGTCGCCGCTCGACCGGTCACTCGATTGGGGAGCGCTTCACCTCTGGCGCGATGGTGAGCGGATCGAGGAGGCCTGCGCCCGCGCGCCAAGAACTGCGGCCCTGGTCGAAACCCTGCCGCTGTGCCGAATTCCCGGCCGCGCTCCGGCCGTCTTCTTTTCGATTCTCAAGGCAGGAAAGCACATCCCGCCGCACACCGGGGTCACCAATGTGCGCGCGATTGTCCATTTGCCGCTGATCGTGCCGGAAGGCTGCACCTTCCGCGTCGGTGGCGAGACCCGGCCCTGGGTCGAGGGGCAGGCATTGGTGTTCGACGATACGATCGAGCACGAGGCGCACAATCCGTCGGACCAGGACCGCGCGGTGCTGATCCTCGATACGTGGAACCCATATCTGAGCGAAGCCGAACGGGCGATGATCTGCAAGATCTACGCTGTCACCGCATCGGAACCGATGCGCGCAGACTAGGACCAGAGCGTGCGCAATTCCTCAGCAATTAGGTCGGGAAATTCCTCCGGGAAGAAGAGCTTGGCGCCGTCGATCCGGCGCACCCCGCGCGAATATGGGAACAGCTTGTCGAGATAGTCGGCCATGGCCGGTTTGAAGATCGTGTCGCCGGTGCCCCAGAGGATTCGAACTGGCGTCTTCGAGGTCCGCAGCTTTTCCGAAATTCCCGCCAGCGGATTGCCCTCGGCAGCACGGCCATAAGCATTCGTGCGCGCCGGATTGGCGGCGAGCGGCTTCAAATACATGTCGATCGTGTCGTCCTTCAGCCGGTCGGGAAAGGTGAAGGTCAGGCCGCCGAGCTGGTCCGGGCGCCGCGCGAACGCTTTGTCGGCGATCTGGGGCGGGAACCAATCGGCGAATTTCTCGGCCTTTGCGTCCTTGATCACCGCCTCGATCGCTACCGGCGGACAATCGGGCTCGGTATCGCCATTGGTGAGAAGCAGCGTGCGGATGCGGTCACCGTGATGGGCGAGCATCAGCTGCGCGACCGCGCAGCCGCTGTCATTTGCAATCAAGTCGAACTTGCCGACGCCGAGCCTGTCGAGCAGCGCGAGCATCATCTCGGCTTGCGCGGGCGCCTTCAGGTCCTGGCCTTCCCGGGGCTCGGTGTAGCCCAACCCCAAGACATCGGGGACGATGCACCGCCGCAAGCCCGAAAGGCGGTCGAGCGCGCCCCGCCATTGATAGCCGTTGAGCGGAAAGCCGTGGAGGAACAGCGCGGCCGGTCCTTTGCCGCGATCGACATAGGCGATCTTGCCTTGCGGAAGGGCAACGAAGCGCCGCTCGGCGGTGAAGGCCTCGACGTCGGTTTCCTTTCTCAGGATCGCATGTGCCTTCGCGTTCGCGATCCGTGAGCCGCCGGCGATCGCCAAGGTTGACGCGGTCAGGATGAAAGTCCGGCGGTCCATTATCTTCTCCCATTGGCTACACGGCGGCCGTGTAGCCATCGGATGAACCTGTCCGATGTCAAAAAATCAGCTTCAGCTCGGCGCCCGAGTGCGCGCCGATTAGGCCGCCTCGCGCTCCTCGCCGACCGGGGTCAGCACCAGCTGGCCGTCGCCTTCGTCGACCCGCACCAATGATCCGTCGCCGATCTCACCGGCGAGGATTTTGTCGGCCAGCGGGTCCTGCAGATATTTCTGCACGGCGCGCTTCAGCGGGCGAGCACCGTAAACCGGATCGTAGCCAACCCGGCCGAGCCACGCGCGCGCGGCATCGGTCAATTCGAGCCGGATCTTGCGGTCCTCGAGCAGCTTGCCGAGGCGCTCGACCTGGATATCGACGATTGGCCCCATGTGGCCTGCGCTGAGCCGATGGAACAGGATGATCTCGTCCAGGCGGTTGAGGAATTCGGGCCGGAAATGCCCGCGCACGACCTCCATCACCTGGCTCTCGACCTTCTCGACCGGCTCATCCTCGCCGAGCGAGGCGAGATATTGCGACCCGAGGTTCGAGGTCAGGATGATGATCGTGTTGGTGAAGTCGACTGTCCGGCCTTGCCCGTCGGTCAGGCGGCCATCATCCAATACCTGCAGGAGCACGTTGAACACGTCGCCGTGCGCCTTCTCGACCTCGTCGAACAGCACGACCTGGTAGGGCCGCCGCCGAACCGCTTCGGTGAGCACTCCGCCCTCCTCATAGCCGACGTAGCCGGGGGGAGCTCCGATCAGGCGCGCGACCGCATGCTTCTCCATGAACTCGCTCATATCGATCCGGACCATCGCGTGCGGATCGTCGAACAGGAATTCGGCGAGCGCCTTGGTGAGCTCGGTCTTGCCGACCCCGGTGGGGCCGAGGAACAGGAAGGAGCCCAAGGGACGGTTCGGGTCCTGAAGGCCGGCTCGCGCCCGCCGGACAGCGGCGGACACGGCCTTGACCGCATCTTCCTGGCCGATCACCCGAGCGCCGATCGTGGCCTCCATCTGGAGCAGTTTTTCGCGCTCGCCCTCCAACATCCGCTCGACCGGAATCCCGGTCCAGCGGCTGACCACCGCGGCAATGTCCTGGTCCGTGACTTCCTCGCGCAGCATCGCGCCCTTGGCTGCTGCCTGAGCCTCGGCGAGCTGCTTCTCAAACTCCGGAATTCGGCCGTATTGCAGCTCGCCCGCCTTGGCGAGATCGCCGGCGCGCTGCGCCTGCTCGAGCTCGAGCCGAGCCGCATCTAGCTGCTCCTTGATCTTCGCTTCGGCGGAAATCTTCTCTTTCTCGGCCTGCCAGCGTTGGGTCAGCTCGGCCGACTGCTGCTCCAGGTTCGCGAGTTCCTCCTCGAGCTTGCCCAGCCGGTCCTTCGACGCCTTGTCCTGCTCCTTTTTCAGGGCCTCGCGCTCGATCTTCAGCTGGATGATCCGGCGATCGAGATTCTCGATCTCTTCGGGCTTGGATTCGACTTCCATCCGGATCCGGCTCGCAGCTTCGTCCATCAGGTCGATCGCCTTGTCGGGAAGGAAACGGTCCGTGATGTAGCGATTGCCCAGGGTCGCGGCGGCGACGATCGCCGCATCGGTGATCCGGACCCCATGGTGAAGCTCGTATTTCTCCTTGAGGCCGCGCAGGATCGAGATCGTATCGGGCACGGTGGGCTCGCCCACGAAAACCGGTTGGAAGCGCCGCTCCAACGCCGCGTCTTTCTCGATATACTTTCGATATTCGTCGAGCGTCGTCGCGCCGATGCAGTGCAGCTCGCCGCGCGCGAGCGCCGGCTTCAGCAAATTGCCCGCGTCCATCGCGCCCTCGGCCTTTCCGGCGCCGACCAAGGTGTGCATTTCGTCGATGAACAGGATGATGTCGCCCGCGGCCTGGCGAACTTCGTCGAGCACGCCTTTCAGGCGTTCCTCGAACTCGCCGCGATATTTCGCGCCCGCGATCATCGCTCCGAGGTCCAGGCCCAGCAGCCGCTTGTCCTTGATCCCGTCAGGCACGTCGCCGTTGGCGATGCGCAAAGCGAGACCTTCGACGATCGCCGTCTTGCCCACCCCCGGCTCCCCGATCAGCACCGGATTGTTCTTCGTCCGGCGCGCCAGGACCTGGACGGTTCGGCGAATTTCTTCGTCGCGTCCGATGACCGGGTCGAGCTTGCCCTCGCGGGCCGCGTCGGTGAGGTCGCGAGCATATTTCTTGAGCGCGTCGTACCGATCCTCGGAAGCCTGCGTATCGGCGGTGCGCCCGCCGCGCAGCTTGTCGATCGCCGCGTTCAGGGCCTGGGCGGTCACGCCGGCCTTGGCCAGCGCCCCTCCGACGTCGGTGTTCTTGGCGAGCGCCATCGCCAGCAGGATCCGCTCGACCGTCACATAGCTGTCGCCCGCCTTCTTCGCGATTTGCTCGGCCTGGTCGAGGATCCGGATCGCATCGCCGTCAATGCCCGGGGCCTGAGTGGCGCCGCTGCCGGTCACTGCGGCGACTTTCGATACCAACAGGTCGGCTTCGCGCTGCGCCGCCTTGGCATCGCCGCCGGCAGCCCCGATCAGCCCCGCGGCCATGCCCTGCTCGTCGTCGAGCAGCGCCTTCAGCAGATGCGCGGGCGCGATCCGCTGGTGATGCTCGCGAACCGCGATCGTCTGCGCGGCCTGCAAGAATCCGCGGGCCCGGTCGGTGAGCTTTTCGAAATCCATTCAGCGTCCCCTATTCTCTGTCGGGGATATGTGTGTTGCACGACGGCGACACAATGGAGCAAACACACAAACTACACCGTAGGGGGCGTGCCTTCGGGTGCGGGCGCTGAGTGATCGGCGGGCTCCTCATCGTCATCCTCAATGACGTGTTCGTCCTCATCCTCTGGCGGCTCCTCGTCCTCGTCGGACTCTTCGGGTTCGCGAGCGCGCTCAGTCTTACAATACCTAGTATTGATGCAGTCGTTCGCCAGCGCGCGGCCGTTGAGATAGAACATTTGGTGATGGACCCAGCGGGTGCCGAACTCGTCAACAAAATACGTAGTGGTGTCCATGTAAAAGACACCTTTGTTGGCAACGATCAGCCCCAACCTGGTCTTGGAGAATGTCACGTACTGAAAGAGGGTGATGTCTTGTTCGTTGGCGACCGTGCCCCACCGCGCGCTGCCCACATTCATTGGATTCGACGGTTTCCCTCCTCTGTGCCCTGTTGCGTCTTTTACGTTTCTGTAAGTCACGAACCAACTCGCAAAGTACGTAATCACATCTTGCGCCGGTGTATGGCCAACGTTTTTGAATGGCAGCCTGAACGTGAATTTGAGCGGATCGGCGGGGTCTCGTTGGAAAGTTTCCTCCAAGCTCCTGATGTAAGCCCGGAGCTCAATTTCGCTGATCTTATTTCCGAGGGCCAATTGCTGCTCGGCGGCGTTCGCGGCTCGTTTAGCTTCGTTAGCTCCGGCCTGAGTATAGGTTGCAGCGTCGCTAGCAAACTTGGCGGCGGCGATGGCTGCGCCGAGGGTGAGTGCGCCAATAAGCAAGCCCAGCCATCCAAGTTGCAGGGTATAGTTGGCGGTATCTCTGGCGGCGTCAGCGGCCTTCCACTGGGCGCAAAGATCGGAGGAACGCTTGTTGTCGCCGGGCTCGCATGGCTCGTCATGACGGTTGGGTTTATTCGCGCCTTGAAGGGCCGTAGCCACATTGTCCAAGGCGGCTGCTACATTTTGATTGGGTGCGCCCTTTGGTTCGCTAGCAGGCTTTTCTGGTTGAACGGCGGCTAGGCTTAGCCATCCGACAAACGCAATGAAGATGCTCCGATAGACTCTAGGCATTGGACTAAGAACACCGCTGTAAACTTGCCCCGAGCCAGCTTGTTACGAATGTTCGGTTCGGAGTCCGTTATGCCGAGCGCGGCGAGTTTATCCACGAGTTGAGCGTAAGTCACTCCCCGGCGCTTTAGCTCGCCCTTCAGCAGGCCCTTTACCTTGGCTTCCCATGCAGCGTTGTCTGCCATAATTGCCACTCCATTCGTCGCAAATATCATTATATGCGATGCGAATGTCATTGACAACAGTACCTCTATGCCACTATTTCCGATGCATAGGCACTGGAAACGATGGCAATAGCACAACACTTCCTCTACTCGGCGAAAGCCCGTTCGCTCTCACTGGCTCAGATCTTCCGCCTGTCGGACGATGAAGCCTACGACCTTCTCAAATCGATGCGCTGGGAAGGCGGAAAACCCGTGTGTCCGCATTGCGGCAACTGCGAAGCATACGAGATCAAAACCCGCCGTATTTTCACCTGCAAGGCTCGGGAGTGCCGCATGCAATTCTCGCTTACGAGTGGGACAATTTTCGCCAGCCATAAGCTGCCTCTGCGTGATTATCTGGCGGCAATCGCCATTTTCGTGAACGGCGCAAAGGGCGTGTCCGCGCTCCATCTCGGGCGCGACCTCAACATCTCCTACAAGTCAGCCTTTGTGCTTGGTCACAAGCTGCGCGAAGCGATGGCGGCTGACGAGATCGAGACGCTTAGCGGCACCGTTGAAATCGACGGCAGCTACTACGGCGGCTTTGTGCGGCAGCCCAACCTTAAATTCGAGCGCGTCAATCTCACGTTCCGCGAACACAAGAGCGGCCTACGGAAGTCAGTGGTCGTTCTGCGGGAGCGCAAGGGTCGGACTGCCACCCAGGTATTCCGGCACGAAGCCGACAGCATCCCATTCATTCTGTCGCGGGTTGCCGAGACGGCTATCGTTCACACCGATGAGGCCCGTGGCTGGGATCAGCTTCACGACCACTACGCCATGAAGCGCGTCAATCACTCGAAGGCCTATTCTCTGGTTGGCTGCACCAATCAGGCAGAAAGCTTCTTTTCGCGCCTTCGCCGCGCCGAGATCGGCACGCACCACTACATCAGCGGCCCGTATCTAGACCGCTACGCAGCCGAGATGGCGTGGCGCGAAGATCACCGCCGCAAAGACAATGGCGAGCAATTCCGCTGCGTTGCTACTCTTGCTCTGGCGACGGCGAAGTCGGATCGGTTTGCCCGCTACTGGCAGCGGGCGGCTTAAGGTTCTCCAAGGCCATAAGCCGATGCTTCTCCGCAAGCATTGCGATTGGCTGTTCAAGTTCGGCAATCAGGCACGCCAGCGCGTCCGCGCTGAGCGGACCAAAAGGCCTAGCCCTTGCCAAATCCTTGGGCGAGCCTGTTTTTAGACAGGACAGGTCGACGTAGGTGTCCTTCGGTATTCCCGGGGTGCACCCTGCGGGAAAACGCACTTGGCCTATGCCGTGTGACCTCGGCTCCGAATTTCCCCAAAAGAAGAATGGCGTCTCGGCACAGACGCAAATTGAGATTTTCTCGTGTTGCGGCTCAATGAATGAGCACCAAATCCAATACAGGTATCCACACTCGAACGGCACTTACAACACACCGTAAGCCGCGTTCTCCTTGAGCATGCCGACAACCTCATCCTTGTGGGGGTTATCGTCGTCTACGAAATCCTCGTAGTCCATTGACCGGTTTGTGGTCGCACGCAGCCAAGCCTTCTCCTTGTGAGTAAGGTCGGAAAGCTCGTCTTTGGATTTGCCCCTGCAAAACTCAATCGCGCCCCGTATGCAGTCCATGTCTGTCTCGGAGAGAAGTGAGAAATCCCCTTTCTCCGCGCCCGCATAGAGCCAGCGCAGCCACAGGCCGCGCCTGATCTTCACTATCCGGTCAAAGTTCTCTGGTTTTGGGACTTCATCCCAATTTTGGTCGATGTAATCCTTCACGCGTGAGGGCACTGGGCCATCCTGCATGCGGATGTAGTTGTCGCCTAATATAGGTCGCCCATAGCGGTTGATGTGCTCCTTCTCTGCGTAAAAGAGCACTTTTGACAGGAAGAAAGGCGAAAGGCCCGGGCGTTCCGATGCGATAAACGAAAGCGCAGCGAGCGCTTTCTCCTCGCTAAAGCGGAAATGGATTCCCATGATTGCCCCCTAAAACGCTCTATATGCTGAAAAGTTGGTGAATGGAATCCGGCGCGGAGCGCTTGGAGCTTTGTGTGTTTGCGCCATTGTGTCGCACGACGGCAACACAAGATCGACGCGCAGCCAGTCCGGGGGACTGGCGCGCATCGGTCTTAGTTCGGATGCCCGCGCTCCGGCGTCTTTACGGCGGTCACGGCCGGCTGCGCAGCCGTACCGGCTGGCGGCGGCGTGGTCGCGGGAGCGGGAGCGGCCGGCGCTTGGGGGGTCGTTGTTGCGGGAGCTGTGCCCTGCGCAGGCAACGGCTGACCGACGGTCGCGATATCTTCGGGATGAATGATCGGCGGGCATTCGGCGGCGACCGCCGGGTCCATGTTCCACCTGCGGTATTTCGTGCTGTCCACGTGGAAGCGGAGGAAGGCGTAGAAGCCCAGCCCCGCATTGTAGGCCGCTCCGTGCTCCGTGTGGGTAGCGCACAAGGTCCGCATCAAGGTGATGCGGTCGATCGGACGCAACGGGACCATGTCGATCGCGGAATCCTCCTTGTGCGCGCTTTCCGGGGCGCCGCCCGCGCACTGGTTGAGCGTCGGGTTGCGATAGACCGACACCGCCTCGACCGGGCCGACGGCGGGAATGACATAGTCGTGAACGTACCGCAGCGTCTGGACCATGTGCGGCCATTCGTCGCTTGGCGGCACTTCGAAGGGCTGCCCACCGCATTCCTGCCACGAGGTGGCGGTTCGAAGCAGCTGCCAGGTCGGAAGAATTCCGCCGACCTGGTTGGTGACGAGAAAATCGTTGAACGACTTGACTTGCGCCGCTCGCCACGGCGCTGCGAGATACCAGGATCGGTATCCCGGCTCGTCCTGGCCCGCACTGATATATTCCGCGGCGGGATTCCACACGTTGGGCACGATCATCGGCGCGACCGGGACTGCGGGGCGCGCGATCGGCAATGTTGGGGACGGCTGGG
>Ga0268264_10002503_pt1 | contig 16154 bp, 15 predicted proteins | sample KBSSwiS32_FD_190357 | JGI IMG/M metagenome (GOLD analysis project Ga0268264, IMG submission 190357) | Switchgrass rhizosphere microbial communities from Kellogg Biological Station, Michigan, USA - KBS Switchgrass S3-2 (SPAdes) (version 2) | ecosystem: Host-associated > Plants > Roots >...
GGGCCGCTGGCGATCTTCGTCGCGCTCTGCCATTTCTTCGTGCCGTTCGCGCTGCTCCTGTCGCGCGGCTTGAAGCGCCGGCCGAAGACGCTCGCCTGGGTCGCGGTCTGGATGCTCACGATGCGCTGGTTCGATCTGTTCTGGCAGGTCGAGCCGAGCTACCACCCGAACGGTCTCTATTTCCATTGGCTGTTCCCCGCGGCGCTGGTCGGCGTCTTCGGCCTCTGGCTCTGGGCGTTCCTCGGCCAGTTGCAGAAGCGTCCGCTGGTGCCGATCCACGAGCCGTATCTCTCGGAGGCTATTCGCCCATGAGCGATCCACTTGGCACGCATGGTTCAGGCGGGAAGTCCGACGAACCCGTCGACGGCGAGCTGGACGTCAAGGCGATCGTCTACGTCGGGGTCGGAACCGTCGTCGTGACGCTCGTCTCGATGCTCCTGGTCTGGTGGCTGTTCCAAGGTTTCCGGAAGCTGGAGAACGCCGAAGACCCGAAGCCGTCGGCGCTTCCCGAGGCGGCGGAAAAGTTGGTGCCCCCTTCGCCGCGCTTGGAGATCTCGCCGCCGGAAAACCTCAAGGAGCTGCGCGAGCGCGAGGCGACGGTGCTCGACGCTCCGGCATGGATCGATCAGCCCCAAGGGAAAATTCGCCTGCCGATCGATCTCGCGCTCGACGTCGTCGCGCGCCGCGGCTTGGGGGAGGAGACCCCGCCTGCCGAGGCCGCAGCTCCGACCGCCGAGCCCGGCGCGACCACCGCCGCTCCGACCGCTACGACCGCTCCGGCTCCCGCCGCCCCGCCGGCCGGAGGCGCGCATTGAGCCACCTCCGTCCATTCGTGGCGCGTGTGGCGCGGATCGCCCTGCTGACTCTCCTGGCGGCGAGCGGCTCGATCTCGGTGGGCCGGGCGCAGCTTTCGCCGCCGCCTCCCACCCAGCTGCCGCCGCAGCTCACCGGCGTGGGCTACGACCAGCGCCTGGGCGACCGGCTGCCGCTGGGGTTGGCGTTCAATGACGAAACGGGCAAAGCGGTTCACCTGGACGAATACTTCAAGCAGCGGCCGGTGGTTTTCGCTCTGGCGTATTACAGCTGCCCGATGCTCTGCACCGTGGTGCTCGACGACCTCGCCTCGACGCTCAAGGCGGTCGGCCTCACCCCGGGCAAGGATTTCGACGTCGTGGTCGCGAGCTTCGATCCGCGCGATACGCCGGGCGCGGCCGCCGAGACCAAGAACAAAGTGGTCGCCCGGTATGGCGATGAGGCCACGGCGTCCGCCTGGCACTTCTTGACCGGCAAGGAGGAATCGATCCGCCTGCTCACCCGCGCGGTCGGCTTCCGTTATCAGTGGGACGAGAAGACCGGGCAGTTCGCCCATGCGGCGGGGGTCGTGGTGCTGACGCCCGAGGGCCAGATCTCCCGTTACTTTTACGGCATCGATTATCCGCCGCGCGACGTGCGGCTCGGCCTGGTCGAGGCGGCGTCGCGACGGATCGGCACGGTCTCGGACCGGCTCCTCTTGTTCTGCTTCCACTACGACCCGGCCGTGGGCAAATACAGCGCCGCGACCTTCAACATCCTCCGCGTAGCGGCTGCGCTGACCCTCCTCGGCCTGGTGTCGATGATCGTCATCCTGCGGCGGCGGGAGATCAACTCGCTGAGGGCTGCTTGACCATGCGGAGCGAGCTCCAATTCTTCCCCGATGCGGCTTCGAGCCTGGCCGGCCAGGTCGACGCCCTCTACCTCGTGTGGGCGGCGGTCAGCGTCTTCTTCTCGCTCCTGATCGCGGTGCTGCTCGTCTTTTTCTTCGTCAAGTACCGGCGCCCCACCGACGACAGCCACGTCAACGACATCGGCCTGGAGGAACGCGCGGCACCGCTGCTCGAAATCGGCTGGTCGGTGATCCCGCTGATCATCTGCCTGGTGATGTTCGTCTGGGGCACGCGCGTCTTCTTCGACATCTACCGGCCGCCGTCCGACGCCCAGGAATACTTCGCGGTCGGCAAGCAGTGGATGTGGAAGTTCCAGCACCCGGAAGGGGTGCGCGAGATCAACGATCTCCACGTTCCGGTCGGTCAGGCGATCAAGGTGACGATGACCTCCGAGGACGTGATTCACAGCCTGTACGTGCCGGCGTTCCGCACCAAGCAGGACGCGGTTCCCGGGCGCTACACGACGCTCTGGTTCAAGGCGACCAAACCGGGGACCTACCACCTGTTCTGCGCCGAGTACTGCGGCACCGAGCATTCGCGGATGATCGGCCAGGTGATCGCGATGGCGCCGCGCGACTACGAACAGTGGCTTGGCGGCAGCCCTGCGGGCAAGACGCCCGTAGCCTCCGGCGCGCAGCTGTTCGACACCTTCGCCTGCAACACCTGCCATCGCGACGCCAAGGATCCGCGCCCGGCGCGCGCGCCGCAGCTCGCCGGGCTCTACGGCCGGGACGTGACGTTCGCCGACGGCGGGACCGCGAAGGCCGACGACACCTACCTGCGCGAGTCGATCCTCAATCCGGGCGCGAAGCTGGTCGCCGGGTGGCAGCCGATCATGCCCACGTTCCAGGGGCAGGTCAGCGAGGAACAGCTCGCCGCCCTGCTCGCCTACATCAAGTCGCTCGAAGGACCTAAGAGTGCGCAGGCTTCGGCCGGCGGCAACGGTGCCGCGGCCGACCGAGGGACGCTATGAGTCACGCTGTCTCGACCGACATCCACGCTCCAAGCTCGGGTACCAATTACCTGAACAATGGCTATGGCCTGCGCTCCTGGCTCCTGACCAAGGACCACAAGCGGATCGCGATCCTCTACCTGATCTCGGTCAGCGTGTTCTTCTTCATCGGCGGCATCATGGCGATGCTGATCCGCCTGGAGCTGCTGACCCCCGAAGGCGACCTGCTGCAGGCCGACACCTACAATCGCGTGTTCTCGATGCACGGGATCTCGATGGTGTTCTTCTTCCTGATCCCGTCGATCCCGGCGATCCTCGGCAACTTCCTGGTGCCGCTGATGATCGGCGCCAAGGACCTGGCGTTTCCGCGGATCAACCTGCTCTCCTGGTACCTCTACATCTTCGGCGGGGCGTTCACGCTCTGGGCGATGATCCACGGCGGCGTCGATACCGGCTGGACGTTCTACACCCCGCTCTCGACCCATTACGCGCAAGGCCAGGTGATGATGGCGGCGCTCGGCGTCTTCATCGCCGGGTTCTCCTCGATCCTCACCGGCCTCAATTTCATCGTCACGATCCATCGCATGCGGGCGCCGGGGATGACCTGGTTTAGATTGCCGCTGTTCATCTGGTCGAACTACGCGACCAGCTTGATCATGCTGCTCGGCACTCCGGTGGTCGCCGTGACGATCCTGATGGTCGCCGCCGAGCGCGCGCTTCACCTCGGGTTGTTCGATCCGCGCCTGGGCGGCGATCCGGTGCTGTTCCAGCACCTGTTCTGGTTCTACTCCCACCCGGCGGTCTACATCATGGTGCTGCCCGCGATGGGGGTCGTCTCGGAGCTGATCGCGGCGTTCTCGCGCAAACCGGTGTTCGGCTACAAGATCGTGGCGCTCGCCTCGATCGCGATCGCGGTGCTCGGATTCCTGGTCTGGGGCCACCACATGTTCGTCTCCGGCCAGTCGATCTACGCCTCGACGGTGTTCTCGCTGCTCACCATGCTGGTGGCGATCCCCTCGGCGGTCAAAGTGTTCAACTGGACCGCGACGCTCTACGAGGGCTCGGTCTCGTGGGATACGCCGATGCTCTACGCCCTCGGGTTCATCGGCCTGTTCACGATCGGCGGCCTGACCGGCGTGATGATCGGTACGCTCGGAATCGACGTCCACCTGCACGACACCTATTTCATCGTCGCGCACTTCCACTACGTGATGGTCGGCGGGACGATCATGGCGTACCTGGGCGGGCTCCACTACTGGTGGCCGAAGATCACCGGCCGCAAGTATCGGCCGTTCTGGGCGAAGATCTCGGCGATGCTCGTGTTCGTCGGCTTCAACCTGACGTTCTTCCCGCAGTTCCTGCTCGGGTACATGGGCATGCCGCGCCGCTACTGGAGCTACGCGCCGGAATTCCAGGTGTTGAACGTGCTGTCGACGGCGGGAGCTTCGATCCTCGCGATCGGTTACCTGCTGCCGGCGATCTACTTCACCTGGTCGATGCGCTACGGCGAGAAGGCGGAAGACAATCCGTGGGGCGCGGTCGGTCTCGAATGGCAGACCAGCTCGCCGCCGCCGACGTTCAATTTCCACGAAACTCCGATCGTCACCCACGACGCCTACGACTACCACCATCAGCGGCCGACGATCGCCGCCAAAGGGGAGGCCTCCCTTGGTTAATCCGGCGCCGGGACAGGCAAGCGCCGGGGTTGCGGGACACGCCGCGCACCCCGCGCTGCAGCACCACTTCGACACGCTCGAACAGCAGAAGGAATCCTCGTCGCTCGGCATGTGGATGTTCCTGGTCACCGAGGTCCTGTTCTTCGGCGGCCTGTTCGCCACCTACGTGCTCTATCGCCTGCGCTTCCCGGGGGTCTTCGCCGAGGCGAGCCACCATTTGAACGTGCCGATGGGCGCGGTCAACACGGCGGTCCTGATCTGCTCGTCGCTCACCATGGCGCTGGCGATCTACGCCGCGCAGGTCAACAAGAAGAAGGCGATCGTCCCCTGGCTGGTCGCGACGATCGCGCTCGGCGCCACGTTCCTGGTGGTCAAGGCGTTCGAGTACAAGGAGAAGTTCACCCACCATCTGGTGCCCGGGCCGAACTTCGACCTGTCGCAGTTCACCCCGGATCACGCAAGGCCGGCCGAGATGTTCTTCTCGCTCTACTTCGTCATGACCGGCGTTCACGCGCTGCACATGATCATCGGGATCGGCCTGCTCTCCTGGCTGGTCGTGCAATCGCGGAAGGGGCGGTACGACTCGACCTATTACAACCCGCTCGAAATGAGCGGGCTCTATTGGCACTTCGTCGACATCGTCTGGATCTTCCTCTTTCCGCTCCTCTATCTGCTCGGCTACCACGCGCGCTGAAACGGCCGGGAGAGACCCCATGTCCGAACACAAACCTTCCATCCGGCCATACATCCTGGTCTTCGTCGCGTTGATGGTGCTCACCGCGGCGACCGTCCTGGTGGCGAGTTTCGACCTCGGCGCAGCCAACGACATCGTGGCGCTGGTCATCGCGGTGACCAAGGCGACCCTGGTCGTCCTGTTCTTCATGCACGTCAAGTACAGCACCCGGCTGACCAAACTGACGGTGATCGGCTCGGTGCTCTGGCTGGCGTTCCTGATCGGCGTGACGATGATGGACTACGCGTCGCGCCGGATGTCGGACGAGGTGCGCGGCGCCCCGTACGAAGCACCGGGGCGGGGTTCGGCGGGACAGTTGGGGGACGTCGGAGGTCCGACCGATCCGGTGTCCTCTCCGGCCGCGTCGGGCGCTCCTGATGGCGAATAGAGGGACGCACCGCGGCAACAGCCGCAACGAGTCGCTGCTCGATCTGTTTCTCGAGCTGCAGATTCTCGACCGAGTCCCGCGTAGCGGCTACTTGCTGCGCGGCGTCCCGGACCCCGAAAGCGTCACCGAGCACAGCTTTCACGTCGTCTTCCTGGTCTGGGCTCTCGGCCCTCGCATTCCGGGCCTCGACCTGATGCGCGCGGTGGGCATTGCGCTGGTCCACGATTTGGCGGAGCTGCGCGTCGGCGACCTGCCGCGCACGGCGGCTCCCTACTTTCCCGATGGGGCGAAAAAAGCCGCGGAATCGCTCGCGATGGACGACATCCTGGCGCCGCTGCCGGCAGATGCCCGCGCGCTCTACGAGGAGTACGAGCAGGGCGAGAGCGCCGAGGCGCGGTTGGTCAAGGCGTGCGACAAGCTCCAGCTGATGATCAAGGTGTCGGTGTACGAAAGCTGGCACCAGGGCGCGCTCGCCGAGTTCTGGGACCATCCCGACAACTTCCCCGATCCCGGTTTCGCCGAGGTACGGGCGATGTTCGACGAGCTGATCGCACGCGTAAGGTAAAGTGGCAACGTACCGATTTGGACCGCGCCGAGGTCCCGCCCCGGCGCCTCTCTGAAAAGGAGTCGCCCATGCTTACCCGCCGTGAAGTTCTGGTTGGATCGGTCGTTGCAGCAGGTGCCGCCGGCACCCTCGTTTCTTCCCGCTTCGCCAACGCCCAAACTACGACAACGGCTGCGCCCGCAGCGCCCCCCGCGGCTCCTGCCGCCGCTCCCGCCGCAACCGGCCCGTTCACCTTGCCGAAGCTCCCGTACGCCTACGATGCGCTCGAACCGAACATCGACGCGCAGACCATGATGATCCATCACGACAAGCACCACGCGGCCTACGTCGCGAAGCTGAACGCCGCGGTGGAGGGCAAGCCGGAGCTGGCCGGCAAGACCGTCGAGCAACTGGTGAGCAACCTGGCGGCGGTACCCGAATCGGTGCGCAGCGCGGTGAAGAATCAGGGCGGCGGCCATGCGAACCACAGTTTGTTCTGGCAAATCATGGCGCCGGGCGCGCCGAGCCATCCGACCGGCGAGCTGAAAGCCGCGATCGACAAGACCTTCGGCTCCTACGACAAGTTTGCCGAACAGCTCGCCACCTCGGCCGCCGGAGTCTTCGGCAGCGGCTGGGCCTGGCTCTCGGTCGATAAAGACAAGGCGCTCGCCCTGACGGCGACGGCGAACCAGGACAATCCCTGGATGGAAGGCAAGACCCCTCTGCTCGGCATCGACGTCTGGGAGCACGCCTACTACCTGAAGTACCAGAACCGCCGGCCCGACTACATCGCCGCCTGGCTCAAGGTTATCAACTGGGACTTCATCTCCGCGGAGTACAAGAAGGCGCTCGCGGCTTAAGGCTTAGGCGCAGGCGGGGCGCAGTACGGGCAGCCCTTGTCGAAGACGATCCGCCAGGTGCCCGGCGCCTCCAGGCGCCAGATCGAGCTGAAGGTTCCGGTCTGGCGCCCCGCGGGATCGAACACCGGCCCCGAGCTGAGCGCAAGCGTGCCGGAATCGAGGACTTCCACCACCTCCGGCCGCCAAGAGAACGGCGCCTCTTTTCCCTCGTAGAAGCGTTTCCACCAAGCCGACACCTTCTCCTTGCCGCGCAGCGGCTCCGGCCCGGAGAAGAAGATCGTCTCTTCCGCCAGGAACGACGTGAACGCCGCATGATCGCGATCCGCCATCGTCTTGGCGAACGCCGTCTCGGTCGCCTTCACCTGCTCGACGAGCGCGGCTCGATCAGGCTTGGGTGCCGCGGCTGCGGGAGGTGGGGGAGGTGCGGCGCCGGCTCCCAGGAGGAGCGCGATGGCGGCGAGGGCGAATTTCGTTGGGGAATGCGGAGTTGTCATGGATCCCTCCGATCGAACGTTCATTTCGGTAGAGTCTATGGGATGCGGTCTCAGGAGACTCTCTCGTGAAGGTCCCTTTCGCTGAGCGAGCGGAGGTATCAATCCGCAAGTTGCGGGACTACTGCCTCAATCCGCTACATGACGAGGGAAAGCATAAAGCCCGAGTTTTTGCCTCGGCACTGGGAATGACCGAAGCTGACGCCGAATCCTTAAGGGAGCTTCTGTTGAGGGCAGTCCAGACCCAGGGCGCCGAGCTCGGTTACAGCGATGCCTACGGGCAGCGGTATGTGGTGGACTTTGAGGTGAATTGGCGCGGGAAGCATGCAACAATTCGGAGCGGTTGGATTCTGGAAGTAGGATCGGAATCCCCAAGGTTGACCAGCTGCTTCGTCTTGTAGGCCAGGAGGCGCGAACATGAAGGATCCGATTCAGCTGCTCGAAACGGTAGCTTTGACCGTAGACGTTCCGAACCTGAATCTCCGGCGGGGTCAGGTCGGAACGGTCGTCGATCTCCTTAGCGGAGGTCAGGCACTGGAAGTGGAGTTTTGTGATCGCGAAGGCCGTACTTTCGCGTCCCTGGGCCTCCGACCGGACCAGGTCATGGTACTTCGCTACGAGCCCGAGCGGCGTATCGCCTGAGAACCTTGGAGCGAGTCTCCGAGCCTTCTGTCACTTCGCCCGCCCCAGAAAGATCGAATGCCGCCGCAGGCTGCCCTGCCGCGCGGCGACGCGCTCCGTGCGGACCTTGAATCCCGCGCGCTCCATCCGTCGCGCGAACTCCGGCGAGGGCTCTGCCGACCAGATCGCGAGCACCCCGCCTGGCGTAAGGCTCCGCCGCAGCCGATCGAGTCCGTTGGCCGAGTAGAGGTGCTCGTTCGAGGGGAGGGTGAACGCCCAGGGGCCGTTGTCCACGTCGAGCAGGATCGCGTCGAATCGCTCCGGCCGGCCGAGCAACGTTCGCACGTCTCCTTCGACCGCGGTCACTCGCGGATCTTCGAGCGGCCGGCCGGCGAGATCGCCGACGCCGGCCGCTTTGTCGCGATGCGCCTCGATCAGGAACGCGAACAACTCGCAAACCACGACCGAGGCCGCCTTCGGCAGATGATCGAGCGCTGCGCGCAGCGTATATCCGAAGCCCAGGCCGCCGACCAAAACCCGCGGCGCCGGGCGATCGGCGATCTCCGCGCAAGCGAGCTGAGCGAGCTGCCACTCCGACTCGAACTGACGGCTGGCCATCAGCTCCTGGCCGTCCAGGCTCAAGCGGAAAGTGCCGTCGCGGCGGGTGAGGATCAGCTCGCTGCCGTCCGGGAGTTTCTCCCGGGCGAGGGTTTCGGTCGGTTTCATGACCGGTTTACCCGGCCAGGTAGCGTTCCTCAAGCACCGCGAGATGATGCCGGGCGTGTCCGAGCATCATATGGGCGAGCGCCCGAACGCTCACCGGTCTGCCGTTCGCGACGCCGAGACGCGTCCAGGCGTCCCCGGGCAGGTGCTGCAACATCAAGACGTGGCCGGAGCGGACGGTGAGGAACTCCTCGACCAGCGCTTCGAGCGGCACGTCGCCGTGGCCCGAGACCCGCGCCCAATCGTTCTCCTCGAAGCCCGGCAACGGAGAGGGGTCCTGGCGCGCGAACCAGAGCGCTCGAAAGGCCATCACCCGCTCGCCATCGACCATGTGGCCAAGCATCTCGCGCGGCGTCCACTTGCCCTCGGCGTAGCGGAAATCCACCTTGTGCTTCGGCAGGCCCAGGAAGGTGGAAGAGACGGTGTCGGCCTGCGCGGCGAGCGCGCCGAGCAGATCCTCCTCGGTGGCGCGTTCGATGTAGTCGGCGTAAAACGGCGCGTATTCGTCCGGGCCGGGGCGGCCGATAGTTACGGTATTGGGCATCACTGAGTCTCCTAGGAAAGGTGCTTAGAATTTTGGGGCATCAGTCTTATTCTCGCAGCCGCTTGAGCAGCTGGATCTGCCCGGCATGGTACAGGTCGTGCGCGGCGACGCCCACCGCGATGTCGAACATCTGCCGCCCTTTTCGGCCGCGCGAAGGGCCGGCGAGCTCCTCGGGGGAGAGGCCGGCGATCGCGGAGCGCAGGCTCTTGTGCATCGAGGCGAGAACCTCAAGGTCCGCGACCCACGCGCGCTCGGCGGTTTCTGCCGATGCCGGGTCGGGCCGCTCAAAGAAGTCCGAGCCGGGATAGGGAAACGCTCCCTTCGGCTCGCCGAGCATCTGGCGGCGGGCGGAGTATTTCCAATACGCGCAGTGAACCACCAGCTCCCAGATGTTGTGCCGCCCGGGGGCGGGGCGCCAGGAGGCCTCCTCCGCCGTGACGCCGCGAAGGGAGCCGCGCAGGTTCGTGCCGTGCCACGAATGACGGTCGTATGCCTGGTCGATCGAGACGAGAATCTGGGCGATGGGATCGTTGGCCATGTTGGGAAATCTACCAAACTGCCGAACGTTCCTCTCCCTCCGAGTATGATTTCGAAGTCGGGCGACCGGCCGCGCGATCCGCGGGAGACCGGCAGCCAAGGAGGATGGCCATGAGCAACGTTCGAACCGATGACCGCGGGCTGATTGTCGCCTGCCCCTCCTGCGGCAAATCGAATCGTCTGGCCTTCGACCACCTCGGACAGACCTCGCGCTGCGGCCAGTGTCAGGCCGAGATCTCCGCTCCGGGCGAACCGATCGCGGTGGGCTCGGCGGCCCACTTCGATGCCTTGGTCGGCAAGTCGAGCCTGCCCGTTCTCGTCGATTACTGGGCCGCCTGGTGCGGACCTTGCCGCACCGTGGCGCCGGAGCTCGAAAAAGTGGCCCAGCGAAACGCCGGTCGCTGGCTGGTGGCAAAAGTCGACACCGAAGCGATCCCCGACCTCGCGGCCCGTGCCCGCATCCAATCGATCCCGACCCTCGCCGTCTGGAAGGCCGGCAAGGAGGCGGCCCGCACGGCCGGAGCGATGCCCGCCGAGCGGATCGAGGCGTTCGTGCGCGGAGCGGTGGGTTGACCCTGAACGGATCGCCTCAGTCAGTGTCCTTCCTTCCAGATTAGGGGTAGGCGCCTTCGGCGGGGCGCTTTGTCTCGTTTCTCCCGTGGTGCGCACCATCTCCAAAGAGCAATAACCGAATCTGCCGCGCTCTGGGCATCCAACGAGATGCATCTGGGGGAATCGCGCGCTGGGGGGAGAATAGGTATGTCCTTGCTTCGATTGTGGAAAGCCGCGCTGTTCGTCCTCGTCTTGAGCTGGGCCGGTATGCCCGCCTTGGCGTCGCACTTTCGCGGCGGCAACGTCGCCGTCCAGGTTTCGCCCGCGGGGGTCGCGACCTTCACCTACGAAACCCTCTGGCGCAAAGGGAGCGCGTTCTTCCCGTTCGACGGCATCGCCCAGATCAACTTCTACAATGCGACCGACACCTCCCGCAGCTCGGCCTTGCGGGTCGTTACTCCGAACATCGGCGGCACCACGGTGTTTCGCGACGTCTCCGATCCGGCGTTCGATTTTCGCCGCCAAGTGGTGATCGTCGACCTCGCGGCGCTCGGCCTCGCGCGCGGTCGCTACGTCGCCCGATGGGAGAACTGCTGCCGCATCTCGGGGATCGCGAACGCGCCCGAGGCGGATTTCTCGCTCGAGACGCTGGTCATCTACGACGGCACGGCGAACGGCTCGCCGATTCTCAACTCGCGCATCCTCACCGTGGTCGGCAAGGGGATCCCGTACGGCCAGAACCTCAACGCCTTCGATCCCGACGGCAAGCCGCTCACCTACCAATTCCTGCTCGGTTCGGCCCGTCCGACCTACGGCCCCAGCTCGCAGACCCCGGGCATTACGCTCGACGGCGCTGGCCGGGTCGCGATTCCCGCCGAGAGCACCGCGATTCTGCGCGACATCAACCCGAGCAACCCGGCGGGCGACTACGTCTTCAAGGTCCGGGTGAGCGACGCCGATGGCTCGTTTGCCGAGCGCGACGTGCTGCTCGACGTGGTGGCGACCGCGAACCGGCCGCCCGACGTAGCGCCGATCGGCAACCGGGTGATCCGGATCGGCGAGTCGTTGGTGCTGCCGATCTTGGCCACTGACCCGAACCTGCTCGACCGCGTGACCCTGCGTACCTCCGACCTGCCGCCGAACTTCGTGTTCGTCAACACGCCGGGGAACCCGGCGAGCGGCACGCTGGCCTTCCGCCCGAGCGCCTCCCAGGTGGGGACCTTCGGGATCAACGTCGAGGCGCGCGACAACGGCACGCCGATTTTGACCGACAGCGAACTGGTCACCGTCACCGTGCTCGATCCGAACAACCGCTGCCCGGTCCTCGCGCCGATCGGCAACCGCGACGCGACACCCGGCGTACCGCTCTCTTTCACGATCTCGGGCGCCGACCCGGACGCCGGCCAGACGCTCACCTTCTCGGCGTCGTTCCTGCCGTCCGGCGCGACGTTCGACCCGGCGACCCGGACGTTCAGCTGGACGCCGGGCGCGGCCGACGTCGGCGTGCGCCTGGGCACCGTGTTCGAGGTCCGCGACAGCGCGGCGCCGCCCTGCACCGACCGCGAATCGGTCGGTTTCTCGGTCCAGCCGGCGAACCGCTTCCCGGTGCTCGCGCCGATCGGCGACCGCGCCGCCGCCGAAGAGGCGACCATCGCGTTTTCCGTTTCGGCGGTCGATCCGGAAGGGGGCGCTCTCGTACTCGCCGCCGCGCCGCTTCCCTTGGGGGCAACGTTCGATCCGGCGACCGGCCGGTTCTCCTGGCGGCCGGCGATCGGCCAGGCGGGCATCTACGAATTGAACTTCACCGCCACCGACAACGGCGCGCCGCGGTTGACCGACTCCGAGGCCATCCGAATCTCGGTCGCCCGCTCGGGCCAGGAGGCGATCCGCTTCGCCGGCCTGGCCGAAGGGCAGAAGGTGGCCGGCACGATTCTCGTCGAGGCGCAGGTCGGCCTGGCATTCCCGGCCGTATCGGTCGCTTTCTCGATCGACGGCGCCGCGGTCAACACGGACGCCTCGGCGCCCTTCTTCCTCGGCGCGGTGGGGGCCAACGGCCTGCCGGTCGGATTCGACACCCTGCCGCTCGCCGACGGCGATCACGTGCTCACCGCGACGGTGGTCGATACGTCGGGCGCGACCACGATCGCCGAACGGCGGTTCCGGAGCTGCAACCACGTGCCTCCCGAGATCACGCGGGTCGACGGCATTTTCGACGGCGCCGTCGTGTCAGGAAAGATCGAGGTCGAGGCCCACCCGATCGACGATCAGCAGGTCGCCTCGGTCGGCTTCGCGGTCGACGGGACGGCGGTCAACACCGCCCCGGTCGCGCCGTACTTCTTGAACGGCAGCCGCATCGCGCAGGGCACGTTCGACGTCTCCTGCAACGTCTGCTTGAAAGTCGGGGATTCGAACGGCGACCTGGTCGTCGTGGCGCTCGACGAGGACGGCACGATCGCCCGCCTGTGCGCGGCAGGCGGCCTTTTCCCCTCTGCGTCAAGGAGGGGCATTGCGGCGAACGCGCGGGGTGGCATCGGCAACACCTCGGGAGACGACATTCCGCCTTCGCGCGAGCACGTTTGCGACATCTATACCGGCCGCGCTTTCGGTTTGTGCAACGCGTTCTGCGAAGCCCAGGACTGCGATGCGCCGGGCAAGAAGAACGACACCTCGTGCAACGAGATCCGCGACAATTTCGCGCGCTTGACCGGCATTCCGCGCCTGCCGTGCGAGGCGGGTGGCGACTGCATCCACGAGCTGGTGCTCGGCCTGGTGCGCAATCCGAATCAGCTCGCCTCGTTCGGTCGGGAGGACTTCACGGGCGAGGTGACGACTTTCGAGCTGCCGTTCTCGGTGCCGCTCGGCTACGACACGCGGCAGCTCGCGGATGGGGCGCATACCCTGGCGATCACCGCCACCGACAACCAGGGCCTCAACCGGACGATCGAGATCCATTTCTTCGTTCGGAACGTGGCGGCGCCAGCCGACGCGCTGCGCGTCAATCTCTCCTCGCCGACGCCGGGCGCGAGCTTCGAGTCGGACCGCCTGGTGCCCGTCGCGGCGACCGTCGCCCAGGCGCAAGGCCCGGTCGAAGTGCGCTTCTATGCCGACGGCGCGCTGCTCGCGACCGACGCCGCCGCGCCGTACGAGGCGATCTATCACGCGCCGGCCGTCACTTCCGGGCGGACCGTCACCCTCCTCGCCGTGGCGAGCGACAGCCGCGGGCCGCGCCAGTCCGCGCCGGTCGCGATCGGCATCGTGCGGCGCCAAGTGCCGGGCTCGCCGATCGAGGTTCTCGGCTTCTCGGCCGACGCCTCGGACGAAGGGCGCGTCGCGATCGACAGCCCGCTCCACGTCACCTTCTCGCGCGAGGTCGATCCCGCCTCGGTGTTCGGAGCGGTGAGGATCGAGCGCAACGGAATCGCGGTGCCGTTGGGCGTCGCGGTTGAAGCCGACGGCCTTTCGGCCACGATCGAGACCGGCGCGCCGCTCGTACCCGACGCGCTCTATTCGCTGATCGTCGACGGCGCGCGCGCCGTGGATGGAGTGGCCGCGCAGCGATTCACGGGCCGCTTCCTCACCTTCCCCGACGTCGCGCGGGTGGTCGGAGTGGTCGAGGATTCCAACGAGGAGCCCCTCGGCGGGATCCGCGTCCGCCTCGGCGCCACGACGGTCACCACCGACGACCGGGGCATTTTCCGCTTCGCCGATGCGCCGCGCGGCCTGCAGCTGCTCCACACCGACGCGGCGACGATCGGCGGCCGCACCTTCCCGGCGATGGCGCTGCAGATTCAGATCGAAGCGGGTCTCCGGGTCAACCAGTTCCGCGGGCCGATCTACCTGCCGACGCTCGACCTGGCGGGCGGCCTCGACGTGGTCGCCGGCCGCGCGATGGGCGGCGGCATCCTCACCTCGTCGAAGCTCGCGGGGATCTCGATCGACCTGCGCAACAGTTTCATCACCAACCTCGACGGCACGCCCTACACCGGCCGGATGAGCATCTCGCCGGTCGAGGACGAGAACGTTCCGATGCCCTCGCCGACGGGGGTCTACTCTTCCAGTTACGTCACGGTGCAGCCGCCGGTTTTCCTGAACCCGCGGGCGCCGATCACCTATCCGAACCTCGACGGCGGGTTGCCCGGCGAGCAGATGCCGCTCTGGCACTTCGACCACGTCCTGTTCCGCTGGCGCAACTACGCGACCGGTACGGTGAGCGCCGACGGCACGCGAATCGTCTCGAACCCGGGCGAGGGGATCGACGAGACCGGCTGGGGCACGCCGCAGCCGCCGATGACCTTCACCGACGTGACCGGCACGGTAGTCGACAACGAGCGGAGCCCCCTGCACGGCACGATCGTCTCGATCGGCAACATCACGGACGCCACGAAGGAAGATGGCAGCTTTACGCTCCGTCAGGTGCCGGCGGGCCGGCAGGGCCAGCCGATCCAGATCGCCGCGCTGGTCACCGCCCGCGACATCGAGATCAACCACTACAAGGCGTTCTCGCGCCTGGTGACCGCGGTCCAGAACGGCACGACCGCGCTCGGCGAGGTGCCGATCCCGACCTACGGCCCGGTGGTGAACGGCAAGCTCCGGTTGCACGGCGACTTCGAGCCGACCGTAGGGAAGGACCACGTGCTCAAGGTTGGCAGCTCGCACGAATCCGAGCGGCGCTACCAGCGCGAGGTCGAAGAGCTGCGCCTCCGATTGAACGCGCTCGGCTTCCGCCAGGGGGGAAGCGCCACGAACCACGGCCAGGAGCTGGCGCTCTCCGGCGCGTTCGACGAGATGAACTTGAAGAAGGCAGTCCGCCTGTTCCAGAGCATCGAGCTGTCGAACGGCAACGACGGGACGCTCGGCGGCGACGGGGTTTTCGGCCGTATGTCGCTGGAGCGCCTGAACCTGATCTACGGCATCGTCCCGCGGATCTGGGACGACATCGGGGCGCGCGGCGGCCTCGATTACGGCTGTCCGAACGAGCCGGCGGACGGTTACGGCACGCCGGACCTGGGCGACATTCTGGGCCAGGTCGCGACGGTCGCGGGCAACGACGCCTCGAACCCTTCGGGCGGCGATCACCCCGACCACACTTCGCACGAGACCGGGGTCGACATTGACATCGCGCTGCCGCGCAACGACAACGGCGGCTGTGCGGCAACCCGCGGTTACGGCATAACGACGGTCACCCAATCGAGCTACGACCGGGCAGCCATGCGGTCGACACTCCAGGCCCTGATCGACACCGGCGCCACCACCCGGCGTTTGCTGAACGACACCACGCTCCAGGGTGAGACGTACAACGGCCACGCGCTGTGTAGCCCCTGGCCAGGCCACAGCAACCACCTGCACGTGCGGATCAACCCGAGCCTGGTGCCCGACGGCGCGCGATTCGGTTTCTTGACGCCGCGCCGATTGCGGGCGCTGTCCGAACCGCGGATCCGCGCCGTGCTGTCGCCCGGAGCGGGGGAGGAAGATGCAACGGTCGACGGTACGCTCCGGATCGAGTTACAACCGGCGTTCGACCCCTCGACGCTCAACGCGGCGACGGTGGTGATCGAAGGTCCCGCCGCCGTGCCGGTTCAGGGCGAGGTCGTGGCGGACGACAGCGGCAAGTCGGTGTACTTCACGCCGGTCGTACCCCTCGCGTTCGGCACCCAATACGCCGCGGTGGTCACGAGCGGTGCGGTCCTTGCCGACGGGACGCTGCTCGCGCAGCCGCTCCGCCGTACGTTCCGCACCGAGTCCGGGCCGAGCCTGCGCCTGGCCCAGATCGTGCCGACCGAGACAGCCGTGGGCGAGCCGCTCGACACCGAGGTGGTCGCCCACGGCTGTC
>Ga0268264_10002510_pt1 | contig 16132 bp, 15 predicted proteins | sample KBSSwiS32_FD_190357 | JGI IMG/M metagenome (GOLD analysis project Ga0268264, IMG submission 190357) | Switchgrass rhizosphere microbial communities from Kellogg Biological Station, Michigan, USA - KBS Switchgrass S3-2 (SPAdes) (version 2) | ecosystem: Host-associated > Plants > Roots >...
GCCAAAATAAACTACCTCAACGAAAAAGTATTGCCCGCCGATGTAAAGATTAATACTTTTTATAACCGCGACGACCTAATCGATTTTGCCACGCATACCGTGTTGCACAATATGATGGAAGGGATCATTTTTGTAACGGTGATCGTATTCCTGTTTATGGCCGATTGGCGCACTACGGTGATTGTAGCCATCGTGATACCGCTGGCACTGCTGTTTGCATTTATCTGTCTTACGTTAAAGGGCATGTCGGCAAACCTGCTATCGATGGGCGCAATAGATTTTGGTATCATTATAGACGGTGCAGTAGTAATGGTAGAAGGTATTTTTGTATTGCTGGACGCCAAGGCCCATGAGATTGGAATGGAAAGATTTAACAAACTATCAAAGCTGGGTCTTATAAAAAATACCGGCGGCGAACTGGGTAAGGCTATATTCTTTTCAAAGCTTATCATTATTGCGGGGCTGTTACCCATCTTCTCCTTCGAAAAAGTGGAAGGCAAAATGTTCTCTCCCCTCGCCTGGACCCTGGGTTTTGCCCTGCTCGGCGCATTAATACTCACACTGACGCTGATACCGCTGCTAAGCAGTTTACTGCTCCGCAAAAATGTAAAGGAAAAACATAACCCGTTTGTAAACTTTATTACCAGTGGTGTAATGAGCATGTTTGCTGTTGTGTACCGTTTTAAACGAACAACCCTGCTGGTAGCGGCCGCATTGGTGCTGGCAGGTTTGTTCCTTTTTAAATTCCTGGGTTCAGAATTCCTGCCCGAACTGGATGAGGGCGCTATCTATATCCGCGCTACCTGCCCATTGAGTGTTTCGCTTGACGATTCCAGGGATATTGCCAATAAAATGAGAAGAATCATCCGCGCATTCCCGGAGGTAAAACAGGTGATGTCGCAAACCGGCAGACCCAACGATGGAACCGATGCCACCGGCTTTTACAATATCGAATTCCATGTAGATATCTACCCAAAAAAAGAATGGAAAAACAATATCAGTAAAGAAGAACTGATAGAGCAGATGAAAGACAGGCTATCTGCTTTCCCCGGTATCGATCTTAATTTTTCACAACCCATTATGGACAATGTTGAGGAAGCAGTGTCCGGCGTTAAAGGATCGCTTTGCGTAAAAATTTACGGCGATAGCCTGGCCTATACCGAAAAAAAAGCCGGAGAAGTATATGATATTATGAAGGGAATAAAAGGGATTGAAGATCTGGGCGTCATAAAAAATATCGGTCAGCCGGAGATGCGTATTGATCTTGACCAGAATAAGATGGCTTTATACGGCGTAACCACGGCCGATGCCAATGCAGTAATTGAAATGGCCATTGGTGGCAAAGCGGTCACCCAGATTTATGAAGGTGAAAAAAGATTCCAGTTGAGATTGCGTTACCTGGAAAACTACCGTAACAATGGCGATGCCATCAGCAACCTGATGGTACCAACGCTAAGAGGTGCCAAAGTGCCCATAAAAAACATTGCCAGTATCCAAACACTTACCGGTCCCAGTTTGATTTTCAGGGATGAAAACCTGCGCTACTCCGCGGTTAAATTCTCCATCCGGGGAAGGGATATGGGCAGCGCCATTGCCGAAGCCCGGGATAAGGTGGAAAAAAATGTAAAGCTTGAAAAAGGATATGAAATGCAGTGGGCAGGCGATTTTGAAAACCAGCAACGTGCTACCAAACGATTAAGCCAGGTAGTACCCGTGAGCATATTGATTATTTTCCTGATACTCTTTATGATGTTTGGAGATATCAAAGATGCGGGCATGGTATTGATGAATGTGCCCTTTGCCATTATCGGTGGCATTGCAGCATTGTTAATTACCGGTACCAATTTCAGCATTTCTGCGGGTATTGGCTTTATTGCGCTGTTCGGCATTTGTATTCAGAATGGCGTTATTCTTATTTCGGTATTCAAGAAGAACCTGCAAAAAGTAAAAAAGCACGAATTCAATACCCATACACTTGAAAATGCTATCAAAAACGGTGTTGAGAGCAGGGTGCGGCCGGTGGTGATGACAGCATTGATGGCAGCGATCGGCCTGTTGCCTGCCGCATTATCAAATGGTATCGGTTCCGAAACATCCAAACCATTGGCGATTGTAGTGATAGGTGGTTTGATAACAGCTACTACTCTCACGCTCCTGGTGTTTCCGCTGTTCTTTTTTGCAGGTTATAGAAAATTGGGTAAGACAATGGATTAGGAGCAGCTATCAGCCATTGGCTGTTAGCCGCCGGTATCCTGAACATACAATACGAGTCAAAATACTAATAGCTCGCAGCTAATAGCTAACAGCTTACATCATAAGCGATGGTAAAAACTAAAAAAATAACATACAAGGTGTTCCTCTTTGAACGTGTCAAAAAAAAGGTCATTTTTTTTGATACGGAAACCTATCCCCTCCAAATACGGATAACGGCCGGTGTGCGAACACTGTACATGAAGAGTTATTTTTTCAACCTTTTGCAGCAGAACAGGTACCAGCGCGAAATAACAGGCAGCAATCAAAAAATTTCTATCGACGATGTTATTGTTTTCGAACAAAAATTGATGGACTATTTGTTGTCAAATGAAGACAACGGAGATTCCCCCGACCTGGTACGGCAACAGTATCATTTCCTTTCCAGGGATTTGCTTCAGGAGCTGGATGACGCTTTCAAAACATTTATGATCGATTTTTTTATTGGCAATAACCTGCCTGCCTATGCGCTTTTTCTTAAGAACGATGGATGGAATTACACCAGTGAGTTTATTTTAAAAAACCTGGAGCAATCGCTACAGCCTGCTATGTTTAAACAATTGCTGCAATCGGCAGCAGAAAAAGCGCCGCCTTATATTCCGCTGATAAAATTCTTCCAGGAAAAAATAAATGCCCCGATTCCTGTCTTACCCGTTTATTTCTGGCAGCAGGAAGCCGTATTCCACTCCTTTGTTCGCTTTGTCAACACGCACTACCCTGAGTACAATAATCCAGAGAAATACATCAACTGCCTCTTAAAGCAGTTCTCAAAATAATCAAGTCGGATCAATAGCCGCTCCTCGCCTATTGACAATTTCTGTGCGGTACATTACAAATGTTTTACCTTCAACAGGTATTGTGATATACGCCGCAGGTCAATGGACAAAGCAAGTCTCATTCAATTTATTCAGCAAGTGTTTCCAATGCCTTTGCCCGAGGCCACGGCAATCACCGCGTATTTCACCGAAAAAGAATTCGACAGGCATGAATGGCTGCTCAAAAAAGGCAAGACGAATACAACCTATTACATTCTAACAGAAGGCTACGCACGCGCCTGGACCAATGACCTGGAAGGGAATGATATAACAACGGCCTTTTATTCGGGTGCACAGGTAGTTTGCGAGTTGTTTTCATTCTTTAAACAGTTACCCTCCCGGGAAAATATACAGGCACTTACCCACTGCCATACCTGGCGCATCAGTTATACCGATTTGCAAACAGTTTTCCATACTATGCCGCAGTTCAGGGAATTTGGCCGCCCCATCCTGGTGAATGCGTATGCAGATCTCAAACAACGAATGCTATCGACCCTGCATGAAACGGCAGAAGAACGTTATGGCAACTTAATCACATCCACACCCGGTATCTTTCAACATGCACCACTAAAAACCATTGCTTCCTACCTGGGCATTACCGATACTTCCCTTAGCCGTATCAGGAAGGAATTTTCACAAAAGTCCATTACCTGCCGGAACTTGCCAAATGACAAGTGAATGTTCCGTTACTGTTGCTTCCTTTGTATAGCTAAAAAATACAATGGAAAATTTACCTGCCTATATCAATATCATCTTCCTGTTAACTGTGCTGCTTACACTGCTCATCTTTTACCGGGCTGCAAACAACTCAAAAACGTTTGTAGCGGTAATTGTGCCCTGGATGCTGCTGCAGGCATTGTTAAGTTACCAAGGGCTGTATACCAAGAGCGCGGTGGTACCACCACTGTTTATTTTGGCAGTAGTACCACCCCTGTTGTTTATTGCAACGCTCTTTCTATTTTCGGCCGGCAGGCGCTTTATTGATTCGCTGCAGCTGGACTCGCTGACGCTTCTGCATATAATAAGAATACCGGTGGAGATTGTCTTGTTTTGCCTGTACGTTCAAAAGATTATTCCCAGGGTAATGACGTTTGAAGGGCACAACTACGATATTCTTTCCGGTTTAACCGCGCCTTTTATCTACTATCTCGTTTTTATCAGGAGCGTTCCCAGAAAATACTTATTGCTTTGGAATATATTCTGCCTGGTATTGTTGCTGAATATCGTGGTGACTGCTATTTTATCGGCGCCCTTCAGCTTCCAGCAACTCGGATTTGAACAACCCAATATCGCGATATTGCATTTCCCATTTATGTGGCTGCCTTCGTGTATTGTGCCATTGGTCTTATTTTCACATCTCGCCGCTCTCAGGCGTATTATACTTACGCAAAAAAAGAATACAGCAGGTGTTCCTGTAAAAAGCTGATTGCTTTATACAGCATACAGCGCTTGTGGATTTGCATTAAACATACTCAACCTCCTCAGGGAAGCTTCCGCCGCCGCTGCCCTGTTCAATAAAGTTTTATCTTTTATATAGGCATCTATATCGGCCGGTTCATGCACCTGGCTTTTCCTGAAAATATTTTTAAACCTGAGAAAATTCAGCGAGAAGCCCCATTGCTCTGTGAGGTGCCGGAAAACAGGTTCATCCCCGCCGCACAATGCGGTAAAATCCGTTACAATATAATTGTCTGCCGGCAGTTGCTGCAAATGACCGGCAATGGCTTCATTATAAGCTATCCAGACCTTTAAATAATGCTGACTGTGTTTTTTCAGCAACATGCGCATCCGTCTTTTCTTTTTGAAATGCTCCCATATAAATTTGGATAAACCCGAACGCAATGAATACTTCTTTTCCGTTCTTTTATAGATGCGGCGTATTAAGGAACTGACCACGGAACGGTAATCCCTCAGCACCACAAAATAAAATGCCGCGGGTATCAATTGCCGGTACGTATCCAGGAAAAGACAGGTCCGCGGATCTTTCCAGCCCCATTGCTGGTTAAACCCGTTTTTATACGTAATGATGTCATTCAGCGTATCTTTTTCGTCGTTCGAAAGCGCAGGAATTGCTTCGGTATAGCCCTCGTCCGTTATCCTCCGTCCTTTCAGAATCGACTGGTGCGCATGCAGAAAATCAATATCTTCAAAATGACCATCTTCATTCCCGGTTTCTGCACCAATTAATTCTTCTCCTACATGCAGGCCGCAGCCATTCAACCACCGTGTAACCAGCGAGGTACCGGAACGATGCATACCTGTAATGATTAAAATTCTGTTCTTTATCATAACCAACTATTTGTCGCCGGCTACACAGCCAGCCTTGTGTTCACGAACAGGGTTCCCATTGAACGTTCATAATGCTGCCTGATAAACGAAAACAGCTCTGCAGCACAGGTTTCTTTTTTTCTATGGCCGGTACGGATATGCAAATCAGGATTGGAAGGGATATCAAACGGATCGTTTACGCCCGTTAAATTGTATATTTTATCAGGGTGGCCGTCCGGCAACATGGCCCTTTTATACAAGCCCTTGGTATCGCGTTTTACCAGCACTGGTATCGCGCAATCTATAAAAACTGTTTGTACATCCGCATAGCTGCTGGCCAGTTCCGCACGTATTTCATTATATGGATTGATAGCGCTTATGATAACAACAACACCGTGCATGGAAAGCTTATTGGCAACAAACCCAAGTCGCCGGATATTTTCGCAGCGATCAGCTTTCGAAAATCCAAGATCACGGCACAACATATTGCGGTAATCGTCTCCATCAATCAGCTCGGTTGCAATACCCGTTTCATGCAGCTTATGTTTCACCATCCCGGCCAATGTAGATTTCCCGGCGCCCGACAAACCGCATAATTGTATTATCATAACTATTCATTTTAGATTTTAAACGTTCTTCAATAGACTCGGCCAACTTCAGATGGTTGCGCTTTAACCATTTTTTAACCAGCTATTTTTTTAGTGTAAGGGTGATGGTTATTTTTTTTAATTATCCTTTAATACCCGCTTCCATCGCACAAACAGCTCAACAAACATGCAATAAACGGCAGCATCGCGTTGGCTTTATCATAAAAGAGGTGAATAGCTTTTTTTTGCCGATAAGAAGAACAGCTGTTTCCTGCTTTTAATTTTATCTTAATCTTTCTGACTAAAAAATAGTAGATTCATTATCTAATTAAGCCACTACAAATCATACGACGATGAAAAAATATTTTCCCTGTGCAGTCAGTCTTTGTTTGCTCCTTTCATTTTCATTCCCATCGATCAATGCCAGCCGCTGGTTATCATTATTCGATGGTAAATCGCTGACCGGTTGGAAAGTGGGTGATAACGCCACTACTTTTTCAGTCGACAGCGGGATGATTATTGTACACGGCAACACGGCTCATTTGTTTTACGATGGAGATGTAATGAATCACCAGTTTAAAAACTTTGAATTCAAGGCAGATGTAAAGACGATGCCGGGTGCGAATTCCGGCATTTATTTCCATACCGCTTTCCAGCAGGGCGGATGGCCGGCGCAGGGCTATGAAGTGCAGGTAAACAATTCGCATACCGACTGGCGCAGAACAGGCAGCCTGTATGGCATTGAAGACGTGAAAGAGGTTTACGTTAAAGACAATGAATGGTTTACAGAATACATCAGGGTGCAGGGCAAAAAAATAACGATAAAAATAAATGAGAAGACAGTAGTGGATTATACCGAACCGGATAATTTACAGCGACCTGCAGGCCAGGAAAAAAGGGCTTTGTCGGGCGGCACCTTTGCTTTGCAGGGGCATGATCCAAAAAGCATTGTCTATTTTAAAAACATTATGGTGAAGCCATTGGCCGATTGATTGCTTATTTTCACATGGCGCTATAAGCCGTTTACCGGTCATTGCTGGACAGCTATGTTTCGGCGGATTAATTTCGTACAAAATGATATATGACACTTCTCGCTATTTTATTACCCTGGCTTTCCTTTATTTTAAGGGGAAGGATTTTAACCGGCATCCTCTGCCTGCTTTTGCAAATAACCGTGATTGGCTGGATTCCGGCGGCATTATGGGCCGTAATATCACTAAACGAAGCAAGGGCCAACCGCCGCAACAGAAGGATTGTAAGGGCCATAGAAAGGCAACACCGGTACTGAATTCACCGGCAGTATGTACTTATAACGGCTAATCATGAAATTAACTGCTCACCTGGCCAAAGGTATTATTGCCGGCATGTTCGTTTTTATGAACACAGCCACTATCGCGCAACAAAACAACAGCGTTTTTAAAGTAATTGCCTTTTATACTGCCCACGAAGATCAGGCACATATTAGTTTTGTTCACGAAGCCAACCGATGGTTTGCTGAAATGGCAAAACCTTATCAATTTGTTTACGATTCTACCAATAACTGGGATAATCTTAACGCTGCCTTTCTTTCACAATACCAGGTAGTGGTTTTTTTGGATACCAGGCCCGAAAAAGCCATGCAACGCGATGCATTTGAGAAATATATGAGAAATGGTGGCGCCTGGATGGGTTTTCATTTCGCCGGTTTTGCATTAACGCCTTCTGCCGTTCCACAAGACTGGGATTGGTATCATAATGTTTTTATTGGAGCTGGCCAGTACAAAGGCAATACCTGGCGGCCCACTTCATCCATTCTGCGGGTAGAAGATTCAACGCATCCTGTAACCCGTCATTTGCCCTACACCTTTAAGTCGTCACCCAATGAATGGTATAGCTGGGAAAAAGATTTGCGGACCAATGATTCCATTAAAATCCTATTAGCGATAGACAGCGCCAGTTTCCCCCTGGGCACAGGCCCAAAACCGTATGAAATATGGCATAGTGGTTATTACCCGGTAGTATGGACCAATAAACATTACAAAATGATCTATCTCAATATGGGGCACAACGACATTGACTATGAACACAAGACCAACAAAGAATTGTCTTTTCAGTTTGCAAATGAAATACAGAACCGGCTGGTTATTGACGCATTGTTGTGGTTGGCAGGCAGGAAATCCGCCGATTAATATTTTTGCCTGTTGATTCTTTTCATTTATTCATCTATATAAAACAATCATGGAAGAATCAGAAAAGCTAAAACGGATAATAGATGCCAGGATGAAATTAAAGGCGCGCTTTGAAGAAAAAATGCAGCTGACGCCTTCTGTAGCCGATGCCAAACCATTGGGATCAGGACAACCCAACCGGCATGGCATGCCTGTGTTGCCCATTGGCCAAACCATCACAAAAAAATGGCCGGTTCTCGATCTGGGCGTTCAACCCGATATCAGTAAAGACGACTGGCAACTGATCATAGACGGCGCAGTAGACAACCCGCTGACACTACACTGGGCAGATTTTATGGCATTGCCCCAAGCAACCGATACATCCGATTTTCATTGTGTTACCACCTGGTCAAAATTAAACATCAACTGGAAGGGCGTTCGCCTGATTGATTTGGCAGCCCTGGTTGCTGTAAAAGATACTGCCACGCATATTTTATGTTATGGTTATGATGATTATACCACCAACGTTTCAATGGAAGAAGCATTAAAACCGGATGTTTTGCTGGCTCATACCGTTGAAGGGCAACCGCTGCCCGCAGAACACGGCGGACCGGTACGTATGATTACGCCCCAATTGTATGCATGGAAAGGATCCAAATGGATAAACCGCATAGAATTTCTTACTAAAAATAAACCCGGCTTCTGGGAAGAAAGAGGTTATTCCAACACGGCCTGGCCCTGGCGCAATGACAGGTATAGCTGATTTTATTGTGTTAGCAGCAATAAAAATTTTCCAACAAACCCACTCGCCGGTTCCTTTCATCGAATCATCGGGTCTTTTCACAGAAATCCTCCCTGAAAATTATTAAACCTAAAGGTTTTCTATTATTTTGTTGGCAAATCTAATGCCTTGAAAACCGTACTCACCATCCTCATTTTGGCCGCCTGCATAAACAATGCTGCTGCCCAGCCTTCCAATAATCTTTCCGGTACTTTAAGCGATACAGCCGGGCTTACATCAGTAGCCGGCAATGAGAAGTTAATACCGCAGAAAGACAATATCATTAACAGCAATACTATACTGAAGATCGAAAATTTAGGAAAGAGTGTAAACACCAGCTATCCTGAACTAAGGCCAACGGTGTCTGCAGACGGCAACTTATTGTTCTTTATCTGCGAAAACAATCCACGCAATACAAAATATACTTCAGTACCCAATTCGCAGGATATCTGGTTTTCAGAAAAGGATACACTAACGGGCAAGTGGAGCCGCGCCGTGCACCTGGGTTACCCGCTGAATACCGTTCAGTACAATGCCGTTTACTGGATATCGCCTGATAATAACCGCATATTAATAAGAGGCGCTTTCATGAACGGAGCATATAACGGAAAAGGCGTGAGCATGTGTACGCTTACCAGGAACGGTAACTGGAGCGAACCTGACGCATTGATCATAAAAAATTATTACAAATACGACCGGGGGCATATCTCGGGTGCTACTATGGCGCACGACGGGCAAACACTGCTGCTGTATATGACACCCGAACAGGGCAGTCCCGATAACGATATCTATGTTTGCTTTCTTACCAAAGACGGTACCTGGACAGAACCCAAAACCCTAGGCAAAAAAATAAACGCGCCGGAGACAAATGAAATGACGCCCTACCTGGCATCGGATGGCGTAACTATGTATTTCAGCAGCAACCGCACAGGTGGCTTGGGCGATAATGATATATGGATGACCAAACGCCTCGACAACAGTTGGCAAAAATGGAGCGACCCCGTAAACCTCGGCAGCCCGATCAACACAGAAAACTGGGATGCGTTTTTTACACTGGACGCCGGTGGAGAATATGCCTATTTAACAACCACCCTGAATACGTTCGGAGAAAGTGATATTGTAAGAGTAAAACTGCTGGAAAAAGAAAAACCCAATCCTGTTTTACTGGTTAGTGGCAATGTATATAATATTAAAACCAAAGAGCCGCTCAGTGCCTCACTGGTGTATGAAACACTGCCGGATGGTGCGGTAGTGGGCAACGCGGTTTCAGGAGCAACGGATGGCGCGTTTAAAATTGTATTGCCGTTCGATAAAAATTACAGCATCAGGGCTTCTGCCGATCACTTTTTTGCAATATCCGAAAACCTGAACCTCGATTCATTGGTGAAAGCAGGTTATAAAGAAATTCATAAAGATTTGTACCTGGCTCCTATCGAAATTGGCCAGGTGGTGAGATTGAACAATGTGTTTTTTGACTTCGACAAATATGATCTTCGTTCAGAATCCTTTATTGAACTTGACCGCGTGGTAAATTTATTGAAAGAAAACCCTGCTATAGAAATTGAAATGAGTGCGCATACCGATAGCAGGGGTTCCGATGAGTACAATATGGTATTGAGCGATAACAGGGCCAAATCAGTAAGGGAATACATTGTTTCCAAGGGCATCGCTGCCAACAGGATAGTGTCACAGGGCTATGGAGAAACAAGACCTGTATCTACCAATGAAACCGATGATGGAAGACAGTTGAACCGTAGGGTCGAGTTCAAAATATTAAAAAACTAAAAAAAATATCATCACGAAAAAGGCCGTCCTGCAAAATGGACGGCTTTTTTATGAACAGCATAGGTGAAACTATTTCTTCTGATCCAGGCGCGCGCTTTTGAAATAATTACTCATAAACAGCAACTGGTAATGTATCGCGTTGCTCCAATACAACCAATCATGCGCACCGGGCCGCGTGATATAGTCGTGCGGAATATTTCTTAAGAGCAATTGTGCATGCAGGTTTTCGTTCACCCGGTAAAAAAAATCTTCCGTGCCGCAATCAATGATAAGTTTTAAAGAATTGGGCTGTAGCAGGTACAGTAAATTGATGACGGTATTCTTTTCCCATCGCTCGGGCTGTTCGCTGTAATTACCCAATCTTTTAGCCATATCCCAATTCAACGGAAAAGGCCTGATATCTACACCGCCACTCATACTTCCTGCGGCCCCAAAAACATCCTGGTGCCGGAAGGCGAGGAACAAAGCCCCATGACCACCCATACTTAGCCCTGTAATAGCCCTTCCTTTTGAACTTTTGATGGTTTTATATTTATTATCTATCCAGTTAATGAGTTCTTTTGAGACATAGGTTTCGTATTGGAAATCGGGATCTACAGGACTATCCCAGTACCAGCTGCCATAGCCGCCATCAGGACAAACAATCATCATCTGGTAGGTATCGGCGGCTTTTTCAAAACCCTTTGCGCCAGTAATCCAGGCTGCATAATTTCCGCTATACCCATGCAATAAATATAATACCGGCAACTCCTTTGCATCACTGTAATTATCAGGCCTGATGATTACTGCTTTTATATTTTTTTTCATGGACGCGCTATAGGTATCAACTGTATCTACGATAGCTGCATGTGCACAATCTGCCAATAAAAACAACAATAACAGGGTGCTTATTCCCTTCAGTTTTTTGCTCATCATAATTTTAAATGCTGTTGTTGTGTTACCCTATTATCTTTTGCAGGAGGGCCTGCCGCCTTAGCTCACCCAAAGCAGCTTGTTTTGCCGGCGAACAATTTACGGCTTATTCAGCGTACATTTGATATACATTTATTTGAAAATGAAACCAACCATTACAATAGAATATTGCCCCAAATGCGGCTGGCTGTTGCGGGCTGCTTACATGGCGCAGGAATTGCTAACCACTTTTACCGAAGATCTGAAAGCTGTTTCCCTGCAGCCCAGCCCTACCAATGGTGATTTCCATATCAGCATCGATGATAAAAAGATATTCGACCGCAAAGACTACGGTGGCTTTCCCGAAATAAAGGAATTGAAGCAACTGGTGCGTGATATCGTGCATCCCGGCAAGGATCTTGGGCATGCAGACACCAAACCGCATCACATTCACTAAGAGCAATGGTATCGCCGTAGCGGAGTTTGGCATCATCCCAATTGAACCCAATATGACCGGTGTAATTTTATGTGGTGGACAAAGTTCCAGGATGGGCACCGATAAGGGCCTGCTCACAACGGCAACACATACCTGGGCGCAAGCCGCTGCCGGTAAAATAGCTGCACTGGGGCTGCCGTTTTATTTATCTGTTAATGAAGCGCAATACCCTGATTATGCTGCGCATTTTTTAAACAGCAAACTCATCAGGGATAATAACACGATTGATGTGCATGGCCCCCTGCACGGCGTTTTAAGCGCGCATATTGAGTTACCAAAAGAAGACCTGTTTATATTGGCTTGCGATATGCCGCTAATGGAAATACCTGTATTGCAGCAGCTATTCAACAGCAGCAGGGAACATACGGCAGACGCTTTTGTTTTTACGAACGATGGTATTTATGAACCGCTTTGCGGCATTTACTCAGCAACCGGCCTCTCATACATTATACAGTTGCTGAAGAGCAACCAACTGCCGAAACACAGTATGAAGTATACATTGGAACACCTGTCAACCTATGCAATAGCGCTCAGACCCGAACAAAAACAATATTTCCGGAATTTTAATGCGCATGCTGATCTAAATGGGCTGTAACCCCCGGCAGGCTGATGTCTACCCGCTCAAAATCTTGTTTGGGCGATTCACACAATGGACAGCAATAGGATTCGGGCAAGGCGTCAAATGAAGTGCCTGGCAATACCTGGTTTTCTGGGTCTCCACAGGTCTCATCGTATACCGTCAGGCAGTGCCGGCATTGAAAATATACTTTACGGATTTCTTTTTGCTCTACTACGGGTGCCGCTGTATACGAACTGCCGGGCAGCAATTCACTGGCATCTTCCTGTGCATAATAATACTTGCACAGGGCTATTACATAAGTAGCCAGGTGCTCTTTTGCCACATCCGCCCTGAACAGTATATAGTCCTTTGAATTGGGATTAAAGTCTGCCGTATACAAAATATCGTATTTGTCAAGCGGCCTTACCTGCTTCCTGACAGACGCGAATTGCCGCCTGATCAAAACAGATCCAAACACGCCTGATTTTGGATGGGTCTTTACAGCAAAGCATAATCCGAAAGTCCGGACATCTTCCTTATCAAACTGCCGGATGATTTGCCGCTTAATGGCCAACCCATCATGGTTGCCATCTTCCACCTGCCAGTTTAGTTCATTGGATGCATGCCGTACATTGATACGATATTTCCCCAAAATAAAACCCCAGAGCGGGCGGTGCTTGTCTTCAATGCCCTTGATGATAATCGATTTCCATGGAGTCGTATACAGTTCGCCAGATTTTGTTTTCAAACAAATACGGCAGATATCCATCAGGAAATTAATATCAAACATTTCATCGCGGCGGTAAATGCCCAGCCATGATTTATTGCCGTAATCATTATATCCTTCGTAATAAGGTAATTTAAAAGCCGGCAGGGTTAACGGCTGCTCTACGGGTTTAACTACAAATTTTGCCTGTGCAGCAATCGATGTGTAAAGCTCGTCTCCGTTAGCATGGATATTATCGTACCAGGCAGCAGGATCGCTGTTGATATGCTGTTCAATCGCATAGGACACTCTTCCTATATCATTGGTATACACCAGGTCTTTCCAGTAAAATAAAGTATTGGTCTTCGGGAACCGGATCACCAGGTACCAGAAATGATTATTAGCAGATGCAATCCAGTTGAGGTTACCGGTAAAGAATGGCGTAAAAGTCTGATTGCTGTCTGTGATATTTATTTTGAGAGCGGGTTTGTAATCAAACAGGTCAAATACATCTTTGTATACGCCCTCCCCCAACCAGGTGTTTTTAATAAATATTTCGGCCGCAGCATAGGAACTGCTGATATTGGGGTGCTCGTCTTTATTAATCTCGTAAACCGCCTGCAGGCCATCGAGGGCCGCAACTACTTTATCATGCTCTTTAGCCGATGCATCTATCAACAGTTGCTGCCGCAGGCCAAAACGCACTTCCGTTAAACCGGCTTCCCGTAAGCTTTCAAGCAGCGTGTACAGGTAACCCGGCGATATAATACCGCCCGTGAAATTTATCTTAAACTGGAATGCATGCCGCATAATTGCTAATGGATTAAATCAAATTCCTTTACTGCCCTGGGAAAATTCCTGTTCTCGTGTCCGGGCCTGCAAAGCTTCAGTAAAACAAACCTTTGCAAATCGCTCAATAACTGCCATTGCTGCAAAGAGATATTCCACCCGAACTCTTCCAGTTTTTCCTGCAGCATCGCTGGCAATCTGTACCTGTTTGACCAGGCAGGGTTTTCTTCAACGGGCAAATCGGTCGCATTGTGGCCCGTACGTGTCAATATAAGTTGTTGAAGAAAGTTCCGGTATGCCAACAAATTCATTTTTGTTGAACAGTCCATTTCAGACAATACTGTCCTTTCTTCTGCAGTCAGTTTACTCCACTCATTCAATTTTAATTTGATGCCGCAGGCATCCAGCTTAAACCGCACGATCATAGGAATACAGCGTATGCCGTCTTCCATAAAATCATCTTCAAACCTAAAAAAATTATGGCCTCCCTCAGGGACTCCATTGTTACGACGCAACGGAAAGGCATAACTGGTATTAGACTTCTTCATGCGCTTGTTCAAATAATTTCACAATTACAGGCGTTCAACTTGTTGCGCCCGAACCACCGTTTCTGCTTCCAGTATCGCTTTTACTTCGGGGCGGCAGCTTCCGCAACCCTGGCCTGCTCCCGAAAGCTGGCACAACTGCACCAGGTCTCTGCAGCCTTCTTTTATTTTTGCAATGATATTACCTTCTCCTACCGCCGCACAACTGCAAACAAGCCGGCCCAGCAAAGGTTCTGCTTTTTTACCATTCCGCAATAGCTGCAACCTTCTTTCGCTTAATTCAATTTTATTTTCTATTAAATCCCTGAATTCAAGAAATTCTGTTTTATCGCCAATTAAGATGGCGCCTACCAGGCGATCTTTGTGTATTATACATTTCTTATAATAACGTTTGGCTTTATCAATAAAAACAACTTCTTCATAAGCAGGGTCATCCGGTGCTTCCGCCAAACCAAGTGAGCAAACATCCGTTCCATGCATCTTCAGAATATTCATCAGCAAAGAACCCTGGTAATAATGGGCAATATCGCCGTACAGATAACGGGCAACAATATGCGCTTGCTGTTCAGCCGCCGCCGTAATGCCGTACAGGAAACCATTAAACTCCGCCATTTCACCAATGGCGTATACAGACGGATCGCTGGTCTGCAGGTATTCATTTACCAACACGCCCCTTTTGCATTCTATGCCCGATTGCGCAGCCAGTTCAATATTAGGAACGGTACCCACGGCAATAACAATTGCCTGGCACTGAATAACCAGCCCGCTTTTCAAGCGTATACCTTCAATAGCGGTAGTACCCTGGAACCATTCAATTTCATCGTTGTAATAAATCTGCACGCCTTTATCAATCAGCGCCTCGTGCAATAACTGGCTACCAAGCGAATCCAGCTGCCTGTCCATTAAACGTGAAATACGCTGTATAATGATTACTTCCACGCCCACTTCCTGCAACGAAGCAGCCAGCTCAATACCCAGTAATCCTCCTCCCACAATCACCACCCGGCCTGCTGCAGCATCAATATGGTTTTTGAAACTGTCTGCATCTGCACGGCTGCGCATGGTAAAAATGCCTTTCAGCGCAGGAACGTCTTTTAGCATGGCCGGACGGCTGCCGGTTGCCATAATTAATACATCATAATGATGCACGGCACCCGCACTGTCGAATAATAATTTTTTCTCCCGGTCAATTTTTTCAATACTGATGCCCCGGTGCAGTTGTATATTGAAAATAAACTCTTCTTCCGTTTTCATTTTTACGAGCTGCTCCCATTGTTGTGCACCACTGATGTAATCCGGTAACAATACACGGTTGTAGAAGGGAAAATTTTCTTTGCTGAACACAACAATTTCATCTTCTGCGTTAACGGCACGGTAACTTTTTACAAATCCAAATGCACCGGCACCGGCACCGATAATAACAATTTTCTGTGCCGGCTTTTTATATAGTTTCACCTGAACAGCACTGAATTTAAAATCAGGCTGTTTCGATGTGGGGTCAAGTACACTCCTG
>Ga0268264_10002512_pt1 | contig 16125 bp, 16 predicted proteins | sample KBSSwiS32_FD_190357 | JGI IMG/M metagenome (GOLD analysis project Ga0268264, IMG submission 190357) | Switchgrass rhizosphere microbial communities from Kellogg Biological Station, Michigan, USA - KBS Switchgrass S3-2 (SPAdes) (version 2) | ecosystem: Host-associated > Plants > Roots >...
GGGAGCTCCACCGCTCATCACGGGGGATTCCGCGGGCTCCACCGCAACGATCCAGACCCGAGGAAAATCTCGCCGCAGCCGCCGGCCGACGCCGATCACCGTCCCTCCAGTTCCTACTCCAGCGACGAAAGCGTCGATCCGCCGGCCCGCCGCTTGGCGAACCAGCTCCTCCCCCGTCGTCCTTTCGTGGCATTCGGCGTTCAACGGGTTCGAGAACTGATCCGGATTGAACCAGCCATGGTCCGCCGCAAGCCGGTCGCGGATGGCGGCGGCTTCCGCGAAGCTCCCTTCCGCCGAACAGAGGATCAAATCGGCGCCTAGCGCGCGGATCATCTCCTTACGTTCCTCCGTCATGTCCTCGGGCATGACGATCGTCACGGGATACCCCTTCTCGCGCGCGAAGTAAGAGAACGCGATGCCGGTGTTGCCGCTCGTCGCCTCGACGATCCGCATCCCGGGCCGCAACAGGCCGCGCCGCTCGCTCTCTTCCAGGATGTAGCGGCCGATACGGTCTTTGATCGAGCCGCACGGGTTCGCGCATTCGAGCTTCGCGAGAATTCCGTCAACTTCCACAAGAGGGGTCTCGCCGACCGACGAGGGAGAGAGAGGAAAGGGCGGCGCGACGGAGGCGGTTTCGGAAAGGTCCATGCCCGGATGGTAGGGAATGCCGGCGGAAAATCCGCCACCCTTTCGGGGAGGAACCAGCGCCGGACCTGATATCCTGCGGCCCTCAAAACACCGGACCTTTAGGTGGCATGTGATGAACCCTCTCGAACCTTTGATCGCCTGCGCCGGCGACTGGCATGGCACGAGTGTTTTGTCGGACCCGCACGCCGGCCTCAAAGAGGAATGCGCCTCGACCGCGCGGGTCGTACCGCTCCTCGGCGGCCGGTTCGTTCGTTTCGACTACACCTGGAGCTACAAAGGCGTTCCGCAGGAGGGTTCAATCCTCTTCGGTTTCGAAAAGAAGCCTGAGATCCTCACCGCGCACTGGATCGACGGCTGGCACATGAGCAACAAGGTCATGGCCTGCCGCGGACCACGCCCAAGCGACGCGGCTTTCTCAGTTCTCGGCAGCTACGAAGCCCCTCCTGGGCCGGACTGGGGTTGGCGCATCGACCTCGCTCCCGAAGAGGACGGTACGCTTCGGCTCACCATGTTCAACCGCTGGCCGGACGGCTCCCAGGAAGATCGGGCGGTCGAGGCGATCTACACGCGCGGCTGATCCCAACCAGGAGATCCGGATGAAGACATCCCTCGCACTTCTCACCCTCGCCGCATTGATTTTCGCCACGCCTCCCGCCCAGGGCGATCAAGCATCGGCGCGCGCCCAGCTCGAAAAAGCAGGCATTGCGTTCACCGCCGAGTCTTTCTTCCAGACGATCGCCAAGGGGGACGCGGAGCATGCGGCGCTGTTCGTGGAAGCCGGGATCGACCCCGCGACTCAGAACCGGTCGAAGCGGACCGCCCTCTGGGTGGCCACCGAGACGCGGCAGTTGGAAGTCCTAAAGGCGCTGCTCGCGGCGGGTGTCGCTCCGACGGGAAAGAACGCGCCGCCGGTCGAATCCGGCAAGTCGATCGTTTTCCAGGCCGTCGATACCGGCGAGGCGGCTTACGTCCGCGCGCTGGTCGAAGCAGGAGCCGACGCCAAGCTCGCCAACGAATACGGGGTGCCGCCGCTCGCCGAGGCGGCCCGCACCGGCCAGTTGGAGATGTGCGAGATCCTGCTCAAGGGAGGAGCCGACCCAAACGAAGCACCGGGCGGCTATCCGCTCCTGTACGGCCCGATCAACGAGAAGCACCTCGACGTCGTCAAGCTCCTCCTCGCGTCCGGAGCGAAGCTCGGCGAGCACAAGGCCGAGTTGCTCGATGCCGCGACCGATCCGGAGATCCGCGCCGTGCTGGAGACGGCCGAGTAGGGTCCTGCGAGCCTGACTGGGCCTTAGACGGCCGCAAACTGAAGTTTGCACCGCTCAACCGAGATTTCGCTAAGATCTCCTTCGCTTGAGATCTTCGAATCCTCCTTCCGACCCGGATCAGATCGTCGCCGAGATCGCGCGCGATCCGGCGGGGGTGTTCACCCGATTTCTGCCGCTGATCGGGCGGATCACCGCTTGGGTGGGCCGGCGCCAGGGGCTTCTCCCTCAGGAAGTCGAGGACCTGGAAGCTCAAGTCCACCTGAGGCTGATCGAAAACGACTATGCCCGGTTGCGCGCCTACGGGGGGCGGTCGAGCTTCGAAACCTACCTGTCGGTCTGCATTCAACACCTGGCCCGCGATCTGCGGGACAAAGCGCTGGGCAACTGGGAGCCTTCCGCCGAGGCGCGACGGATCGGGCCGCACGCCGTGCGGCTTGAAACGCTGTGGGTCCGCGACGGCCTGACCCTCGATGAGTGCGAACAAACGATCGCGCCGCTCTTTCCCCCCCTTACACGCGAGCAGATCGAGGAAATCGCCGTCCGACTCCCCGTTCGAGCGCGACGACGGCTGGAAGGGGAGGATGGGCTGGACCGCCACCCGGCTCCCACCCCTGCGCCGGACCAGCGGCTGGAAGAGCGCGAAGGGTTCGCGGCCCGGCGGGAGGTCTTTGCCGCGCTCCGAGAGGAGTTAGACGAGCTGTCGGCCGAGGACCGGCTCCTCATTCGCCTGCGCATCGAAAGCGGCTTCAAAATCTCGGAGATCGCCCGCCACTGCGTGCAAAGCCTCGGGATTGAGCAGAAGGCGCTCTATTCTCGTTTCGAGAAGATTTTCGCGACTTTGAAGCGGAGGCTTGGCGAGCGCGGCATCCGCCCCGAAGACATCCTCTCCGCCTTGCGCCTCAGTGGCCGGGACGAGGAGGAGCTGTCATGAATTGTCACAAAGTTTCCCGCCGACAAGGGAACTTCCCCGATTACGTCCGTCCAATTCCAGCGAGCCCGATGCACTCCAAGATGCAGGAGCCACTCGTTCGCCCTCGGGGGATCCATCGTTGAACAGCCTGCCACCTTTCGCCGCCAACACCAACGAGAGCGAGCATCCGGCGCTCGAATCGATCGCCGCCTATCTCGACGGCCGCCTGCCTGAGGCCGAGCGTTCGGCCCTCACCGCCCACCTCGACTCCTGCGCCGCCTGCTACGAGATCTACACGGAGTCGTTACGGTTCCAGAAAGCAGAAAACGAAGAGACCCAGCGCGGGGTCCTGCCGTTTGAGCCGCGCAAGACTTGGCTTCCACCCAACCTTCTGCGCAACATCGCCCTTCCCTTCGCCGCGTTGCTCTTGGTGGGCGTGGGAGCCTCGGTCTGGTACCAACTCAACCGGCCGCTCGAACCGAGAAGTATTGACAGTTATACGGCGTCTCTCGAAAATCCAGGCGCGATCACCGAGAAACTGGATCCATTCGACCGTCAGCGCGGCGTCGAGGAATCCACCGGAAATCCTCCAATCGTTGCGTTCCACTCCGGTGCGACCCTGGTCGATCTTCGAGTCGCGATTGCAGCCAACGACACGGAAAAGATCAGCGACCTCGCGGGAAACCTCCGTGTGCTCCTAAACTACATCTCCTTTGTCTCGGAACAGGACAAGAGCACGCTCGAAACCGCCGTAGAGCACCTCGGAAGCGAAAAGGCGCCGCCCGGAGATCGCAAGCTCACCGATTTCGGATCTCTCGAAACAATTCTGCGGAACAACAACGCCGACGAGATGGCGCCCCATTTCGAGCTGGGCGCGTGGACCGAGGCCGGCCGCCTCGCGAGCTACGGCAACCGAGCCGGATTCTTCGCCGACTCGGGCAATCGCAAGTCCCTCCGTTGGTTCCGCCGCCACCTGCCGCAGCCGGAGCTGCCGAACGTGCAAGAGGCGCTCGAAAAGATCGACGGCGCGTGGCCGGAGGGACCACTTGACCGAGTCAGCCGAACAACTCTGGCCGCTGGCTTCGGTCAGGTGATCGATTCTTACGACGTTCCGCTCGTCACAGGGATTGACCCTCACCCGCGCCGGCCCGCGCAGCCAAATCTTCCAAGCCGCGCACCATTTCTCCTCGGTGCGCGCGAAGCTCCCGCTTCAAGTCGCGTCGGGTCCGTAACACGAGAAACGCCCGCGCTTCGCTGAGGAAGCGGGAGCCTCCCTCCAGAAAGCGCAGTGCGCTCCAGCCGGCGACCGGTGCGGCAACTCCCACCGCGAGCGCGGCCACCGCGCCCCAGCGCCACCCCGCAAGCGCCGCTTCCAGCCCCCAGACAACGGGATAGAGAACGATCGAACCAAGCAGCTTGTAGGTCGCCTCCTGATCCTCGGCCTTCCGGCCTTCCCGGTGGGCGATCCAGCCGACCACCTGGTAGGGCACGACGTTCAACAGGATTCCGACCGCAGCGAGCGGCAGGTGGACCAGCAACCGCCCGATCGATCCGAGGACGAAGCGGAAGGCGGGCGAGGCCGGATAGTCGGTCGCCACTTGCGCGTCGGAAACGCGGCAGACGGCAAGAAGCCGGTCGTAGCGCCGAACCGCCTCGGCCACCGCGGCCACGCGCTCGGGCTCGCGGGCCGACAGTTCGCGATATCCCGCGGCGAACGCGCGGCGGAGCGGGATCTCCTCGTCGAGCTGTCGACCCCGAGGCGGTTCGTCGGCCGAGGGGCGCGCCCAGACTTCGGCGGCGCGGGCGATCAGCCGAGCTTCTTCCCAGGAGGGCAGGCTGAGCGTCACCGAGCGGAGCGCCTCGTCGATCCGTTCGGTCAGGGCATAGACGACGTCGCGATTCTCGTCGCCGGCCGCAACGTAGGCGGCAACCTCCCGCGCGGGATCGACGGGCTCCCCCACCATCACGAACGCGCGCGAGCGGAACTTGTGCTTGCGGTCGAAATGGAGGCCGACCGGCACGATCCTCACGCCCAAGCCCGGCCTCCGCCGCTCCGCTTCGAGCAGAATGCGCGCGGCCCCCGTCTTGAGCGGCTGCAAGTCGGGCTCGTTGTGGCTTTTCCCTTCGGGAAACAGCGCGAGCGCCCCGCCTTCGGCCAACAGCTCGTAGGCTTTCGCAAACGCCTCTTCGTTCGCGCTCTTCCGGCTGCCAGAATCGGCTTCGCCTCCCGCCACGTCCTGTTGGCGGACCACGGGGATCACCCCCGCGAGGGCGAGAAACGGCCGGAGCAGTGGGATCTTCCAGAGCGTGTTCTTGCCCAGGAAACGTGGATAGACCGGCAGCGGCCCGAGGATCAGCGCCGGATCGATCAGACCGTTGACGTGGTTCGCGACCAAGAGCAGCGGCCGGTCGCGCGGAATCTTCTCCGCGCCGGCCACGTCTACGCTGCGAAAGAAGACCCCGAGCAGCCACCGCGAGAACGCGGCGACCCGGTCAGGCCTGGGCCGCATTCTCGATTTCTTTCTCGGCATGCCACGCGGCGACCGCGGCGCGGCCGCGCTTTTCGGAGACAAAGGGCATCGCGAACAGACCGACGAGGAAGAACCCCGCGGTCGACAACATCGCGATTCGCTGGGAGCCCGCAGAAGTCGAGATCAAGCCGAATACGAACGGCCCAACCATGTAGGCCGCCTTGCCCGCGAGTCCCCAAAAACCGAAGAACTCGCCGCTCTTCTCGGGCGGGGAAAACAAGCCGACCAGCCCGCGCGAGGCGGATTGGAGAGAGCCGATCGCTATGCCTGAGAACATGCTGACGCCCCAGAACATCTGCTTGCCGGTCCACCTGCCGAAGAACAGACTCCCGCCGTTGCCGCAAAGATAGACCCCGATGCAGACCAAGACCCAAAGAACCAGGGTGATTCGGATCGTGTTGACCGCGCCCAAACGGTCCTGGATGAAGCCGAAAGTGAACGCTCCGCCCGCCGCCGACAGCTGGAGCAGGATGAAGAGCACGATCATCTCGTCCGACGTAAATCCGATCGTCCGCTCGGCGTAGATGCCGGCGAAGGCAAACACCGAAGACAAACCGCAGGAATAGACGAAAAACACGGTCAGAAAACGGCCCAGCTCGGAGAATCGTCGAATCGAGTGCGCGGTTTCGGCCAGCCGGCCAAACCCGGCGCGAACATAGGAAGCGAGCGAAGCCGAACCGCGTGGCGCCCTCTCCTTCAAGAAGACGAAGGTCGGCACGGCGGCGACCAAAAAAAACGCGGCGGTGGCGACCCCCACGAGGCGAAGGTTGTCCAAGTTGGGAAGAACGAAGCCGCCCTTGAGCAACGGCCTCACGAGCACAAGAGAGCCGAGACCGCCGAAGTAGCCAAGACCCCAGCCCAGGCCGGAGATCTTGCCGATGTTGTCCGGGCGCGAGATCTCGGGCAGGAACGCCGCGGTCAGATTCTCGCCGAACGAAAAGCCGACGAACGAGAGCACGAAAAGCACCAGGCCGAGCATCGCGTGCCCCGGGGTCACGAACCAGAGCAGCGCCGTGCCCACGACGCAAGTCGCGTAGGTCACGAACAGGAACGGCTTCTTCCGCCCCGAATCATCGGCGACCGCGCCGATGATCGGCGACAACAGCAGGACGAACAGATTGCCCAAGGCGATCGCGGTTCCCCAGAGGGCATCGCCCCGGCCCGCCGGCGCGATCAGCTTTGAAAAGATGACGCCGTAGGCGACCGTGACGATGATCGTCGTGTAGCTCGAATTGGCGAAATCGAACATCGCCCAGCTGATGATCTCGCGCGGGCGGACCGGAGGAACCACTCGGGGGGTTGGCATCGGCGGATACTATCCTCGGCGGCGGCGACCTGCTCCGCCCGGCGGTCGATCAGGGTAAGGCTTCGAGCGCGGCGCGCACTTTGCCCGGATCGGCCGCGACTTCGGCGCCGTGTACTAGCCAGCGGCGCGCCGCGCTCTGGTCTCCCCGGGCGAGGGAGCTCTCGGCGAGCGCCAGATAGCCTCTCGTGAAGCGGGGATCGATCTCCAAGGCCCGTTGAAACGCGGACTCGGCTTCGGTCGTTCGGTAGAGCCGTTTGAGCGCGATGCCGCGATAGAACCAGGCGGCGACCTGGTTGCCGCGCAGCGCAAGCGCCCGATCGAGATCGGCGAGTGCCCGCTCCGGAGCGCGATCGACGCGCAGGAGCCCCAGGTTGAAAAGGCTCTCCGGCCGGGCCGGGCTGCCGTTCTTCTCGCCGGCCGCGAGAACCGCGCGGAGCGTCGCGATCGCCTCGTCGTTCTTTCCCTGACCCGCGAGAGCGATCCCGAGCCATTCGAGCGCAAGCGGTCGACCGGGCGAGCGGGACAGTACCGCGCGCAGGGTTTTCTCCGCCGCGGCGAATCGCCGGGCGCCGAGCTGGCCTTCGGCGAGATCGAGATAAGGCTCGATCTCCGACGGCTTACCCGTCGCGAGCAGCGTTTCCAGCCGGTCGAGCGCCGCGGTGCTGCGGACCGCGCGCACGGCGGTTCCAGCCCGATAGATTTCGGCCAGCGCGCCGGGTAGCGTCTCCGGCTCGAGCAGACGCAGCCCGGTGATTACCGGGTCGGTCTCCGCCCGCTCAGTGACGAGATTGACTCCCGCTTTCGGGATCTGGATCTTGTGATCGGTCATCACTACATGGACCACGTCGCTCGGGCGGCGTTGCGGCATGTGGCAGCTCACGCAGTCCTTCCAATCCGTCGTCGGCTCGATCTTCGAATCCGTCCGACCGAGCCCGCAGGACTCAGGCTTGTGCCCCTCGTGGCAGCCGAGGCACGCGGAGGCGTAGTGCGCAGCGCGCTCCGGGGCCGGGATTTTGACGTGGGGATCGTGGCAGGTGAGGCAGGAGAGGTCGGCGCTCTTCAGATAACAACGGCTCTGGCGCAACCGGTAGGCCTGATGGTTGATCTCGAATCGATCGCCCGCGGCAACGCCTTCTTCGTCGACGTCGACCGCCACCTGGTAGGCCGCGAGGTCCTGACCGGGGCGGAACGACCAATCCCCCACCCCATAGCGGCGCAAACCTTGGATGGCGACCGAAGGCTGCAGGTGGCACTCGAAGCAGACGTCTTCCATCCGTAGCTTAGATAGAGCCCCCGGATCGACGATCGCGGCGCGGATCGCCGCGCCGACCTTCGGGGCCGTCAACGCCCGCCGCACGTGCTCCGCTCCCGGGCCGTGGCAGCGCTGGCAGCCGATCCCTTCCGGCAGCTTCTCGGGGTAGGTCTGCGGCGCGTCGTGGAGGTCGCTTCCCCGGGGCGCGTCTGGATAGGCGTTATGGCAGAACATGCATTCGCGGCGGACGCGGCGCAGGACCCCGTCGTGGTCGGAGCGATCGAAACCGGGAGCCATCCCCCACTTGCCCTCCTGGGTATACCAGGCGATCGGCAGCTGGTAGAGCTCGCCTCCCTCGGTGCGATAGAGATAGGTGCGCGCGTGGTTGCCCGAGCCGAGAATCCAATCGACCTCGTGCTCCCAAACGTTGATCGGCCGGCCCGCCGCATCCCGCTGCTCGCGGCGAAAAACCAGACGATCGCCGCGCCAAGACATCTCGAAGTTCTGCTTCGATGCGGCGTGAGCGAACGCGCTCCGCGCGAAATCCTCGATCCGCCCCGCCGAGCCCGGCCGCGCGAATGAGCGGGCCATGCCGACCTGTTGGTAAGTGGTCCAGATCTCTCGGTGGCATTCGGCGCAGACCCGGTCCTCGACGTAACCGGGCGCCGCGCCGACGGTTGGCGCGATTCCCCGGGAAGCGAGGGGGTCGGGGATCTGAGCCGACGCGCCGAGAGCCAGCAAAGCAAGCCCCAGACCGAACAGTCGCGGGTGGAGAGCTCGCTGATGGCCGTCCGGCCGGATTTCGTGGTTCATGGGCCTCGGAGGGTTCCGCGCTTATCGTACCGCCGTTGACGGCCACGGCCTCCGCCCCCTACGCTCTCGCCCGACCTTTTGGGAGAGCATCGCATGGGCAAGGGGCGTCTCGAAGCGTTCAGCGATGGCGTTATCGCCATCATCATCACGATCATGGTGCTGGAGCTAAAGGTGCCGCACGGCGCGAATTGGACGGCGCTCGCGACGCTCTCTCCGGTCTTCTTGAGCTACGTGCTGAGCTTCATCTACGTCGGAATCTATTGGAACAACCATCACCATCTGTTCCAGGCCGTCCACAAGATCAATGGCCGCATCCTTTGGGCGAATCTGCATCTGCTTTTCTGGCTATCGCTCACCCCGTTCGTCACCGGCTGGATGGGCGAGAACCACTTTGCTCCGCTGCCGGTCGCCCTCTACGGCGTCAACCTGTTCATGGCCGCGATCGCCTACACGATCCTGGTGCGCGCCTTGCTCGCCCACCATGGCAAGGATTCGACTCTCGCGCTCGCGATCGGCAAGGACTTCAAGGGCTACATCTCCCTGGCCATCTATTTCACCGCAATCCTGCTCTCGTTCGTCTATTCCTGGATCGGCTTTTCGCTCTACGTTCTGGTCGCGATCATCTGGTTCGTCCCGGACCGGCGCATCGAAAAGCGGATCGCGGAGTGAGACCGGCGGCCCCAAGCGGTCCCGCTTCTCGAAGGCGGTGCACATCCTTACATTAGGGCCCGACCCGATCCGGTTCGGTGGCGATGTCGGGTCCCTAGGAGACGGCGATGAAAAAGAGGAAGCTCCACCTGCATCGAGAGACCTTGAAGCCATGTACGGCGCCCGGAGCCCTTTACGGCGGGCGGCCGCCTGAGGAGACCAGCCCCACGCTCTGCTTTACCTGTCCCTGTCCTCCATCGATCTTTACCGATTGCGGCTTCTGAGAAGATCTACCGGAGGCTCCCCCGCATGACGAAGAAGCGCCTGCTCACGGCTTTCGGGGGAGCGTTCGGGCTCCTGCCCCTGCTCGGCTTCCTCGCGATCGGCTGCGCATCGGCCCCGCACGCCAACGCCGATTCGGTGCGAGCCACCTTGGACGGCTTCATGTCGGAGCTCAACGCGCTTGACGTCGACCGGATCGCCTCCTACTTCGCCGACGACGTCACGGCGTTCGTCCCCTTGGCCCAAGCCGCCCGCGTGGAGGGAAAACCGGCCCTGGTCGAGATCTTCCGCGCCTACTGCGAGACGACGCGGAAGACCACGCCCCGCACGAACATCGTCCCTGAAAAGCTGACCGTGGACCTGAACGGTTCGATTGCCATCGTCACTTTCGAATTCACCAGCCCGGCGAGCGTCGCCCGCAGGACTTTCGTATTCCGATACCGGCAGGGGCGCTGGCTGATCTCCCACTTCCACGCTTCGAACTTCACGCTGGCCAAGTAGAACGGACGAGATCCCGCTTCAAAGTTGGGGCTTGGCCGGTCTCGAGGTCGCCCCCAGGCCGGTGGCAGCCGTCGCGTAGTCGAGAATCACGAAGACGGTTCGCCGCAGTTCGTTTCGGCAGGGCCCGGCGGCCTCAGGATTGAGAGCCAGCCGATCGACTCGATTGTTCGAGCCAAAAGTATGGAGCGTGTACTGGTCACGAGTGGTCTCGTTCACGATGGAATCCGGCCGCGGCGGCGGCAGGCTCCTGGCGAAGCTGACGAAACAGTCGCCGTTCTGGGATGGCAGCGGGGTCGCGGCGAGCACCCTCAGCAGCTCGTCGAAAGCGGCCTGCGTGCCGACGCCGGTCGCAACCGTCGTCGTCGCATTGCCGGGATCGTCGAGGTTGTTGCGGGTCAGCTCGAAGACGACCGAGCGATCGGAAAACACCGTGATGTGGCGAAGCTGAAAGATCCGGTCGGTCCGGTCGCAAACGTCGCAGAAAAAGATGTCGAAGTGGCGCTCGGCGATTCCCTCGCCGGTCAGCTCGACGATCGGCGAAAGGTTGTCGACCCTCCCGGCGCGAGCGGCGGGCGGTCCCCAAAGGGTAGCGAAAGGGAAGCAAGAGAGCGGCAGAGACGGTCCAACGGCGTCCGCGGCGGTCAGGCATGGCAATCCTCCTTGTCTTGCGATTCGTTGCTTCTGCACCGTTTACGGATTCGCCGCGCGGAACATCCAGGCTGTTTCAATTCTGCTGCCGAACGCGTTTCAAGTGAGGTATCCTTCCCTCATGAAGAGTCTCGAGATCCTCATCGAAGACGAACTGGACACCGCTCTCGAGCGCCAGGCAGGAACCGAAGGTACCTCGAAGGCGGAGCTCGTCCGCCGCTATGTGGGGGAGCGCCTACGAATCCTTCCGTCGGTTTCGACGGATTCGCTCCGACGGATGGCCGGTGCGGATGATTTTGAGCCAGAATCTGTCGACTCCGTGGTCTATCGGTGATCTTCGTCGACACCTCTTTCTGGGTCGCCTTGCGCAACCGCCGCGACTCCAACCACTCTCTGGCCTTACAGTTGTTCGACGATCATGCCTCTCGCGGCTTGGTCACCTCAAACCACATCCTCGGCGAGACCTGGACCTGCTTACGCAGAAAAGCCGGCCACGCAGCATCGGTGAGCTTCCTGGATGCCGTAGATCACTCCCGCGCCTTGCGGGTCCTACGCGTCGAATCCAACTTGGAAGAAGAGGCGATTGCTTGGCTCCGGCGCCACGACGAACGGGAGTACTCCTTCGTGGATGCCACGAGCTTCGCTCTGATGCGAGCCTTTAAGATTCGGGAAGCGTTGGCGTTCGATGGCGATTTCTCGGCAGCTGGGTTCATCGAGCTTCGCGCCTGACCTCGCAGTCCTATTCTCTGGGATTCACCTCTTCCCCCGTTGCCTTTCCGCCGCACTCGCGGTAGAACGCTCGGCCATGCCTTTCCCCGCAACGCGACTCCGCCGCTTCCGCCGGACTCCGACCCTTCGCAGGCTGTTCCGAGAGACCCGGCTTTCGCCCGATGATTTCGTGCTTCCGCTGTTCGTTTGCCCGGGCGAAGGGGTCCGCCACCCGGTGGGTTCGATGCCCGGAGTGTTTCGCGAGTCGGTCGACGCCCTAGTCGAGACCTGCCGCGCCGCTTGGGCCGAGGGGATCGCCGCGATCATCCTGTTCGGCATTCCCGAGGAGAAAGATCCGATCGGCAGCAGCTCATGGAGCGACGACGGCATCGTTCAGCAGGCGTTCCGGGCGCTGCGCGCGGCGCTGCCCGATCTGGTGCTGATCGCCGACGTCTGTTTCTGCGAGTACACCGACCATGGCCACTGCGGCGTGCTCGACGGCGACCAGGTGGCGAACGACGTGACGGTGGCCAATCTGGCGCTTCAGGCAGTGTCGCTCGCCAAGGCCGGGGCCGACGTGATCGCCCCTTCCGACATGATGGACGGCCGGGTCGGCGCGATCCGGCACGCGCTCGACGAGGCGGGATTCAGCGACGTGGCGATCCTCGCCTATGCGGTCAAGTTCGCGAGCGGCTTCTATGGTCCTTTCCGCGAGGCGGCCGGCTCCACCCCGTCGTTCGGCGACCGGCGCGGCTATCAGATGAACCCGGCGAACGGCCGCGAGGCGATGCGCGAGGCGGCGCTCGACGTCGAGGAAGGGGCCGACGCGCTGATGGTCAAACCCGCGCTCCCCTACCTTGACATCCTCGCCGAGCTGCGCCGCCGTTTCGATCTGCCGCTCGCGGCGTACCACGTGAGCGGCGAGTACGCGATGATCAAGGCGGCGGCCGAAAAAGGTTGGATCGATGGCGACCGGGTGATGATGGAGAGTCTGGTCGCGATCAAGCGCGCGGGTGCCGACCTGATCCTCACCTACTGCGCCCGCGACGCAGCGCGGCTGTTGCGGGAAGGGTGGGTGGAATGATGGCGAGCCTGCTCGAACGCGCCTCCCGCGTGCTGCCCGGCGGCGTCAACTCTCCCGTCCGGGCGTTCCGCGGGGTCGGTGGCGAGCCGGTCTTCGTCAAGTCCGCCGAAGGGGCCTGGCTCGAAGGCGAAGACGGCCGGCGCTACCTCGATTTCATCGGCGGGTACGGCCCGCACATCCTCGGCCACCGGCACCCGGCGATCCTCGAAGCGGTGACCGCGGCGCTCGGGCGCGGAACGACGTTCGGCGCTCCGACCCTCGGAGAGGTCGAGTTGGCGGAGCGGATCGTCGCGGCGATGCCCGCGGTGGAGATGGTCCGCATGGTCAGCTCCGGCACCGAGGCGACGATGTCGGCCTTGCGCCTCGCACGCGCCGCGACCGGCCGGTCGAGCTTCGTCAAGTTCATCGGCTGCTACCACGGCCACGCCGACCCGTTCCTGGTCGCCGCGGGCTCGGGCGCAGCGACGATTGGAGTGCCGTCTTCTCCTGGAGTGCCGGACGCCGTCACCGCCGACACCCTGCTCGCCCCCTACAACGACCTCTCCGCGGTCGAGGAACTGTTCGCGAAGCGCGGCGGCGAGATCGCCGCGGTGATCGTCGAGCCGATCGCCGGCAACATGAACCTGGTGCCGCCGCTGCCCGGTTTCCTCGCCGGCCTGCGCGCCCTGTGCGACGCCCACGGCGCGCTCTTGATCTTCGACGAGGTGATGACCGGCTTCCGCGTTGCCTGGGGCGGCGCGCAGGAGCTGTTCGATATCCGGCCGGATCTCACCACGCTCGGCAAGGTGATCGGCGGCGGACTGCCGCTCGCGGCCTACGGCGGCCGGCGTGACCTGATGCTCCAGATCGCCCCCGCCGGTCCGGTCTACCAGGCGGGTACGCTCTCGGGCAATCCGCTCGCCGTGGCGGCCGGAGCCGCGGCGCTCGCCACGTTGAGCCGGCCCGAAGGGTGCGCCTACGAAAAGCTGGAGTCGATCGGAGCCCGGATCGAAGAGGGCCTCCGATCGGCGGCCCGGCGCCACGGCGTGCCGCTTAACGTCCATCGCCAGGGCTCGATGCTCGGAATCTTCTTCACGGATCGACCAATTCACCGGATGGAAGACGTCGAAGCCACCGACCGGGCGCGTTTCACCCGGATCTTCCACCGTCTGCTCGAAAACGGCCTCCACCTTCCCCCTTCGGCCTATGAGGCCTGTTTCCTCTCCCTGGCCCACGGCGAGGAGGAGATCGCTTTCGCGATCGATGCCTTCGACCGGGCGCTCGCGGCGGAGTGATTCGACGAAGCGTCCGGGTGGAATGAAGCCTGAGCTACGGGCTATGCTACGACTGCGGAACATGGGATCGGTATAAGATTTCCCGCGGCGGGAGGACTCCTCCCCCGACAGAATTTGCGGCCTCGAGGAGGGCTCGAATGACGCACATCATCATGGAACCCTGCATCGGCGTGAAGGACACGGCTTGCGTCGATGTCTGCCCGGTCGATTGCATCTATGGCAAGAACGAGGATTGGGAGATTCTCTACATCCATCCGGAGGAGTGCATCGATTGCGGGCTGTGCGTCGATGCCTGCCCCGTGCAGGCGATCGTTCCTCTCGAAGAGGTGCCGGACAAGTGGAAGGCGTTTATCGCCAAGAATTACGAGCACTTTGGATTCACCCCTCCGTAAGCCCCGCTGAAAGCGGCCGGCTACCGGCCTGACCTTCAAGCTCCAAACCAAAGAGACGCGGTCCACCGCGTCTCTTTTTTTGCCTCCCCGCGATACGCCCGGGAATGACAAGATCTGCGCGTCGGTTTTACAACTTGAGCGCATCTCGCTCAGATTGAAGTCGGATCAGGAGGGTCTGCCTTGGAGTTCAAGGACTACTACGAGACGTTGGGCGTCAAGCGAGACGCTTCCCAGGAGGAGATCCAGAAGGCCTACCGGAAGCTCGCGCGCAAGCTCCATCCGGATGTCAACAAAGACCCCAAGGCGGAGGCCCGCTTCAAGGAGATCGGCGAGGCGAACGAGGTCTTGAAGGACCCCGAGAAGCGGAAGAAATACGACCAATACGGCTCGGCCTGGAAGTCGGCGCAGCAGACCGGCGCCCCTCCTCCGGGCTGGGAAGGCTATGACTTTTCGAGCGGAACGGGCGGTTTCAGCGGGTTCGGCGGCGGCGCCGAAGGCTTCAGCTCCTTCTTCGACATGCTGTTCGGCGGCGGCGCGGGAGGCAGAGGCGGAGTGCGCAGCGGCTGGACGACTCAGGGGAGCCCGGGGGGCGGTTTCGGTCGCGACGGCGAAAGCGCCGAGGTGGCGCTCGAGATCACCTTGGAAGAGGCGCTCGCCGGCGGCTCGCGCGACCTCCAACTCACCGAGCCGCGCACCGGGCGATCGCGGATGGTTTCGGTGAAGATCCCGAAAGGCATCCGCGCCGGCCAGAAGATCCGCCTCGCGGGCCAGGGCTCCCCTGGCGTCGGCACCGGCCAGGCGGGCGACCTCCTGCTGCGCGTCGAGCTGGCACCCCACCCGCGCTTCCAGGTAGACGGAACGAACCTGACCGTCGCCGTGCCGCTCGCCCCTTGGGAGGCGGCGCTGGGCGGTGAGGCCGAGGTCGAAACGCTCGACGGCACTGTCCGCCTGCGCGTGCCGCCCGGAACGTCATCGGGACGCAAAGTCCGCTTGCGCGGCAAAGGGCTTCCCCAGGCCGGCGGCGAACGGGGCGACCTGTATGCGGAATTCAAAATCGTGATGCCGGAATCGCTGACCGAAGGCGAGCGCGCCCTGTTCGAGCAGCTCGCCGCGGAATCCGAGTTCCGGCCCAGGGGATAAGACACCTCCGGAGGAGAATGCTAGAGCCATGGACATCAATCGCCTGACCCAAAAATCGCAGGAGGCGCTCCAGGGCGCCCAGACCAAGGCGCTCCGCTTCGGCCATCAGGAGACGGACGTCGAGCACCTGCTGCTCGCCCTGCTCGAACAGCCCGAGGGGCTGGTGCCCCGGCTGCTCGCGCGCCTGGAAGCACCAACCCAGGAGATCCATGCCGAGGTGGAGCGCGAGCTCAACCGCCGGCCAAAGGTCTCCGGCGGCGGCGCCGAATCGGGTAAGATCTATCTCACCGGCCGGCTGCAGCAGATGATGCTGCGCGCCGAGGACGAGGCGAAGCGCCTGAAAGACGAGTACGTCTCGGTCGAGCACCTGCTGGTCTCGATGATCGACGAGGGGCAGTCGGGCGCTTCGGGTCGAATTCTGGCCAAGCACGGCGTCGCGCGCGACGCGTTTCTCACCGCTCTATCCGCCGTCCGCGGCAACCAACGGGTGACCAGCGCGATGCCCGAGGTCGCCTACGAGGCGCTGGAAAAATACGGCGTCGACCTGGTCGCCCAGGCGCGGCGCAACAAGCTTGATCCGGTCATCGGCCGCGACGCCGAGATCCGGCGGGTGATCCGCATCTTGTCCAGGAAGACCAAGAACAATCCCGTCCTGATCGGCGAGCCGGGCGTCGGCAAGACCGCGATCGTCGAAGGGCTGGCGCAGCGGATCGTCCG
>Ga0268264_10002515_pt1 | contig 16124 bp, 12 predicted proteins | sample KBSSwiS32_FD_190357 | JGI IMG/M metagenome (GOLD analysis project Ga0268264, IMG submission 190357) | Switchgrass rhizosphere microbial communities from Kellogg Biological Station, Michigan, USA - KBS Switchgrass S3-2 (SPAdes) (version 2) | ecosystem: Host-associated > Plants > Roots >...
TGTCTCGCTCTCGCTGCCCTCGACCCGGGTCGACGCGTTCAACATCACGCTGGCCAACGAGTTCTCCCGCAACGGGCGCCGGTCCGGGCTGACCTTCGCGCCCGAGGGCGGCTCGGAGCGGATGCGCAAGGTGATCAACAAGATGGTCACCGAGGAGGACCTGATCCGGACCGTCGCGACGGCCTACGGCAACGGCTGGCGCCAGGTGAAGCTCTACTTCATGTGCGGCCTCCCCACCGAGACCGACGAGGACGTGCTGGCCATCGCCGACCTCGCCCGCGAGGTGATCGCCAAGGGGCGTGAGGTCTCCGGGCGCAACGACATCCGCTGCACCGTCTCCATCGGCGGCTTCGTGCCCAAGCCGCACACGCCGTTCCAGTGGGCGGCCCAGCTCGACCACGACACCACCGACGAGCGGCTGCGCAAGCTGCGCGACGTCGTACGCGCGGACAAGAAGTATGGTCGCGCGATCGGCTTCCGCTACCACGACGGCAAGCCCGGCACCATCGAGGGGCTGCTCTCCCGCGGCGACCGCCGGGTCGGCGCCGTGATCGAGCAGGTCTGGCGCGACGGCGGCCGCTTCGACGGCTGGAGCGAGCACTTCTCCTACGAGCGCTGGGTCGCCGCCTGCGAGTCCGCGCTGGCCGGCACCGGCGTCGACCTCGACTGGTACACCACGCGCGAGCGCGACTACGACGAGGTGCTCCCGTGGGACCACCTCGACTCCGGCCTCGACAAGGACTGGCTCTGGGCCGACTGGGAGGACGCCCTCGCGGTCGCCTCCGGCACGTCGGACGTGGAGGTCGAGGACTGCCGCTGGACGCCGTGCTACGACTGCGGCGTGTGCCCGGAGATGAACACCGAGATCCAGATCGGTCCCACGGGTCGGCAGCTGCTGCCGCTGTCGGTCGTGTGAGCCACGTGCAGCGCCCGCCCGGACGCGCACTGGTCGTCGGCCTGTGAAGGTCGTGCTGGCCGGCGGATCGGGTGCACTGGGGCGTCGCCTCGGCGAGGACCTCCAGAGCCGGGGCCACGAGGTGGTCGTCCTGACCCGGCGGACTCGGCCGGGACCGCTGCGGCAGGTCGAGTGGGATGGCCGCAACGTGGGTCCCTGGTCGGTCGAGCTCGAAGGCAGTGCCGTGATCAACCTGGCTGGGGAGCTGGTGGACCGGCGCCCCACCGCGGCGAACGTTGAGCTCCTGACCAGGTCGCGTGTCGAGCCGACCCGTGCCCTCGTCGAGGCGGGCAGGCGTCTGGGCAGCCCGGTCCCGGTGTGGCTCCAGATGAGCACCCTGGCGATCTACGGAGACGCCGGCGAGGAGGTGCTGGACGAGTCCGCACCGCCCGCAGCCGGGCCGCCACAGATGGCGGGGGTCGCGAAGGCCTGGGAAGCGGCGGTCGAGGGCGCGAACTGCGACCGACTCGTGATCCTTCGCACGGGCATCGTCCTCGATCGCGACACGCCGGCGCTCGACCGGTTGTTCGGGCTCGCCCGCTGGGGCCTGGGCGGGCGGGTCGGTCCAGGGACGCAATGGGTCAGCTGGATCCATGTGGACGACTGGCTCGCTCTCGTCCATCTACTCCTGCAGACAGACCGAGCCGGTCTCGCCGGGGTCGTCCACGCCACCGGGCCGAACCCGGTCCGCAACGCCGAGCTGATGGCGGCTCTGCGTAAGACACTGCGCCGCCCGGCCGCGCCTCCCACCCCGCGGCCACTGGTCCGGATCGGCGCCATGGCGCTGCGCACCGACCCCGCGCTGGCCCTGACCGGCCGGCGCTGCGTTCCGCGCCGCCTCCTCGAGACCGGTTTCGAGTTCGGTCATCCCGACATCGAGGAAGCCCTCGCCGACCTGCGACCGTGACGCGATCTCGGGGCGAGCACGCCGCACCGCGGTCGCGACCGAACCTGCTGCTGTCGCGAACGTGGAACTGTTGCCTCCATGAGCTACGACCTGGCGGTCTGGGTAGGCCTGCGACCGCAATCGGACGCCGAGGCATCTGCTGTCTACGAGCGGTTGATGGACCGCATGGAAGCAGGAGAACCAGATGCGGAGCCCTCTCCCGAGATTCGCGCCTACGTCGCGGCGTTGCTGGAGCGGTGGCCAGACATCACGGAGGATGAGGGCGAAGACTCGCCCTGGGCGGACGGACCACTCATCGGGAACGCCTTCGAAGAGGCCATCTACTTCTCGATGGTGTGGAGTCGGGCCGAGGAGGCTTCCGACTTTGCCTCCAGACTCGCGGCGGAGCATGGTCTGGTCTGCTACGACCCGCAGGCCGAGTCGTTACGCCCATAGGAGCCTCCGACGAAGCGTCGTCGCTCCTTGTTCCCTCGCTCCTAGGCGACAAGTCGGTTGCCGCCTCGCATGCCGCCGAGAGCGTCACGCCAACCCGAGATCTCCGATTGGGAGGTCGATGGGTACGCCGGGGTAGAGGTCGATGCCGGGTGGGGCGTCGAGGATCATCCGGGCGTGTTCGGTCGGGATGCGTCGGGTGCCGCGGTGGTCGACGAGGTAGCCGAGGCCGTGGGGGGTGAGCCAGACGTAGCGGCCGGCGCCGGATTGTCGGGAGCGGTAGCGGGCGTGGGTCTTCCACTTGTGGTGGCGTCGTCCTAGCGGGCCGGAGTTGTGGGTGCCGGTCTGTCCGGGTGGTCCGGTGTCGTCGTAGGGGGTGGGGTGGTCGTAGTCGACCTTGCGGCTGGTGGAGGTGGCGTAGGGCCAGTAGTCGCCGCCGGTGGTGAGGTGGATGCGTTCCTTGAGGGCCTCGGGGTGCTCATACGCGGTGGTCCGGACCCGGTCGGCGAGGTCCAGGACCGGTTTGATGGTCAGCGATGTGCGGGCCAGCAGGGTCTGCAGCCCGGTCAGCGTCACCGGGCCGAGGCCCTCGACGCGGGCGACGGCGTCGGCGCCGTGGAGGGCGGCCTCGTGCAGGTGCAGGTAGAGCACCGTCTTCGGTGCCAGCGGGGTCAGGTCGATGTCGCGGAGCGCGTCGAGGAGATCGGCGGGGAACGCGGTGGCCCGGCTTTGCCGGACTTCGTCACCGTCAGGCCCAAGATCCAGCTCCAGCTCGTCCTGTCCGTCGCGGTGCTCGAGCAGCAGGGCCAGGAGCTCGGCGGGGCGGGCCAGCCATCCGAACGCGATGGACCGGAGCTCGTCCGCGGACGCGTCGGGGTGGCGCGGGGCGATGATCTCGGCGACCCGGGTGACGATGGCCTCGACCCAGACCGCGTCGCCTGCCTCGACCCGGGCGATGACGGTGCGCAGCCCGTACTCGTCGGTGCGCGTGGAGGAGACGTAGCGGCGGCGGCGTGCGGCCTCGACCCGCTCTTCGTGGAGGGCGGGGTCGGCCTCGATGATCTTGGCCTCCGCGATGGCGAGGACCCGGCCACCGGACTCGGTGCCGATCACTCGGGCCACCGCACGGTCCACCACTCCGACGCGGTCGGCGGGCAGGTGCCGGGAGAGCTTGGCGACCCGCCGCGCGATCTGGAGCTCGGCCTCACCGGCGCGGCACCGGTCCCACACCGTCGGCAGCCGGTAGATCAGGTCCAGCACATCGGCGAGCGCGTTCGATGTGGCCGTCACGCCGGTGCCGCGGGCCAGCGCGATCTCACCGAGGCAGAACTCCTGCACCCCCGGTGTCCCCTCGCCGCCGAGCTGCACCAGCGAGTCCCACTCATGGGTCGGGTCGCCGGAGTGCACCGCCGCCCACTGGGCCAACACCTCCAGATCCCGCACCTCCGCCATCCGACGAGCCCGCACCGCACCGGTCGCGGCAGCCAACAGGTCGGCCGCGTCGAGGCCGTCCAGGTCGTCGTTCATGACCCCAACGCTAGATGTCGCCACCGACAGTCGGGTCCCCGAAAAGCCCCATTCCACAAGGGATTGCGAAACTTTTTGAGATTTCTTTCTGAGGTCTCGCCCGGCTCGCCGACCGGGGCGGGGACGTGCGCGTCGTTGCGAGTCTTCCAGGCCCGCGGCTGGTGCGCAGGCGCCGTACGCGACCACCGCTCGACCGCAGCCAGACCTCCCGCGGCAACCCGATAGCCAGCCCGCGTTTGGTACTTGCTCGGGCTGTCAACCCGCCTCGGGAACCGCAGCGATCGGCACCCATGCTTGACAGCCCCGGCGAGGGCCAGACCCTCGACTGTCAGGTTGCCGCACACACAACCGCAAACCAGACCGGTCGCAGTGTCACCCGTCCAGCAGCCCCCGCACTACGCGCAGCCCGACCGACATCCGGGCGAGATCGCCCTCCTCGTCGGCGCAGATCTGCTCGAGCGTCTCGGCGGCGCGGCGGACCAGCTCCGCCTCGCCCTCCTCCCAGGCGGCGATGCGGGCGGGCGCGGAGTCGTCGGGCGAGGTCGCCCGCAGCACCTGCGCGGTGAGCGCGCTGTTGACGGCGTGCAGGTCGTCGCGAAGCGTGGCGCGAGCCATCGTCTGCCACTTGTCGTCGCGGGGCAGGGCGACGATCCGCTGCAGCAGCACCGGCAGCCCCAGCCGCTCCCCCAGCCCGAAGTGCACCCGGGCCACCTCCTCGGGCGGGAGGTCCTCGCGCTGGGCGACCTCGACCACGCCGAGCAGCATGTACGCCGGCTCGAGCACGGCCACCTTGCGGGCCAGCTCCTCCGGCACGTCGCGGCGCATGTAGCTCGCCTGGCGCTCGTTGAACGCCTCCAGCGCGCGCCCGGTCATCAGCTCGGGCAGCTGGGCCATCGTCGCCTGGACCGGCCCGGCGAACTGGTCGACCGTGGCCTGGCTGTCCAGCGGCGGGCGGCGGTTGTTGATCAGCCACCGCGAAGCGCGCTCGACCAGGGTGCGCATCTGGACCCGCATCGCGGTCTGCACGCGAGCGTCGAGCCGGTTGTCGTAGGAGCTGAGCTCGGTGCGCAGCGGGAGCGAGGCGTAGATCTCGCGGGCCACGAAGTTGGCGCGGGTCAGGTCGGCGGCCGAGGCGCCGGTCTCGTCGGCGAGCCGTGGCCAGTAGGTCATGCCGGCGCCGTTGATCAGGTCGTTGACCACCTGGGTCACGATGATCTCGCGGCGCAGCGGGTGGGCCTCGATCTGTGCCCGGAACCGCTCGCGCATGGGCGTCGGGAAGTAGGCCTTGAGGTCGAGGTCGAGGTAGCGGTCGTCGGGCAGGTCCCCGGCGAGCAGCTCCTCGGCGAGCACGATCTTGGTCCACGCCATCAGCACCGCGAGCTCGGGCGGGGTCAGCCCGCGCCCGCGCTCGAGCCGGCGGCGTACCTCCTGTCGCGAGGGCAGCCCCTCGATCGCCCGGTCGAGGGTGCCGGCCTTCTCCAGGCGCCGCATGAAGTCCTCGTGGACATGCAGCAGCGAGGGCGCGTGGGCGACGGCGTTCGCCAGCGCGAGGTTCTGCTCGTAGTTGTCACGCAGCACCAGCGAGCCGACCTCGTCGGTCATCTCCGCGAGCAGGCTGTTACGCTGCTTCTCGGTGAGGTCGCCGTCCTTGACCACCCGGTCGAGCAGGATCTTGATGTTCACCTCGTGGTCGGAGGTGTCGACGCCGGCGGAGTTGTCGATGAAGTCGGTGTTGATGCGACCGCCTTCGTCGCTCGGGCCGCCCACGTCCCCGCCGTCGAGGACGTACTCGATCCGCCCCGCCTGGGTCAGCCCGAGGTTGCCGCCCTCACCGACGCACTTGGCATGCAGCTGGGAGCCGTTGATGCGGATCGCGTCGTTCGCCTTGTCGCCGACGTCGGCGTGCGACTCGCCCTCGCCCTTGACGTAGGTGCCGATGCCGCCGTTCCACAGCAGGTCGACTGGCGCCTGCAGGATCGCCTTCATCAGCTCGGCGGGGGTCATGGCCTCCACCGAATCGTCGATGCCGAGCACCGCACGCACGGCGTCGTTGAGCGGCACCGACTTCAGCGAGCGCGCGTAGACGCCCCCGCCCTCGGAGATCGCGCTCTTGTCGTAGTCCTGCCAGCTCGAGCGGGGCAGCTGGAACAGCCGCAGGCGCTCGGCGTACGACGTGGCCGGGTCGGGTGCGGGATCGAGGAAGATGTCGCGGTGGTCGAAGGCGGCGACCAGCTTGGTGGTCTCCGAGCAGAGCAGCCCGTTGCCGAACACGTCGCCGCTCATGTCACCGATGCCGACTGCGGTGAACTCCTCGGTCTGGCAGTCGATCCCGCGCTCGCGGAAGTGCCGCTGGACCGAGACCCAGGCACCGCGTGCGGTGATCCCCATCGCCTTGTGGTCGTAGCCGACCGAGCCGCCGCTGGCGAACGCGTCGCCGAGCCAGAAGCCGTACTCCTGCGACACGCCGTTGGCGATGTCGGAGAACGTCGCCGTGCCCTTGTCGGCGGCGACGACCAGGTAGGAGTCGTCGCCGTCGTGGCGTCGGACAGCCTTGGGCGGGACGGTCTCGCCGTCGACGAGGTTGTCGGTGATGTCGAGCAGCCCCGAGATGAAGGTCTTGTAGCAGGCGATGCCCTCGGCCATCCACGCGTCCCGGTCACCCGGGTCGGGCAGCTGCTTGCAGAAGAACCCGCCCTTCGCGCCGACCGGCACGATCACGGTGTTCTTCACCATCTGCGCCTTGACCAGGCCGAGCACTTCGGTCCGGAAGTCGTCGCGCCGGTCCGACCAGCGCAGCCCGCCGCGTGCCACCGGTCCGAACCGGAGATGCACGCCCTCGACGCGCGGCGAGTAGACGAAGATCTCGAACTTGGGCCGGGGCTGGGGCAGCTCGGGGATCAGCGACGGCTCCAGCTTGAAGCTCATGTACGGCGCTGGGCCGCCGGCCGGGTCACGCCGGTCGGGCTGGAAGTAGTTGGTGCGCAGCGTCGCCTTGATGTGGGTCAGGTAGCTGCGCAGGATCCGGTCGTGGTCGAGGCTCGCCACGTCGTCGAGCGCGGCCAGGATCCGCTTCTCGACCTCCTCCTCCGCCGGATCCCCCTGCTCTGCTGACTTCCGCTGGGGGTCGAACCGTGCCTCGAAGAGCGCCACCAGCAGCCGGGTGATGTCGACGTTGCCCCGCAGCGCGTCCTCGATGTAGTCCTGCGCGAAGGGGCTGTTGCCCTGGCGCATGTACTTCGCGTACGCGCGGAGCACCGTCGCCTGCCGCCAGGTCAGGCCCGCGGCCAGCACCAGCCCGTTGAAGCCGTCGATCTCGTTGTAGCCGTCCCAGACCGCCCGGAGCGCCTCCTGGAACAGCTCCCGCGAGCCGCTCGGCAGCTGGTTGCCGTAGCGCAGCCCGAACTCGTAGATCATCGACTCCCGGTCGAGGCCCTCGAGCTCGTAGGGTCGCTCGTCGACGACCTCCACGCCCATCGAGGCGAGCATGGGCAGCACCTCAGAGAGCGAGAGCGGCTTGCCGATGCGGTAGACCTTCAGCCGCGCCTCACCCGGTCCGGCGTCGAGCCGCTCGTAGAGCGAGAGGTCCAGGCCGCCGTCGTCGGGACCCTCGGTGCGGATCGCCTCCAGCCGGCCGAGGTCGACCGCGGCCGTGCGGGCGGAGAAGTCCTCCTTGTAGGCCTCCGGGAACGAGTCGGCGTACCTGCGGCCGAGCCGGTTGCCGACCTCCTCGCCGAACTCCGTGTGCACGGCCTGGATGAAGTCGTCGCGCCAGGACCGGGATGCCTCGGTGAGCCGGCGCTCGAGGTCAGCGGTGTCGACGTCGGCGATGCCCTGACCACCGAGGATCGCCTCCTTCGACAGGTGGACGACGAAGTGCACGCGCGCAGTCGTGGACTCGTTGATACGGACCGTGAACTCGATCGACTCGCCGTGCAGCCGCTCCTGGAGGATCCGCTCGAACCGCTCTCGGACCCCGGTGTTGTAGCGGTCGCGGGGCAGGTAGACCAGGACGGAGACGTAGCGGCCGTAGGTGTCTCGGCGGATGAACATCCGCACCGCCCGCCGTTCGCGGGCGCTCATCGCGGCCTGGGCCATCGGCGCGAGCTCGTCGACCGGGGTGTGCAGGAGCTCGTCGCGCGGGTAGGTCTCCAGGGTGTCCATCAGCGCCTTGCCGGCGTGGCTGCGCGGGTCGAAGCCGCTGCGCTTGAGGACCTCCTTGGTCTTCTCCCGGATCAGCGGGATGCGCATCAGGCTCTCGGTGTAGGCCGCGCTGGCCAGCAGCCCCAGGAAGCGGCGCTCGCCGTCGACCTCGCCGTTCTCGTCGAAGGTCTTCACGCCGACGTAGTCGAGGTACGCCGGCCGGTGCACGGTCGCCCGGGAGTTGGCCTTGGCCAGCACCAGGAGGGTCTTCTCGCGGGCCTTGGCCTTGACCGCGTCCGGCAGCCTGCCGAAGGACTCCGACATCTCCTGGTCGGCGCGCAGGATCCCGAGCCCGGTGCCGGGCACCGCGCGGAGGTACTCGTCGCCGTCGCGCTCCTCGAGCTTGTACTCCTTGTAGCCGAGGAAGGTGAAGTGCTCGTCGGCGAGCCACTCGAGCAGCTCGGCGGCCTGGCGGACCTCCTCGCGGTCCAGCGGCGGCGGGTCCGTGCGCAGGTCGGCGACGACGGCCTCGACCTGGGCGTGCATCTTGCCCCAGTCCTCGACCGCCTCGCGGACGTCGCGCAGCACCCGCTGGATGTTCTCGACGATGTCCTCGGGGTCGTCACCCTCGGGCAGCCGGTCGATCTCCACGTGCATCCACGACTCGCGGACGGCCGCGCCCTCCGGTTCGAGCGCGCCGTCGGGCACCGGGCTGGCCGACTGCAGCACGCCGGTGATGTCGCGGACCACGTCGAAGCCGGGGTGGATCACGATGTGCACGTCGCGCAGCTGGCGCGAGAGCTCCATGGTCAGCGAGTCGACGAGGAAGGGCATGTCGTCGACGACGACCTCGACCACGCTGTGGCCGCTCGCCGACCAGCCGTGCTCGGCCAGGGTGGGGGTCATCACCCGGACCCGTGCGGTGCCCTGGGGGCGCTCCCCCGCCAGCTTGTAGTGCGCCGCGAACGCCCCGTAGACGTCGACGTCGCTGCGGTCGAGGAGGTCCTCGGGAGCCACATGGCGGTAGTAGGCGCGAACCAGCTCCCCGACCTGGTCGTGGGGCGGGCCGCCGGTGCCCTTCCCCGCCTGGGCGAGGGCGATCGCCTTGTCGATCAGCTCGGCCTTGGCCTGCTCGGACGTGGACTGGTGCGTCGTCGTTGACACGGTTCCGAGGTTAGTCCCCGGCCACCCCGGTTCGTCTGCGGGTTGGCCGGACTTCTACGGCGTGCCGACGCCGACGTTTCGCCCTAGAGCTCGGAGCGCAGCCCCCACAGCAGCGGGTAGTAGCGCAGCGGCAGCCGGCTCCGCAGGTACGTCGAGCCGCTCGACCCCCCGGTGCCGGACTTCGACCCGATCATCCGCTCGACCATGGTGACGTGCCGGGCCCGCCAGTTGGCGGCCAGCTCGTCGTGCTGCAGCAGCGCCTCGCTGACCGCCCACACGTCGGCGTACTGCTCGCGGGTGTGCGCCACCTGCCGCAGCGACTCGCCGATCTCCTCGTCGGTCTCCGCCGGCAGGCCGCGCTGGCGCAGCACGTCGAGGAAGGCGTCCCACAGGCTGGGCTCCTCGAGCCGCTGGCGCAGGCGGGCGTTCTCGGCGTCGGTCAGCCCACGGAACCGGTCGACGTACGCCGGGTCCTTGGCTCCCGACATGAACTCCAGCTCGCGGAACTGCACCGACTGGAAGCCGCTGGCCGGCGCGAGCCGCTGCCGGAACTCCAGGAAGTCCTGCGGGGTCATCGTCTCCAGCACGTCGACCTGATGGACGAGCACCCGCTCGATCACGTGCACCCGCTGCAGGAGGTGCTGCGCCCACCAGAGCCGGCCCGCACTCATCGCGTCGCGCGCGGCGGCCGCCTCGTGGAGCAGCTGCTTGAACCAGAGCTCGTAGACCTGGTGGATGGTGATGAACAGCAGCTCGTCGTGGGCGGGCGGGTCGGACTCCAGATGCTGGGAGTCGAGCAGCTGCGGCAGCCGCAGGTAGCTCCCGTAGGTCAGCTGGGCACCCTGCTCACCGAACGAGACGAACTGCTCGTCGGACTGTTCCTGCACCATGACCTCAACCTAGCCATATCGTTGGCTCTGCCATGAAGCACTTGTCGGCAGTCCTCCTCGCGACAGTGCTGCTGGCCACCGGTTGCGGCGGCGACTCCGACTCCTCGGACGTGGCACGCACCGGTTCGTCCACCGGCCCGGGCGAGGGCTCTACGTCCGCCCCGGCCCCCGGGACCTCGACCCCGAGCACTCCATCGACGGTTCCCACGGCGGAGCCGACGTCGGAGCCGAGCCAGGCCTCGGACCCGGCGGCCCGGCGAACGCTGCGGCAGGCCCAGCTGGCGCTCCTCGGCGCCGACACCGGCTCGGTGCGGACCCTCGCTGTCCTCGGGCCCAACAGCATCGACACGCACGCGGCCTACCAGATCACCACCAGCTCGATGTCGGCGCACATCACACTCTCAGGCGACGAGGACGCGCCCCTGACGACCGACGCGATCGCCATCGGAAGGGACGTCTGGTTCCGGCTCCGCCAGGGTGGCGACGACCCGAAGCAGACCTGCTGGATGAGCGCGGACAACCAGGCCCTCGAGGAGGCCACCGGCGCGGACTTGCCTGGTGGCGGTCGCGGCACGCCCGCTGGTCTCCTCGTCGCGGCGAACGCCAGGGCCGTTTCCCAGCTCGACGGTTCGCGGATGCTGGCCACGATCGATCTCTATACGGGGGCGAGCGCATTCACGGGCAAGCTCCCGATCACGCTGGGCATCGACTTCCACACCAAGGACACGGTGCCGGTGACCATCTACCTGTCGGACGGCGAGATCACCGGGTGGCGCCTCACGTTCTTCGACCTGCTGCACGCGGTCGAGGATGCCGGGGTGCAGCTCCCTGCGGAGTTCGAGGGCTACGAGGACCAGGACCTGTCGCACGCCCACGTCACGGCCGACTTCTCCGATCTCGGCCACGCCGTTGTTGTGGAGCCGCCACCGGCCGACCTGGTGGTCCAGCTGTCCGGCGACGCGGAACAGTTCGCGGAGGACCGGGAGGCGTGCGACGCGCGGGTCAACTGACGTCCGCCATGATGGCGCCATGAGGTTCCGCCACGAGCTGACGTACGACGCGCCGCCGGAGAAGGTCTACGCGATGCTGGCCTCGGCGGCGTTCCGCCGTCACGTGTGCACGGCCATGGAGGTGATCTCCGCGGACGTCCAGCTGGACCCGCGGCCGGACGGCCAGGTGGGGTTCACCCTCGTCAGCGACCAGCTCCAGAACACCAAGGACCTGCCGGCGTTCGCCCGGACCTTCGCGGGCGAGTCGACCCACGTCATCCAGCGCGAGGAGTGGCAGGACGCCACCACCGGCAGCCTGGTCATCGAGTCGCCCGGCAAGCCCGTCAGCACCAGCGGCACGATCCGGCTGGAGCCGAGCGGCGTGGGCACGACCGAGGTCGTGGAGCTGGAGATCAAGGTGAAGGTGCCGCTGATCGGAGGCAAGCTCGAGAAGCTGATGGCCGAGAAGGTGGCCGAGGGCATGGACCTCGAGCACACCGTCGGCGTGACCTGGCTGAAGGAGCACTGAGCGTGTCGACCCGGCTCACCTACGACCTGACCTACGACGCGCCGTTGCCCGAGGTCGGCACGATGCTGCTGGACCCGGCGTTCCGCGAGCGGGTCTGCGATGCGCTGCTGGCGGTGCGCAAGGAGGTGAGCGTCGGACCCGACGGTGGCGGCATGAAGGTCGTGATCGACATGGTGCAGGCCACCCAGGGCATCCCGGGCTTCGCCCGGAAGTTCGTCGGGGACGAGATCGAGATGGTGCAGACCGAGCGGTGGTCGGACATGGAGAACGCCGTCATCGACGTGGTCATCCCCGGGAAGCCCGGACAGATGTCCGGCACCGCGACGCTGCGCGAGGAGGGCGGCACGACGACCGAGACGGTGGCGATGGAGATCAAGGTCAACATCCCGCTCGTCGGCGGTCGGATCGAGTCGCTGATCGCCGATCTGCTCCGCAAAGCGCTGCGCACGGAGAACTCCGTCGGTCGCGACTACCTCTCGGGCTCCTAGGGTCCTTCTAGCCTGTGGACATCCCGCTCGCCCGCACCCGTTTCGACATCTTCGCGGCGTTCGTCCTCATCGGCTACGCCGCCGTCTTCACCAGCCTGGTCTGGGTGGCCACCGGGCTCCTCGACCTCGGTGACACGGCACTGCTCATGGTGCTGGTCGTGCTGGTGATCCTGTGGCTGTTCTGGTCCGGGCTCTACGTCTTCACGTGGACCAGGATGCGTCGCATCGTCTCGCCGCTCGGCCTGAAGGGCGACGGGATCCACGCGCACTCCCAGTTCGGCGACCTCACCGCACCATGGGAGGCCGTCCAGAGCGCGAGCGTCGAGCGCGCCTGGAACGGGCGGCGGCTGCGGATCCGGCTGGTGCCCGCCACCGACCCGCGCTTCGCGCACGTCGAGCACGCCAACCTCAACCCGCGCATGTTCGAGGTCGTGCAGCGCGAGGGGCTGCGCTACTCGCTGCGCATCCTCGACGTCCGGGTCGACCAGCTGCGGGAGGCGTTCGTGGTGCAGTCCGGCGGCCAGGTGCAGCTCACCTGACCTCCTCCGCGGGCGGTGTCTCCTCGTCCTGGTCCTCGTGGCGCCGGCGTACGGCGATCACGCCGCCCAGCACCAGGAACGGGCCGAACGCCAGCACCAGGGTGAGCACCTTCTCGTAGGGGTGCAGCGCCCCCATGTGGAGCACGACCAGCAGCGCGTCCAACACGCCTCAGCCCATGTAGGGGTAGCGGTAGTCGGTCGGGGGCACCAGGGTCTCCTTGATCGAACGCGGAGAGGTCCAGCGGAGCAGGTTGGACGCCGCGCCGGCCTTGTCGTTGGTCCCCGAGGCCCGACCGCCGCCGAACGGCTGCTGGCCCACGACGGCGCCGGTCGGCTTGTCGTTGATGTAGAAGTTGCCCGCGGCGAACCGCAGCTCCTCCTGCGCCCAGGCGATCGCCCGCCGGTCGCGGGCGATGATCGAGCCGGTCAGGGCGTAGGGCGCGATGCCCTCGAGCTGATGGGCGACCTTCTCGAAGTCGCCGTCGTCGTAGACGTGCACGACGAGGATCGGGCCGAAGTACTCGGTGGTGAACATCGCGTCGGTCGGGTCGGTCGAGACCACCACGGTGGGCCGGACGAACCAGCCGACCTTGTCGTCGCACTGGCCGCCGACGACGACGTCGAGCTTGGCCTGCCGCTTGGCACGCGCGATCGCGGCCTTGTGCTTGGCGAACGCGCGGTCGTCGATCACCGCGCCCATGAAGTTCGAGAAGTCGGTGACGTCGCCCATCGACAGCGCCTCGACCTCGCCGAGGAAGGAGTCCTTCATCTTGTTCCAGACCGACTTCGCGACGTACGCGCGAGAGGCGGCCGAGCACTTCTGGCCCTGGTACTCGAACGCGCCCCTGATCAGCGCGGTCCGCACCACCGCCGGGTCGGCGGTCGGATGCGCGAGCACGAAGTCCTTGCCGCCGGTCTCGCCGACGATCCGCGGGTAGGAGCGGTAGGTGGCGATGTTCTCGCCCACGGTCCGCCAGAGGTGGTGGAAGACCGCCGTGGAGCCGGTGAAGTGGATGCCTGCCAGGTCCGGGTGGGCCAGGGCGACCTCGGAGACCGGGATGCCATGGCCCGGGAGCATGTTGATCACGCCCGGGGGCATGCCGGCCTCCTCGAGCAGCTCCATGGTCAGTGACGCGGCGAGCTGCTGGGTCGGCGCGGGCTTCCAGACCACGGTGTTGCCCATCAGCACCGGCGCGGTCGGCAGGTTGCCGGCGATCGCGGTGAAGTTGAACGGCGTGATGGCGTAGACGAACCCTTCGAGAGGCCGGTGGTCGGTGCGGTTCCAGATCCCCGGGCTGTTGGCGATCGGCTGCTCGGTGAGGATCTGCTTGGCGTAGTGGACGTTGAACCGCCAGAAGTCGATCAGCTCACAGGCGCTGTCGATCTCGGCCTGGAAGGCCGTCTTGGACTGGCCGAGCATGGTCGCGGCGTTGATCCGCTGCCGCCACGGGCCGGCCAGCAGCTCGGCCGCGCGCAGCAGGACGGCGCACCGCTCGTCCATGTCGAGTGCCCGCCAGTCGGGGGCGGCGTCGGCTGCGGCCTTGATCGCCGCGCGCGCGTCGGCCTGGGTCGCGGCCTTGAACCGGCCCAGCACGTGCTGGTGGTCGTGCGGCTGCACGACCGTCATCTCGGCGCCACCGCCCGCCTTCCTCCGCCCACCGATGTGGGCCTTGAGGTCCAGCTCACGCCGCTCGAGCTTGTCGAGCTCCGCGAGCAGGGCCTCCCGTTCGGGGCTGCCCGGCGCGTAGGTCAGGTTGGGCTCGTTCGTGGGAGCCGGGGGGAACGTGATGGCGTCCATGTCTCGGACACTATCCGGAGGCCTCAGCCACCCACCAAGCCGTCGAGCTCCTGCACGGCGTACCACGCCAGATCCTCGTCCGGATCGGCGTCGGCGGGCCGGTCCGCCGGGTCGGCGTGCACGGCCACCACGTCGCGCAGCGGTACGGCGCCGTCCGGGTCGGGCAGGTCGGCCACGACGACCACCCGCCGCCCCGGGCCGTCGAGCAGCGCGGCGGAGTCGGCCGCCGCGGCCATCAGGGCGGCGTACTCCTGCTCCTCGGACTCGCCGTCGGCGACGTAGCGCTCGTCGGAACCCGGCAGCGAACCCTGGTCGCGCAGCCGGGCCAGCCCATCGAGGGTCGTGGGCAGGTAGACCCGGGTCATGGCTTGGGCGCGGGCTTCTTCCGCCGGCCGCGAGGGATCTTCGGCCGGCCACCGCTCGCGGTGTCGAGGAGCTCGGACAGCGCCTCGGTCACGCACTGCCCGAGCACGTCGGCGTCGGGCACCAGGTCGCGGTCGGCGGTGATGCCGTAGAAGACCTGCCCGTCGTAGGACGTCACGCCGATGGCGAGGGTCTGGTGGGGCAGCAGCGGCGGGATCGGGAAGGTGCGCAGCATCCGGGCTCCGGCGGCGTAGAGCGGGGACTGGGGGCCGGGCACGTTGATGATCGAGAGCTGGAAGTCGCGCCGCGCCTCGGCGGCGGCGACCCGTGACCCGATCGCGTGGAAGGTGGTCGGCGCGAACCCGGCGATGCCCGCCAGCCGGTTGGCCGCCACCGCGCGCCCGGTCTCCTTGTAGGCCTGGAACGAGTAGGACACCTGGTGCAGCCGCACCACCGGGCTGGCCTCGGCGATCGGCAGGGACACGAAGTGCGGCGCGATCTGGCTGCCGAGGGAGTTGGCCTCGAGCTCACGGTCGATGACCGAGACCGGCACCATCGCCTGGATCTGGCGAAGCCCGCCCATCGACTCGGTGTGGGTCATCAGCCACGCCCGGAGCGCGCCGGTCAGGGTCGCGAGGATCACGTCGTTGACCGTGCCGCCGTGCTCGTCGCGGATCTTGCGGTAGTCGGCGAGCTCGGTCTCGACGCCCACCACGCGGCGCTGCTGCGAGAGCTCCCCGGAGAGCGCGTTCCCTCGGTCTGGCCGCCGGCCGGTCAGCCCGGCAGCCACCTTGCCGGCACCCGAGGCCACCCGGTCGGCGGTGCGCAGCGCCGAGCCGAGGGCCTGCCGCGCGGTGTGGAGCGCGGTGTCGGGGTGGGTGAGGTTGTCGCGCAGCGCGCCGGCGAGCAGCGCGGCGTTGGACGGGTGACGGTGCGGGTGCCACTCGTCGCCGCCGAGGATCTTCACCTCGGGGTCCTTGTCGAGCAGCACCTGGCCGAGGTCGACGGTCTCGACCCCGTCGACCAGGGCCTGGTGGGTCTTGTAGAGCAGGGCGACCCGGCCGTCGGTCAGCCCCTCGACGAAGTAGATCTCCCACAGCGGCCGAGCCCGGTCCAGTGGCCGCGAGACGATCCGGGACACCAGCTCGCGGAGCTGGTCGGTGCTGCCCGGGCGGGGCAGCGCCGAACGGCGTACGTGGTAGCCGATGTCGAAGTGCTCGTCGTCGACCCAGACCGGGTTAGCGAGCCCGCCCGGGACCTCCTGGACCCGCTGGCGATAGCGGGGCACGAACGAGATCCGGTCGAGGATCAGGGCCACGAAGCGGTCGTAGTCGAAGGGGCCGCCCGGCGCGGCCGGGTCGCCCGGGTCGAAGACCTCCACCGTGGCGTTGTGGCGCGGGGTG
>Ga0268264_10002516_pt1 | contig 16120 bp, 16 predicted proteins | sample KBSSwiS32_FD_190357 | JGI IMG/M metagenome (GOLD analysis project Ga0268264, IMG submission 190357) | Switchgrass rhizosphere microbial communities from Kellogg Biological Station, Michigan, USA - KBS Switchgrass S3-2 (SPAdes) (version 2) | ecosystem: Host-associated > Plants > Roots >...
CGGCCGGGAGGGTGCTGTCCGCGGACCCCCTGGGCCGCAACCACCTCAAGGGCAGCCCGGAGATCGCCCTGCGGATCGCGGGCCCCGGCGGCGCCTCCCAGCGCGACGCGCCGGACGGCGCCCCCGCCCTGCTCAGCCCCGGCGAACGGGTGCGCATCGGCTACCGCGCGGTGCAGCACCGGTTCGTGACCGTGCTCTCGGTGGACCAGCAGGGCGAGGTGACCCCCATCTACCCCGAGCGAGGCGCGAGCCTCCCCGCCTCCAACGCCTCCGCCATGGTCTACCTGCCGGAGAGCCTGGAGTTCACCGGGTCCGGCGCGGAGAGGGTGATCGTCATCCTCTCCGACGAGCCGCTGCAGGTCGCCGCGGCGGTGCAGGCGGCGCACCTGGCCTACCAGGCGGCGGGCGGCGAGCTGTCCCGCATGGCGCCGCTCCCCATTGGCGGCGAGCAATTCTTCCGGATGGTGCAGAAGCCATGAGACACGCCCTCGCCCTCGCCGCGCTGGTCCTCGCCCAGGCGGCCCCCGCGCAGCAGCTGCGCCGGCTGGCGCTGATCGCCGGCAACGACGAAGGCGGGCGCGACACCAAGCCCCTGGTCTACGCCACCGCCGACGCGAAGAAGATCCACGAGATCCTCGTCCAGCTCGGCGGCGTGCAGGCGGACGACGCCCGGCTGCTGCTCAACGCGCGCCCGCAGGAGCTGCTGGGCGCGCTGTCGCAGCTGGAGGCCCGGTCCGCGGAGGCGCGGCGGCGGGGCGAGCGGACGGCGCTCCTGGTCTACTTCTCCGGCCACGCCAAGGACGGCGCGCTGCGGATGGGCGACGGCTCGCTCCCGCTGGACGCGCTCAGGGCGCGGCTGGCGGCGGCCCCGGCGGACATCCGGCTGGGCATCTTCGACGCCTGCCGCTCCGGCGCCGCGGTGCGCACCAAGGGCGTGCGCCGCGCCCCCGCCTTCGACGTCCAGTCCGACGCGCGGGCGGACGCGCAGGGGATGGTGATCCTCACCTCCAGCGCCTCCGACGAGGACTCGCAGGAGTCGGACAGCATCGCCGGCAGCTACTTCACCCACCACCTGGTCTCCGGGCTGCGCGGCGACGCGGACCGCTCCGGCGACGGGCGCGTCTCGCTCTCCGAGGCCTACGCCTACGCGTACGACCGGACGGTGGCGGACACCGCCGAGAGCGCGGCGGGCGCGCAGCACCCGACCTTCAGCTACGACCTGGCCGGCAACGGCGACCTGGTCCTCACCGAGGTCTCCAGCCGCCGCGAGGGCCTCCGCTTCCCCGCCGAGGCGCCCCAGGGCGTCTACTACCTGGTGGACGGCCGCGGGCGCGTGGTGGCGGAGGTGTTCAAGGAGGCCGGCGCGGAGCGGCGGATCGTCCTCTCCCCCGGCAAGTACCGGGTGAAGCGGCGGCTGGACGACCGGCTGCGGGTAGGCGACGTGGAGGTGCAGGGCGGCGCCGTCTCCACCGTGGAGGAGTCCCGGCTGCGCGACGCGCCGTTCTCCGACGACCCGGTGAAGGGAGGCTCGCGGACGAGCTGGTCCGTCGGCCTGGCCGCGGCCTACCAGGGCTTCTTCGGGTACCAGGACTACTTCCCGCCCTCCACCAGCCTGGGCCTGGAGCTGCAGCTGCACCACTACTTCCGGTCCGACTGGATGCTGGACTTCGACGCCACGCTCGGCGGCGGCAAGGGCCAGGTGCCGCTGTCCACCATCTCCGGGACCGCCGCGTACAAGTTCACCCAGCTCTCGGTGGGCAGCTCCATCATCACCCAGTGGCCCATGGGGGACGTGGTGCCGTTCGCCGGCGTGCGCCTGTCGTTCATGGTGCTGGGCCGGCAGTTCGACCCGGCCGTCTACGCCAAGGAGTACCAGGCGATGTTCACCTGGTCGCCGGGGGCGCTGGTGGGCGTGAAGTGGCACTTCGCCGGCGGGTGGCACGCGGTGGCGCGCCTGCGGCTGCAGTACCTGAACTACAACATCGACGAGAATCGCCACTTCGGCTTCGGCGAGCTCGGGGGCATGGTGGGTTATGCGTTCTAGCGTCCTCGCGTCGTTCGCCGCTCTCCTGGCCCTCGCCTCCGGCTGCGGCGGCGACTGGTCCAACGCGGACGTGGAGTTCTCGGCCGCGCTGCCCCGCCGCTCCGACGTGACGGTGAGCATGCCGCTTCAGAGCGGGCTCACCGCCTCCGGCCTCCGCGAGAGCGGCGTCACCGCCTGGGCGGTGGGCGACCCGTCCAAGGCCGCCGCCGACGCCCGGAGCGCGGCCCAGGGCCTGGACCTGACGGCCGGGTTCTTCATCTCCATCCTGGAGGGCGCGACGAGCATTCCGCCCACCACCCGCACGCCGGAGCTGCGCATCTGGGGACCGTTCCCCAACCAGGATTCGCCGGGCTGGGAGCTGCAGCTGTTGATGACCCGCAAGCCGGTGGTGATCAACGCCGGCGGGCCCGACCCCATCGAGGGCTTCTACTGGAAGATCGAGTACAAGCAGCAGTCCGCCCAGGACTGGCGGGCGGCGCCCCTGGTGGAGGGCTTCTACCAACCGGGGGAGATCCGGCACGGCCTGGGCGCGGTGCAGCTCTACGCCGCGGAGCTCCGCGCTTCGGGGATGCCCAGCGCGAAGGGCCTGAGCGACCTCGGCACGCTCGCCCGGCTGTTCCTGGTCTACGACAACCGGACGGATCGGCCGCACACCATCACGGTCCAGGCCACCGACGACGCCAGCCAGGTGGTCACCATCGTGTACCAGGAGCTGGCCACGCTCTCCGGCCTGCTGGTGTTCGACCTCCGCGCCAACGACCCGCAGGCCACGCACGTCCAGGCCGCCAGCCGCTGGACCCCGGAGTACCGCGGGCGGAGCGACATGGCGGTGCTGGAGGGGACGGCCACCGGCGCGCACGCGGTGGAGTGCTGGGACGCGCAGCAAAACGTGTCCTACGTGTTCAACCCGTGGGACGGGATCTTCGGCGGCGACGAGCAGCGGGACTGCGCCTTCGGGCCTCCCTGACGTACAGTCGTTCTCCCCACGGGAGGGAGAACCACACATGCTTCGAATCCGCTCCATCGCGCCCGCCACGGCGGCGCTGGTCACCATCCTCATGGCCTGCCAGGGCCCGGCCGGGCCGACGGGCCCCGAGGGCCAACAAGGGCAGCAGGGCCCCGCCGGCCCGACCGGACCGGCTGGCCCCACGGGTGCCGCGGGCGCGACCGGCGCCGCTGGCGCGGACGGCCAGCTCCGCATCTACGGTGACGGGTCGGCCGGCTCGCTCACCATCAGCGCCAACACCAACTGGACCGTCGCGGGCACGGCGCCGGCCCAGCAGAACTTCCAGTTCAGCGACCTCACCATCGCCTCCGGCTTCACGCTGACCGTCCCCAGCGGCACGGTGATCCGGGTGAACGGGCCCTTCGTGAACAACGGCACCATCGCCGTGAGCACCTACGAGTCGGGCGGCTCCATCGACATCGGGACCAGCGCCGTGGAAGCGACGACCCGCCCCGGAGGTCAGGGCATCGGCAGGTCCCTGCCGGCCTACGGCGAGCGCAACAGCGGCGCCGGCACCCAGGAGGTCGGCGGCAGCGGCGGGGTGGGCGTCTCGAACGCGGTCGCCGCCGGCACCATCCTCAACCCGGGCCCGAAGGGTGGCGGCGGCGGGGCGGGGTGCCTCACCGGCACCACCGGCACCACCACCAGCACCGGAGGTGAGGGCGGGGGAACCCTGGTCATCCTGGCGGCGGGCGCGCTCTCCAACGCCGGGATCATCAACGCCAACGGCCAGACGGTGACCGCCTCCGGCGCGGGTGGTGGCGGCGGAGGCATCGTGATCCTGGCCTCCAAGACGTCCGTCACCAACACCGGCACCATCAACGCCATCGGCGGGGGCGGCGCGGCCAGCGGCGTCTCCAACGGGGTGGGCGGCGGCGGGGGCGGCGGGATCATCCAGCTCATCGCGCCCACCCTCAGCGCGGGCGCCACCTTCGTCACCGGCGGCGCCGCGGGGACGCCCGGAGCCGCCGGGAGCATCACCGGGACGGGGAGCCGGCAGGGCGGCGGGGGCGGCGGAGGCTCCGGCGGGAGCGGCGGCTCGGGCGGTACGGTGACCACCGCCAACAGCCCGAGCGGCGGCGGCACGGTCTTCTCCGGCTTCACTGTCACGCGCACCATGGACCCCACCGCGATCTTCTAGGCGCGCAGGGCCCCCGCGGCCAGGGCGGCGGCCGCCGCGAGCACCAGGGCCATCCGGCCCAGCTCCAGCGGCCAGCCCCACCGCTTACCTTCGGTGAGGCCGCTCCAGGCCAGCAGCGACAGCACCACCAGCCCGGCGCCCGCCGCCAGCAGCGGGCGCGGCAGGGTGCCCTGGTACAGCAGCAGCAGGAACGTCGCCGCCGCGGCGGTGGAGAACTGCGCCGCCACGTACCAGGTCACCCTCCGCGACGGCCGCGGGTCGTAGGGCGGCCGGCCGTCGCGAGGGGGCGGCGGCAGGTCGCGCGGGCGCCACGCCGGGCCCTTCACCCAGACCCGCAGCTTGTCCGCCCAGCGCGGCGCCGCCCGGGCCAGGGCGAACAGCTCCACCCAGTAGTGCACCTGCGCCCAGAGCGGGTTGTAGCTCCGCAGCGGCTTGGTGATGCCGTAGGTGGGCGCTTCGTCCTCGCGCTGGTAGGTGCCGAAGAGCCGGTCCCAGAGAATCAGCGTGCCGCCGTAGTTCTTGTCCAGGTAGCGCGGGTTGACGGCGTGGTGCACCCGGTGGAGCGATGGCGTGTTGAGGACGCCCTCCAGAGGGCCCAGGGTGCGGATGAGCTGGGTGTGGATCCAGAACTGGTACAGCAGGCTGAAGGCCGCCGAGACCGCGTAGGGGGCGGGCGGAATGCCCAGCGCGGCCATGGGCAACCCCACGATGAGCAGGAACGTGGGCCCGGTGCCCACCGCCTGCCGGAGCGCCACCGCCAGGTTGTAGTCCTCGCTGGAGTGGTGGACGACGTGCGCCGCCCAGAGGACGTTCACCTCGTGGCTCCAGCGGTGCCACCAGTAGTAGCCGAAGTCGAGGCCGGCGAACGCCAGCACCCAGGGCCAGGGGCTGCCCGGCGCGAAGTGGAGCAGGCCCAGCCTCGCCTGCACGAAGGTGTAGGCGGCCACGTACGCCACCCCCACCACCGCCTGCCAGCACTGCTGGGTGATGCCGCAGGAGAGGTCGGCGATGGCGTCCGCGAACCGGTACACGGAGGCCTTCCGCCGCCGCGCCACCCAGGCCTCCAGGCCGATCGCCAGGAGGAAGAACGGGATGGCGGACGCGATGATGATCGCCTGCTTCACAACCGGGCCTCAGCTTAGACGATGATGGAGTTGGGCATGGAGCGGCAGACCCCCGAGGCGGCCGACGAGGAGGCGCGGACGATCCCGGCGCGGCCGACCGGCGCCCGCGACCGGCCCGCGAAGCGCACGCTCGAGAAGGGAACCGCGCTGGGCCGCTACGTCATCCTGGAGCGGCTGGGATCGGGCGGGATGAGCGAGGTGTACGCCGCGTACGACCCGCAGCTCGACCGGCGCGTGGCGCTCAAGCTCCTCCGCCCGGACGTGGTGGCCGGGATGCCCGGCGACGAGAGCAGGGCGCGCGTGCTCCGCGAGGCGCAGGCGCTGGCCCGCCTCTCCCACCGGAACGTGGTGGCGGTGCACGACGTGGGCACCGAGGACGGGGAGATCTTCATCGCCATGGAGTACGTGGACGGCGTCACCGCCCGGCGCTGGCTCCACGAGAAGGAGCGCTCCTGGCGGGAGGTCCTCTCCGTCTTCACCGAGGCCGCCCGCGGGCTGGCCGCCGCGCACGACGCCGGGCTGGTCCACCGCGACGTGAAGCCGGACAACATCCTGGTCACCGCCTCCGGCCGGGTGGTGGTGCTGGACTTCGGCCTGGCGCGCGGCGCCGGCGGCCCCGATCGCCCGACGCCGCGCCCGCCCGCCCCGCCCACCAAGCGGGAGCGCCTGGCGGACGCGCCCGTCGTCCCCAGCGGGGGCCTGGACACGCCGCTGACCCGGGTGGGCGACCTGATGGGCACGCCCCGCTACATGTCGCCGGAGCAGCTCACCGCCAAGGCCATCGACGGGCGGAGCGACCAGTTCAGCTTCGCCATCTCACTCTACGAGGCGCTCTACGGCGAGCGCCCGTTCCCCGGCGAGCACGTCCCGGAGCTCCTGGCGCAGATCGAGAGCTTCAAGATGCCGCAGCGCGGCCCGCTCTCCAAGGTGCCCGCCTGGGTGGACGACCTTCTGGGCAAGGGCCTGTCGGTGGACCCGGACAAGCGCTTCGACTCCATGCACGCGCTGGCCCGCGCGATGGAGCGGGACCCGGCGGCGGCCAGGCGGCGCGCGACGCGGGCGCTGGTGGTGGTGGCGGTGCTGGCCGCGTCGATGGTGGGGACCACCGCCGCGCTGCGGATCCGCGACGCGCGCTGCAGGGGCGGCGAGCAGCGGCTGGACGGGATCTGGGACGAGCGCCGGCGCGACGCCGTCCGCCAGGCCTTCACCGCCACCGGCGACCCCATCGCCTCCACCTCCTTCACCGCCGCCGCGGAGGCGCTGGACCAGTACCGCGCCCGCTGGGGGCAGATGTGGAACGACGCCTGCGAGGCGGCCACCGTCCGCGGCGAGCAGACCCTGGAGGTGCGCCAGCTCCGCGTCGCCTGCCTGGACCAGGCCCGCTTCCGGCTGGACGCGCTGGTCGCCCTGTTCACCCAGGCGGACCGCGAGGTGGTGCAGAGCGCGGCCAAGGCGGCGCGCTCCCTGGAGGACGTCTCCGCCTGCAGCGACGTGCCGCGCCTGCAGAGCGTCACCCCCATCCCGTCGGACCCGGACACCGCCGCGCGCGCCAACCTCTTGCGCCGGCACCTCTCGGCGGCGGACGCACGGCGCGTGGCGGGCAAGGTGGCCGAGGCCTCGGAGCTGTCCGCGGCCGCGGTGGCGGAGGCGCAGGACCTGGGCCACCCGGGCCTCCTGGCGGAGGCGCTCTTCATCCAGGGCTCGGTGGAGCAGGACCGCGGGCAGGCCAAGGTGGCGGAGGACGCGCTGGAGCGCGCGGCGCGGGCCTCGCTCACCGCCAAGGACGACGTCCGGCTGGTGCTGAGCTGGTCGGTGCTGGCGGGCGTGGTGGGGTACCGCAGCGCGCGCCCCGCCGAAGGCCGGCGCTGGGCGGCGATGGCGGAGGCGGTGCTGCCGCGGCTCTCGTTGCCCACCGTGCCCACCGCGGAGGTGGAGCGGGCGCGGGCGATGATCGACTACGGCGACGGCCACTACGCCGACTCGCTGGTGCACTACCAGCGCGCGCTCACTCTGATGCGCGCCGCGCTGGGGCCGGACGCGATCCAGGTCGCGCAGATGGAGAGCAACGTGGCCGTGCTGCTGTGGCAGCTGGGCCGCAACGCGGAGGCCAAGGAGTACCACCTGCGCGCGGTCGCCACCGTGCGGAGGCTCCAGGGCAACGATCACCCGGTGGTGGCCGGCATGCTGGACAACCTGGGCATCGTGCTGGTGGACCTGGGCGAGCTCCAGGGGGCGGAGCGCGCCCAGCGCGAGGCGCTGGCCATCCGGGTGCGCGCCTACGGCGAGAACACGCCGGACGAGGCCAAGGCGCTCAACAACCTGGGCCGGACGCTGAACCTGGCCAAGAAGTACGCCGATTCGCGCCAGGTGCTGGAGCGCGCGTTGGAGGTCAGCCGGGTGTCCGAAGGGCCCGACCACCCGGTGTCCGGCTACGTGCTGGACAACATGGGGAGCGCGTCGTTGAAGCTCAACGAGCCCAAGCGCGCGCTGGATGAGTTCACCCGCGGGTACGAGATCCTCACCAAGACCGAAGCGGGGCGCTCGGACCTGGGGCTGCTCCTGTTGGGGATGGCCCAGGCCAACCTGGCGCTGCAGCGGCCGGACCAGTCGCTGGCGCTGCTGGACCGCGCCGACCCGGCGTTCCAGGAGGACGCCCCGCCGCAGGACCTGGCCCAGGCGAAGTTCCTGCGGGCGGAGGCGATGCGGGCGCTCCGCCAGTCCCCGGACAAGCAGCGCGCGCTGGCCGAGGAAGCCCGCTCGCTCTACGAGAGGGCGGCCCCGGTGTACCAGGACGAGCTGCCGGCCGTCCGGGCATTCCTTGACTCCGGGCGTCCCCACCCGTAGGTTGCCGCGCCCTATGGCTCGCGTCACCGTCGAAGACTGCCTCCCCATGGTCGACAACCGGTTCGCGCTGGTGCTCCTGGGCGCCAAGCGCGCCCGCCAGCTGATGGCCGGCGCCCGGCCGATCATCGAGGGCTCGAAGAACAAGCCGCCCGTGCTGTCGCTGCGCGAGATCGCCACCGGCAAGGTGCGGTTCGACCGCGACGTGCGCGAGGCGCTCTCGGGGAAGTACGAGACCGAGAAGAAGTGACGAAGTAGGCTCGCTTCCATGCCCGAAGCGAGCACCCTGACGGCGGAGGAGATCGTCCGCCTCTGCAAGCAGCACACGATCTTCGAGTGGTCCGCCCAGGCGGCGGTGAACCCCATCCCGGTGGTGCGCGCCAAGGGCGTGCACTTCTGGGACGCCGCGGGCAAGCGCTACCTCGACTTCAACAGCCAGCTGATGAGCGTCAACATCGGCCACGGCGACCAGCGGGTGATCGACGCCATCAAGGCGCAGGCGGACTCGCTGGTCTACGCCAGCCCGTACATGGCGCACGAGCCGCGGGCGCTTTTGGGCAAGAAGCTGGCGGAGATCGCCCCGGGCGACCTCAACAAGTGCTTCTTCACGCTGGGCGGCGCGGAGTCCAACGAGAACGCGATCAAGATCGCCCGGATGGTGACCGGGCGGCAGAAGATCGTCGTCCGCTACCGCAGCTACCACGGCGGCACCGCGGGCGCGGCCACCCTCACCGGCGACCCGCGCCGCTGGGCCGCCGAACCGGGCATCCCCGGCGTCTGCCGCGTGCTCGACCCGTACCACTACCGTTGTAACTTCTGCGCCAAGGAGCCCGGCTGCACGCTGCAGTGCCTCCGCCACATCGAGGAGGTGGTGGAGTACGAAGGCCCCCAGAACATCGCCGCGATCATGATGGAGACGGTCACCGGGACGAACGGGATCCTCATCCCGCCCGAGGGCTACCTGCAGGGCCTGCGCGAGCTGTGCGACCGGCACGGCATCCTGCTGGTGCTGGACGAGGTGATGTGCGGCTTCGGGCGGACCGGGAAGTGGTTCGCCTGCGAGCACTGGAACGTGGTGCCGGACCTCATGACCGTGGCCAAGGGCCTCACCTCTTCGTACCTGCCGCTGGGGGCGGTGCTGATGCGCGACCGGATCGCCGCCCACTTCGACAAGAACGTCTTCTCCGGCGGCCTCACCTACAACTCCCATCCCATGTCCTGCGCGGCCGCGCTCGCCACCATCGCCGTCTACGAGGAGGACAAGCTGGTGGAGAACGCGGCGAAGATGGGCCAAGTGCTCCTGCGCGAGCTGCACAAGCTCAAGGAGAAGCACCCCTCGGTGGGCGACGTCCGCGCCATCGGGCTGTTCTCCATCGTGGAGCTGGTGAAGGACCGCCGCACCCGCGAGCCCCTGGCGCCGTTCAACGCCAAGGCGGACCAGATGGGGGCGATGAGCAAGATCTCCGCCTTCTTCCGCGAGAACGGGCTGTACACCTTCGTCCGCTGGAACAACTTCTTCGTCAACCCGCCCCTGTGCGTCACCGAGGCGGAGCTGATGGAGGGCTTGCAGATCGTCGACCGGGCGCTGGAGATCGCCGACCAGGCGGTGGCGAGGGCCTGACCGTGAGCTCCTTGCTCAGCGAGGTCCCCCTCTTCGCCGGCCTGGAGGAGTCGGACCGGGAGATCATCCAGCAGAGCCTGGACGTGCTCACCTTCCCCGCCTCCCAGCGCGTGTTCAGCAAGGGGGACCCGGGCGGCGCGCTGTTCATCGTCGCCGAGGGCGAGGTGGAGATCTTCGTGGAGGGCACCACCGGCGAGCGGACGGTGCTGGAGACCGCCGGCCCGGGCGCCTACTTCGGCGAGCTGTCGCTTTTGGACGGGCAGGCCCGGAGCGCGTGCGCGGTGGCCACCAAGGACACCCGGCTGTTGCGCGTGGACCGGGCGGACCTGGAGAAGCTGTTCAAGCTCAACCCGCTGGCGGCGATGGACGTGCTGGTCCTGATGGGCAAGCGCCTGCGGGAGACGGACCGGCTGCTGGACTCGCGGCCCAACGTCTCCCCCAACGAGCAGGCGGAAGGGCACGTCACCCCGGTGCAGCGGATCGCGGACGCGCTGGCCGAGTTCTCCGGCACCATCACCTTCCTGATGGTGCACGCCGTGTGGTTCCTGATCTGGGTGAGCATCAACCTGGGCTGGGTGCCCCGGTTCACCCCGTTCGACCCGTTCCCCTTCGGCCTGCTCACGATGGTCGTCTCGCTGGAGGCGATCTTCCTCTCCTGCTTCGTGCTCATCAGCCAGAACCGCCAGGCCGCCAAGGACCGGATCCGCTCCGAGGTGGAGTACGAGGCCAACATCCGCGCCGGCCTGGAGGTCACCCAGCTCCACGCCAAGGTGGACCGGCTCTACGAACAGGTGCTGGGGCGGCTGGCCGCGCTGGAGCGCGTCAACGCGCCGCCACCGCCAGGTACTGCAGCTTCGCCTCCGCGCCCAGCCGGTACATCTGCCGCAGCTCGGTGAGCAGCCGGTCCAGCCGGTGCGAGCGCACGTGCGGCAGCAGGCGCCCGCAGTAGTTGCGGGAGAGGCGGTTGGCCTCCTCGTAGCGCCAGCGCTCCGCCGGGGTGAGGTCCGCGCGGTAGCTGACGAGGTCGAACAGCCGGTGGAAGAGCTGGCGCGCCCACTCCAGCGCGCCCTCGCCCCAGCGGTGCAGCAGGCAGGAGGCGAACTTGTCCACCTCCGCCTGCGCCTCCAGCTCCAGGAGCGAGACGCGGCGCTCCTCCTCGGCGGCGCGGGCCAGGTACATGAAGTGCGACACGCCTTCGGTGAGCTGGCAGAAGGCGCCCAGGTCCGCGTCCATCACCTGCGCGGGGGGCGACTCGCCGTGCCGCTGCGCCCAGGCCAGCAGCGCCGGGTCCAGGTAGAGCGCCACCTCCAGCCCGCCCTCCGAGTCCGCGACCAGCAGCTCTTCCGGCGCGCGGCCGGAGCCACCCAGCGCTCGGGCGTCCTCGGCGCCCACCACGAACCGCTCCGCCCGCTCGCCGCACGAGTACCCGTAGATGGCTTCCAGGTGGTCTTGGAGCCGGGCGAGCATGGCGCGCCTAGTTGGGGATTCCCTTCACCGGGACCACCCCGGCGTCCACCAGCACCCGCTCCAGCCGGTCGTTCCCGGTGCGGACCCAGCTCTCGTAGACCTTGAGCGCCCCCAGTGGGCCGGTGGCCGCCAGCCCGCGGGCGGCGATCTCCCCCAGCACCGAGACCAGCGCCCGGAACTTCTGGCACAGCTCCCGGAAGGCGTCCGCGAACGAGGTCTGCGGCGACAGGTCCGCCACCTGCCCGTACGCGTTGCCGCCCATCTGGATGTAATAGTCCGGTCCCACCACCCCCTCGCGCAGGGCGTCCGCGAAGAAGCCCGCCTTGTAGAGGGACAGGTCCCCCAGGCGCCGGAACGCGCGGATCCGGCCTTCCCGATCCGCTTGCAGGGCCTGGTGATAGAGCACCGCGAGCGGCTCGTGCTCCTTGCGGCCGTCGACGTTGGTGGTGAAGAGCTTCTCGGCGGAGGTGAACTCGGACAGCAGGTTCACCAGGTAGAACTCCGTGATTTCCGCCACCTGCACCTTCCGCTCCGACAAGACTTCCGTCAGGAGCGTCTTGAAGAACTCCTTCAGAGAGAACGTGGTGACCAGACTCCCGCTCATCTGGCTGCTACCTCCGAGTAGCAATTATTACGCACGTACACCCACCTACGCAAAGGTGGGTGCAGGAGTTCCGCGGGATTGCGCTAGCAGTCGGTGGGTGTGAGTGCCAGGGCCGCGCCTTGACGCTCTGAGGACCGTGGTTATTATCCGCGCGCCCTGTGATTAGCACTCCCCTGTACCGAGTGCTAACGGCTCGAAACCACGAAGGAGAACGCAGACCATGAAGATTCGTCCGCTGCAGGACCGGCTGATCGTCAAGCGGGTCGCCGAGGAGAACAAGACCAAGGGCGGGATCATCATCCCGGACACCGCGAAGGAGAAGCCGCTGGAGGGCAAGGTGATCGCGGTGGGCAACGGCAAGGTGCTGGAGGACGGGAAGGTCCGGCCGATGGACATCAAGGCGGGGGACACCATCCTCTTCAGCAAGTACGCGGGCACGGAGATCAAGATCGAGGGCGAGGACCACCTCATCCTCCGCGAGGAGGACGTCCTCGGCGTGATCGAGAAGTAGGCCCTCAACCCTCAAACATCGTTGGAACTGGAGCAATCAAAACATGGCTAAGGACATTGTCTTCGACGTCCGCGCCCGCGAGGCGATCCTCCGCGGCGTCAACATCCTGGCGGACGCGGTGAAGGTCACCCTGGGGCCCAAGGGCCGCAACGTGGTGATCGAGAAGTCGTTCGGCTCTCCCACCATCACCAAGGACGGCGTCACCGTCGCCAAGGAGATCGAGCTGGAGAACCGGTTCGAGAACATGGGCGCCCAGATGGTGAAGGAGGTGGCCTCCAAGACCTCCGACGTGGCGGGCGACGGCACCACCACCGCCACCGTGCTGGCGCAGGCCATCTTCCGCGAGGGCTGCAAGCTGGTGGCCGCCGGCCACAACCCCATGGACATCAAGCGCGGCATCGACAAGGCGGTCACCGCCGTCGTCGCCGAGCTGAAGAAGATGTCCAAGCCGACCAAGGACCAGAAGGAGATCGCCCAGGTCGGCACCATCTCCGCCAACGGGGACACCACCATCGGCACCATCATCGCGGACGCGATGCAGAAGGTGGGCAAGGAGGGCGTGATCACGGTGGAGGAGGCCAAGGGCCTGGACACCACCCTGGACGTGGTGGAGGGCATGCAGTTCGACCGCGGCTTCCTCTCCGCCTACTTCGTGACCGACCCGGAGCGGATGGAGGTCGTGCTGCAGGACCCGTACATCCTCATCAACGAGAAGAAGATCTCGTCGATGAAGGACCTGCTGCCGCTGCTGGAGCAGGTGGCCCGGTCCGGCAAGCCGCTGCTGCTGATCGCCGAGGAGATCGAGGGCGAGGCGCTGGCGACCCTGGTGGTGAACAAGATCCGCGGCGTCCTCAACACCTGCGCGGTGAAGGCGCCGGGCTTCGGCGACCGCCGCAAGGCCATGCTGGAGGACATCGCCACCCTGACCGGCGGGAAGATGATCGCCGAGGACCTGGGCCTCAAGCTGGAGAACATCACCCTCAACGACCTGGGCCGCGCCAAGCGGATCACGGTCGACAAGGACAACACCACCATCATCGACGGCGCCGGGGCCCAGAAGGACATCGAGGCCCGCGTGAAGCAGATCCGGGCGCAGGTCGAGGAGACCACCTCGGACTACGACCGCGAGAAGCTGCAGGAGCGGCTGGCCAAGCTGGTGGGCGGCGTGGCGGTGATCAACGTCGGCGCCGCGACCGAGACCGAGATGAAGGAGAAGAAGGCCCGCGTGGAGGACGCGCTCAACGCCACCCGCGCGGCGGTCGAGGAGGGCGTGGTGCCGGGCGGCGGCGTGGCGCTGGTGCGCTGCCTGAAGGCGCTGGAGAAGGGCGACTGGGTCGAGGGCGAGAAGTTCGGCGTGGAGATCGTGCGCCGGGCCCTCGAGGAGCCGCTCCGCCAGATCGTCGGCAACGGCGGGCTGGAGGGGTCGGTGATCGTGAACAAGGTCAAGGAGGGCAAGGACGCGTACGGGTTCAACGCGGCGACCGGCAACTTCGAGGACCTGCTCCAGGCGGGCGTGATCGACCCGGCCAAGGTCACCCGGACCGCGCTCCAGAACGCGGCCTCCGTGGCCTCCCTCATGCTCACCACCGAGGCGATGGTGGCCGAGCGCCCGAAGGAGGACGACGGCAAGGGCGCCGGCGCCGGGATGGGCGGCGGCATGGGTGGCATGGGCGGCATGGGGATGTAGTCCCCCTGCGGTCCTGGCAGTGAACGCGGCCTCCGCAAGCTCACGCTTCGGGGGCCGCGGTGCTTTCGCGGACAGATGGTTATACATTGGTAAGAACCATGAAGAAGAAGCTCTCCGCCGTGGGGAATAGCCTGGGGATCGTGATAGAGAAGCCCATCCTCGAGCTGCTGGGCATCAACCGCGAGACCGAGCTGGAGATGACCACGGATGGGCAGCGGCTGATCATCGAGCCGGTGAAGCAGCGGCGCTCGCGGGTGACCGCCTCCGCGCGGAAGGTGATGGACGCCCACGACGAGACCTTCCGGAAGCTGGCGAAGTGATTGATGCGCCGGACTTCCTGACGCTGGACGACGTCCTTCTCATCCACGAGGAGGGACTCGCGCGGTACGGCGGGGCCGACGGCGTGCGGGACGCTGGAGCGCTCGAGTCGGCGGTCGCCATGCCCCAAGCGACGTTCGGCGGCAACTTCGTGCACGACGACCTCTTCGTCATGGCGGCCGCCTACGCATTCCACATTGCGCAGAACCAGCCGTTCGTGGACGGCAACAAGCGCACGGGGCTCGGCGCGGCGCTCGTGTTCCTGGACCTCAACGGCATCGAGATCGCGGATCCGGCCGGCAGCCTCTACGACGCGATGATCGCGCTGGCGGAGCGACGGCTCGACAAGCCGGGCCTGGCGGAGCTGCTCCGCACGCTCACTCGCGCCGGAAGCGGTGGCGCAGGTCCTTCACCAGGAAGTACCCGTTGAGCGCGGCGAAGGTGAGCAAGAGCGCGGTGACCAGCAGCAGCGAGCGGTCGGACCGGGGGCGCTCGCCGGAGAGCAGGATCCACATCCTCCCCTCCAAAGGCCGCACCTCGTCCCCCTTGCGGAGCTGGGCCGCGGCGTCGCGCGCCCAGGCGGGCGCGTCGTCCAGCGCCAAAAGGCGCCCCTTGGCCGCGAAGGGCACCTGGCTGGGCTGCGGCGGCGTCCCCTTCCCCGGCGCCCAGTCCTCGCCCGGCAGCGCGCTCCGCCGCACCAGCACCGGCGTGTCCCGCAAGCCCACCACCACCTCCGACGAGGGCCCGTACGACCCGCGCGTCGTCGGCGCGCCGTGGATCTCCACGTAGCGGTTGGACCGCAAGAGGTCCCACCGGTACTCGCCCTCGCGGCCCAGCCACACCGGCTCCGCCGGCGACGTGAAGTACGCCCAGTCCCTCCGCTCGAAGAGCCAGATCGCCGCCAGCGCCAGCACCATCGCCAGCGCCGCCACCGGCGCGCTCACCCCCACCGGCGTCCGCCGCTGCAGCCGCCGCTCGAGGACCGCGATCCGCTCTTCCCGCTCCGAGGACATGAAAAAAGCGCCCCGGCCGCGGGGGCCAGGGCGCTTGGAATCCTAGACGGGTGCAGCGCTAGGCGAGGTTGAAGATCTTCTTCAGATCCCCCTCGATGTCCTCCTCGCTGCACTCCTTGGCCAAAGACAGCTCCTTGATCAGCAGCGAGCGCGCGGTGTCCAGCATCTTCCGCTCGCCGAAGGAGAGGTCCTTGTCGCCCTTGAGGAGGTAGAGGTCGCGCAACACCTCCGCGATCTCGAACACCGATCCGGTCTTGATCTTCTCCATGTACTCCCGGTACCGCCGGTTCCACGTCGTGGAATCGACCGAGATGTCCTTCTCCTTCAGGATGGAGTAGACCTGCTTGACGTCCTCCTCGCTGATGATCTCGCGGAGGCCCACCGAGCCGACCTTGTTGATCGGGATCATGATCCGCATCCCGTTCTCCAGGATGCGCAGCACGTAGAAGGACTGGCGCTGCCCGGCCACCTCCGTGTGCTCGATGCCCATGACCTCGCCGACGCCCTGGCCTGGGTAGACAGCCTTGTCGCCGGTCTTGAAGCTTGTCTGCACTCGAACTGCCTCCGTTCAAGAAGCCCTTCTGGGAAAAAAGGGCGCCCGTAACTACCACAACTTACACTGCCAAGCAAACTCTCGGTCTTGACCTCGGCCGGGCTCCGACGCTAGCCTCTGCCACTTCCGGGGCGGTTGTGGCTGGGGGTGGGGCGTGGGGCGGTGGGGGTGGCGAGATCTGGGGTTGCGT
>Ga0268264_10002517_pt1 | contig 16112 bp, 6 predicted proteins | sample KBSSwiS32_FD_190357 | JGI IMG/M metagenome (GOLD analysis project Ga0268264, IMG submission 190357) | Switchgrass rhizosphere microbial communities from Kellogg Biological Station, Michigan, USA - KBS Switchgrass S3-2 (SPAdes) (version 2) | ecosystem: Host-associated > Plants > Roots >...
GAAAATCAAAGCCCCGATGCTCATGGTATCAACGAGGGAAAAATTGTCGTTCTTGTCGTCCGTGATATCCGTGTCCCCAAAACAAGGCAGGTGGCCTGTTGGAGAGATCAAATGCATCAATACCATGTACATCTTCTCAAGCATTTCGCGGTAACCGAATGCCGTTTTAATCTCCAGGCGGGTAAACAACGGGATCAATTCGTAGATATCCCGCATCACCACCACATGATAGGATGGGCTGGCCTCAAACTGAACGCCATCCTCATAGACATTCTGGGTGAAATACTTTGGCAGTTCCGCAAGTCCGTAGGCCAGCCATTCTTTCGATGCTTTCAACTCCGGCAAAAGAAGGGCGATTTGTACCAACCCCCTGAGCTCCATGCAGGCATGGTTGCCGTGCTTTGCGTGATGGCGCCTGACGTATTGACTCTGCTCGTAAAAAGACTTGATCATCTTCATCTTCACCTCTGGCACGAAGAGATCCGAGTTAAAGAAGATAATGAAGGCTTCGGGCAACGTAAACAGCCGAACTCCTACCGACAAAGTATCCCAAGCGCAGTGCTCGATACAAAAGGTGCCATCGATAGGAGTCGGGCACTCGTCGATGAAGTGATTGATCATCGAAGCAAAGCACCCGGCATATTTCTCATCCCCGGTGATGCAGTAGGCCCGGGAGAGAAACTTTGTGTACAAGAATCGGATGAGAAATAATTGGTACTGGGAGCTGTCGTAGAGCCAGCCATTCCAATCATAGGATTGACCGGGAAAGACGACGCGCTTTGATTTGTAGAGGGGAATGTCCCCGTTCACGATTCTGTCTGCCTCCTGGATTACAAATTCCATTTCGCCTTCCTTGGCGAAATATTCCCTGGCGAACTCACGCAACGCCGGCACATCCGTCGGCTCGAAATAGAATCGTTTTTTCGTGCCAGATCCGATCAAATGAAGGTACGCGTTGCGCGCTTCTTGAATGTCGCCTTGCTCCAGGCACCGCTCAACCGTCTCCATACCCGGCGAGGCAAGGTCAATGACGGAGGAGAAAAACTCAGCGTCTGTCAGGAGTGGCTTGGTGTACTTAGGATCCTTTCGGAGCGCCGCGTAGCTGAGGTTGGGTTTTTGAGAATGGCGCATACGATTTTCCAACTCAGTCATTCAGACGGGCGAGGTGGAGAAGCGCGAGAATTTTGTGGCCTAACGGTTAGGCACTTGCGTCCTGGGCGAGAAGCCTCCACGCAGCGAGTAAATACCGGAGCGCAAGTTCATCTTGAGGGCTTTCGCTGAACCTCCTATGGCGCAGGGGCGCGGTCAATCCGCGCCCCTGCATTAGCCCAATCCCGCCGGTAGCTTAATCCCACGGGGCCGCGCCAAGAGTTCCTTACGGAGCTGGATTGGGAGTTCCTGAATACACCCGCACATAGTCGATCACCATGTATGAGGGAAGTCCGGCGTCGATGTCGGCCGTGGTCACCGGGGTTCCAGTCCAGTCGTCGGTTGAGACCGCGCAATTGAGTATGACGTACTCTGGCACGACGCTCACCTTTGTCTGGTAGTCCCTTCTCATGGACACCTTTCCATCGATATAGTAGATGAGCTGTCCCGGCGCCCAGTAAAGGCCATAGTTGTGATACTGGCCGTCCGGATTTCCAAGAATTTGAGTTCCCAACAGTCCGGTTTGGTGCACATACTCACTGCTGGCCCCGCTGCCATAGGCCCAGATGTAACCGCTGTGCAGCCTGGAGGTTCCCGACGTCAGGTTTTTCCAGGAACCCATATGCTCGAAGATGTCGATCTCATTCCCCATGGGGCAGGGTGTTGTATGTCCGTCGGGGTAATATACAGTGCTGCCAACCGTTGTGCGGTAGTAGTCGTCATACTGCGATCCGCGATCGGGCATGATCCAGAATGCCGGCCATGTGCCCTTACCCGCCGGCATCTTGAGTCTTGCCTCAAAATAACCGTAAGTTTGGGCCCATTTGGAGTAGGTCGTAAGGGCCCCCGAGCAGTAATTCAGCGTAGTACCCTGATACCCATACATATCCATGTCCTGGGCAGTCCGTTTCTCGACCTTGATGGTGCACACGCCATTTGCAACGGTTACGTTTTCAGGGCGCATGGCCGAAATGTCGGCTTGCATAGGACCTGCCCACCGGAAGCCTCTGGACCAAACGGACGTGTTGAAGTTCGTGCCGCTGAATTCCTCAGCAAGCACCAGATTCCAATTTCCTGCGGGCGGGCCTTCCGCCACAGGCTGTGTCTCCTGGCTGTAGTCCAGCTTCACGTTATCGATCCGGTAGGGAGAGGTTGCAGTGGTCCCCGCCAAAAACGTGGAGATTTCATTGAATGCATAGTAAGGCATCGTATCTGTGCCTGATGCCCCGGGCTGACCATCGACGTTGGAAAAGCAAGTCATCGTTGTTCCGCTGCGCTGAAGGGTCATCGTCACTGTATGCTTGGTGGTGCCGGAACTAATCGAGGCGCCGGCGATGCTCGCCATCGGATTGGTGCCACTCCGGTAAACCACGCTCCCGGTGCCACTGGCCAGACCGGGATTGGTGGCGAATAAGTAGCCGTAGTCATCAGCGCCAATATTATACATGCCGTCGGCTGTGGCAGTCGTGCCGCCGTCGTTTAGAATGCCGAAGCGAAGCTTGTTGGCTTCGTTTTGATTACTGGATCCGGTAAAACGATAGTCAAAGGAAAGGGTCAGGCTGTCTCCGTTGCCGAGATGGAACCACGGGGCATTTCCAAGCATACCCTGCCACGAGCCTGAAGGCTGCAGTTCGAGCGCATTTCCAGAACCGATGCCCGTCGAGTCATTGACCACTCCCAGCCAGAATGGCGCGCCCGTGTAGTGCCAGGCGATGTCCAGTGGATCTGTTCCATCCGTGCGCCCGCCATCGGTAAAGCTGTCGTTAACACCATGGAACATGATCGACCGGACTAGCTGCACATTATCCAGAATAAGGGGCGAAGGAATGGAGGTGCTTCCAAGGTGGAATCCCACTTCGTCAAATGTATAAGTAACCGGCGCCGAATCAGTAGCCGTGGCTGGTGGCTGCCCGTCGATACTGACATTAATGCCAAGAGTCGTGCCTGACCGGACGATGGTCATCACCCCGTAGTGGGCTATGGTTCCTGAATTGATCGAGGCCCCTCCACTGCCAAGGGTAATAAAATTAGTTCCACTGAGAATTTCATCTCCGGTGGTTTCCCTGCCTATTGTGGTAGCTGTGCCACTTACCACTCCGGGATTGGTGGCTCCGAGATAACCGACGTCATTCAATCGAATGGTCGCATTGTTATCCGAGGCAGTCAGTGTGCCGCCCGAGTTATAAATCCCGAAGCGAAATCTGGCGCTCTGGTTGAGGTTGGTTGTCCCGGTAAAGCGCCAATCAAAAGATAGAGTGACGCTATCGCCATCGGCCAGGGTTACAGAGGAAGGCAAGTTTGCCACCACGCCTTGGTAAGTAGCCGTTGGCGTTATCTTCAGTCCGTTCCCGAAGCCGATTCCTGCCGAATCGTCAACGACAGCCACCGTGGGATTACTAATGGTAAACCAATTACAATCCAAAGCATCGGTTCCACTGGTGCGTCCGCCATCGGTGAAGCCATCGTCGGCGATGAAATCGGCGTAGGTTGGGGGGCTGATGTATTGGAGTAACGCAATTAGAAGGAGAGTTTTGATGAGTATAAGGGGGGATATTTTCATGAAACTTACTTATTAGAAAACTTGCTGGTATTACAATACTGTTGATGACAAACAGTTAGGCTTCAGGAGCCGTTTTTCCTAAAAAATCCTGATATTTGTGCCCGTTTTGTTATACTTATTAACCGGGGGCCGCCAGACGTGTTCTACTTGACCACGAGATACAAGAATGGCGTGACGTAAGCTTGCAGGCAAACCAGGACACCCATTAGCGAAGCCAGTGAGACGCTATGGAAGAAGACGTATCGCAGGATTTTTCCCTCGTGCCCGTACCAATCCGTGGCTGTGCTGGCAATGACGATGCTTTGGGCCGCCAGCATTTTTCCCATGACGCCTCCCGATGTATTCGCAGCGGCCATGAGGATCGGGCTGATTCCGGTTTGCGTGGCGGTAATCTTCTGAAGACTTCCAAAGAGGACGTTGGACGAGGTGTCCGATCCAGTCAGCGCCACGCCAAGCCAGCCGAGCATTGTTCCAAAGAATGGGTAAAAGACCCCCGTATGAGCCAGGGCCAGGCCGAGAGTGCCATCTATGCCGGAGAATTTTGTGGCAGTGCCAAATGCCAGCATCGAACTGATCGTGAGCAGCGACAGCCTGCTCTGCCAGAGAGTGCGTCCGTAAATTCCAGCCATCTGATTTGCCGAAAATCCCATGGTAAATCCTGCGATCACAGCTGCTGCCAGGATTCCGGTGCCTGTCGCTGATAATGCATTGAACGCAAATTCGGCTGGTTCAGGCTTTGCGTTGGAAAGCGCGACCGGAGGGATCCGTTGAACCATGCGATGCAAGTGAGGAATTGCTATCTTTGGCAAAAATACTTTGTCCAGTTCGCCGGTGAACCTGGGGGTGCCCCATAAAAAGATAAAAAGCGTCAGGATTATCCAGGGCAACCATGCGTTGAAAACCTGGGCCCTACCTAACGCACGTACCGTGACAGGCAAATCGCCGCTGTCGCCGGCTGCTTCGACATGAGTGGAAACCGGCATATTCCCACTTCCTTCAAGACGCCATTTGTCCTTCGGTTTCCAAAACCGCAGTAACACAACGATAGACAACATTCCCGCAATGCCGGAGACGGTGTCAACCAGCCATGGGCCGTGGTAATTTGAGACGAGAAACTGGGAAACAGCAAAAGTCACTCCGGCAGTCAGCGCCGCAGGCCAGACGCCGAGCATACCGCGCCAGCCGGCGAATGCGGCTACAATCCAGAATGGAAGGATCAGCGAAAAGAAAGGCAACTGCCGGCCGACCATCGCTCCTATCAATTTTGAATCAAGACCGGTAACCTGTGCGAGCGTTGTGATCGGAATGCCGAGGCTGCCAAATGCGACCGGCGCCGTGTTCGCGATGAGGGCCAGTCCGCAGGCGTGCAGCGGCTTGAATCCAAGTTGGAGCAAAATGGCCGCGGTGATTGCCACCGGGGCGCCAAACCCGGCCATGCCTTCCAAAAACGCCCCAAAACAGAATGCTATGAGGATCACTTGAACACGCGCATCCGGTGCCAGCGCGGACAGGCTTTTCCGGAGTATTTCGAAGTGTCCGCGCTTGACCGTCAAGTGATAAAGAAAAACGACATTGACTACGATCCAGCCAATGGGGAGCAAGCCGAAAGCTGCTCCATACACACAGGTTGCGGCAGCCATATCTCCCGGCATGTGATAAACCCCCATCGCGATGGCCAATGTTAAAGCTAATCCCATTAACGCCGCGAAATGAACCCGTACCCGCAAGAGCGCGATGGAGCCAAGCATCACAACCGTTGGCAACAGAGCTGCAGCTGTCGAAAGCCACGTATTGTTTAATGGGTTGTAATTTTGGGTCCACATAAGAATTTGGGTCTTCTCGCTTCTTGTGGTAGTTGGATGGCTTTTACTTTAATCTTTTCGAGTGGTGGTAAAGATCGCCCTCTTCCCCCGTCGAACCGCGATGGCCGTGATCAGTGATTCGTGCGTCGGATTTTGGAGTTCCACGAGCTGGCTTTATTTTGCCGGTGGAGTTTCCAACTGCCAGACCCGGATGTATTTCAGCGCCAATTCAGCGGGAAAGTCCGATATGGACCGGGGAGCATCCGGCCACTTTCCGCCAACGGCCAGATTCGCCAGAACGGTGGTAGGGCCGGCTTCCTTTCCATCGGAGAGGAGCCACTCAAATTTTCTGCTGACAATCACCTGCCCGTCGACGTAATGAGTAACGACCCCCGGCGTCCATTCCACGGCGAATGTGTGATAATCATCGGCGTAATCAAAGGGACTATTGTAACGCCCCCATTTATTCAACTTCGACGTTATCGTGCTCCACCTGCCATTTAAGGTGTGAGTGTAATGGAAGGAACTGCGCGTCGTGTCATTGCCATTATTAACGACTTCCAGGATGTCAATTTCGGCGGGGCCTTTGCCGTCTGCCGGATAGAGCCAAAAGGCAGGCCACATTCCCCGTCCGCGGGGAACTTTCATGCAACATTCATAGTAGCCGTATTTCCCGCTCCACTTGGAGCGCAGCATCCCGCTTTCTATGGCGCCGTTTTTCAACCCGGCAGTCCCGGTCACCCGGGCTGCCAGCTTCAAAACATGGTCTTCGAAGACGTGATTATTGTTATCCCTGTAACGCTCCCATTCATCGTTGAAATGGTCCATGGTTCCATTGTTGTAAACATACCGGGTGTAAAATTCTTCGCCGAGCTTTTCCTTGGTTGTAACCGTTGCTCCAAAATCCCAGTTCTTGACCAGATGATATCCTTTCCCGGAAATCGGTGCGGGTACGGGAATCGTCGCATTCATCACTGACGAATCCGAAAGCTTGGCATCGGGTTCGGCCGCGATATGATCGGTCGGGGCCAGGAGCGCTATCGCGCTCACGAGGCCGGACAGAAAGCTGGTAGCGTGAATTTTCAGTAGCTTCATATTGGTAATTTATCAGGATGCCCGTCTGCCGCATGGTCGCGGAGTTCGTCCCGCATCCTGAGGGTCGCCTGGTTGATTTTTCGCAGAGCGAAGCCCTGCCAGGCAACCATCGGGTTCATGGGAACGGAACGGGCTCGATCAATGAGTTGGACTTGAGTCCAGCCCTCGCGGCTGCCAGCCCAGACCGAAGAAAAGCAATCGGGACCATTGAAGACACCAAACGGCACTTCGGGGAAATGCCGGGCGTGATTGCGCAGCGTGCCGCACTTCCACTCTGTCAGAGCTTCCTCGAGCAACCCTTCTTCTGCGAGCGCCCAAACCATCCAGTAAATGGTCTGGGGCCAAATGCCGGCGTTCTCCCCTTCGCCCGCCGGGATGGCACACCAGGAGATATCATCCGGAGCCGGACTGCTGTAGGGGCGGCTCATCAACATCAAACCGATATCGGTGTGGCACTTCTTGACGGCGCTTTTCAATGCGGCGCGGCGTTTTTTGGGATCTCCACATTTTCCAAGAGCGGCCCAACTTTGCGCATTGAGAAAGACCCGGTCCTCGGCATAGGAGCCCACTGGCTTTCCATGATCCGTATATCCGCGGAGAAACCACTCCTCGTCGAAAGCAGCGTCCACGGCCCGTCGCAGTTCGGATACGAATGCTTCAAGTTCTGCTGCGAGAACTTTCTCGCCACGTTCCTTCGCCAAAGCGGCCATGGCGTCAAAGGCACGGCAGGCCATTGCGGAATTCATCAACGATTCGCCCCTCCCTTCGGCGCCTATCAGGGAGAGATAGTCATTCCAGTCTCCCTCACGGATTAAGATCAACCCGTGACTTCCCCGGCCGACTTTGTCCCGAACCCAATAAAATGCCCGCTTGAGATGCTCCCAAATAGTTCCTTTGCCCTCATCCCAAAAGGTGCATATCTCGTCCAAAAAGCCGGTTTTTCCTGCAATCGCCACGCTTTCGCAGCAGCCGAGAATGAACCACAATTCATTATCGCTTTCGAAGTCAACCGACACCCGGTCCCGGCGCATATTGTGACATTTTGGAATATCGCCACAGGCAAGCTGGGTCTTGGCCACGAAACGAAGGGAAGATGCGGCGAGCTCCCAGTCGCAGGCTGCCAGCGTCATGCTCGTTTCCGACGGCTCTCTCACCGCGAATCCGGCCCAACAGTATCCCCCAAGTGCAAGATAATATTCGCCAACCGAGCTGTCGTAGTTCGTAAATGAAAGCAACTGGCCGGCATTCCACAGGCACTCCTGCTGTATCCACGGTTCCGGCGCCTCGACTACAAATGGCTGGAGCTTGGTGCGCCAATGGAGTTGAGTCTCCTCGAGGCTGTACAAAGAATGGGGGCGTCCGGAGCCAAATCCGATTGCGCATACGGCATCCGTGCTTTCCCCCGGCTGGAGAATAACTGCTCGCTCCAGACGCAATGAGTTCTGGTAGGCTGATCCTTCCCATTTCCTATCCGCGATGAGAAACACATCGCCCACTTGCTCATCTGCCTCAGGAAAGGCTATCCCTCCTGGCACGGCCACGGAGCAGCGCGGTTGCATGGGTTTGTGAAGCGGAGCGTTTTCTCTGGCGGGTGCTACGTCGGAGCGAATACAGAGGCGGAGATCCACGGGCTCGTTGCTTAGGTTTGTTAGAATGCAATTCCCGTAGATGACCCGACCACGATCCGGCGGAGCATAAAACTGCTGAACCACGCCGAGGCGGATTCCATTGAACCGGAACTCTCCAAAGTATCCCACCCAGCCCGTTCCGACTCGAATTTTCTCTCTCGTCTGCAATTCGCTAAATAGGAGCGAATGAAGTTCTCCGCCCGCTTGCATCATAAAATAGAGCGAGCTGCGCGATGTGGCGCTGTCCGGGGAATTCAACCACAAGAAGCCTCCCTCAGTGGTAAATAGATTCACATTGCCCCAGCGATCGGTCATTGCGGAAACATGTCCGGTGCTGATCAAGTGACGAAATGGCGCATTGAGTGCTTGTGAATCCTTGAGTATGAGGTCAAAGCATTGAAGTCCAGCGGCATCGACTGTCCAAGAACCGTAGTGTAATTGTTCGTTCATGATTTGTCGGAAAATGGTGGTCGGCTGTGTCGCTGTCTATTGCACAGCCCGGTGTTTGGCGATTGCAATCAGGATATTGATTTCGCCGCGCACAAGTGCTCTCCAATAGGGCGCCTTTGTCTTTGCCGTTGGTTTCATGCCTTTAGTTTGGCGGTTTGAACATTGTGGACGCACCCTCAGTTCCGGTGCGACAGTCCTTCTTCGCCAGGTCGTTTAGTTGGAGCTGGTGAGTTTTAGTGTCCCTTTAAAATAACTTTAGATCCGTCAGGGTTTTGGTAAGAGCCTCAGCCAGTTTCGTATGTCCTGGACCTGTGGGGTGGACCTGATCGTCTGCAAATAAAGACACGTCTATGCCGCTTCCATCCTGGAGGAGTAGAGGGGTATAGAAGTCAACGTAAGATACGTTCTTTCTGGTAGATGCGATCTTAGCCAGCTCGGCATTCCATGAAGGGATTAAGGGATACACCCTGTTCAGGAACGCAGCCAAACCTGGACTGGCAGCCTTGGGACCTGAGGCAGGAATGCCTTTGGGAGTCATCCCACAAAGAATGATAGGGGTGTTCGGGTTGGTTTTTTGGGCCAGATCGATGATGGCGTTGATGTTAAAGAGATAATCCGCCAGTTTCCCATCAGCGCTGTTGTCGTTTCCACCGATTTCAATGACGATAGCTTTAGGGTGTAGATCCAGGACATCTTCCTGCAGGCGAAAGAGAACGCCGCGCGAAACATCGCCGCCAATACCCCGGTTGGCTACGGGTTTTCCCGGGAAGTCCTTTTCCAGTTTCCATCCTCCAATGATTGAATCGCCCACGAATACGACTTTGCCTTGATCTGCCTCTCTGCGGCTCCAAAATGCTTTGCGCTCATTAACCATCCAGTCAAAAGATTTGATAGGCCCTCTGCCCGGCCAGGCTGCCGGGGCGTTTGAGGATGGATAGGGCGTAGGGCCGCTGGCATTAGCGCCTGAGTTGGCGGGGGCGGCCGGGGCTATCGCAGCGGGTTCGCTGCTGCCGCCTTCCACTAAAATCGTGTATTTGGGATTCGCCTTGTCGAAATAGCACTTGAAGAACCAACCAAAGGCGTCCGTATGCCACTCGCGATTATCCTGGAGCTGGTGCCAGCCAACTCCGGGGAGTTTCAAAGAAATGGAGGCGCCAGCGGGAGAGGTTATCGCAAAATTGTCGGCATCCCCTTTGAATAGAAATGGGTCAGCCGGCTTTTCTGTCGGAAAAGTCCCGGACTTGCTGCCAATGGTCCATTTCCCGCCCATCAGATTGGTGAATCCGAGAGTTGACTCCAACTTGGTATTGCCGACATCATCGGGTACTTCCGTAAAATCGATCTGAATCTGTCCCTTCAAAATTTTGACGCGGGCGTGCGCGCCGTCTGCATAGGTCAATTCCGCGGAATCTCCTTTGACCGTTGCGGTTGAGACTGATTGCTCAGCATCGGACTTGGTTATTAGCAGGGGATAGGCGAATTTGAGCCGGCCAAAATTTTCCTTCTGTATGGAGATCCCGTCGGAGGAAAGAGAAATCGAAGCGTCGCTTCCGATCGCGGTCGTTGAGGCGGAGAACAGGGAAACAAGGGCTGCCAACTTGATAAGAGAAAGGGCATTAACGCATTTGCGGATCATTTATAGGTAGCTATCACAGCGCGCGCAGGGCTCGCAAACGAAACATTGCCTAACGGTTAGGCGTACATGGACGGCGGTGGCGCCGGATTCGGGCCGCAAACCGGGTTATTGGGCAACGGCGCCGACATCCCGTTCTTCCGCCTGCGCATGGAGATGGAGGCGAAGTGGATCGCATTCCTGCTGGATCACAGCGGCAGCATGAGCGGGCCTTTTCGGAAAACGCTGGAAACGGAACTGGAACACAGTCTCCAATGGCTCCTGCCCGGCACGCAGATCTGATCATCCCTTGGGCGAGGCGCTGACAATTGGAAGATGCTGAATGTCTGCGACAACTTCGTGATCAACTCCGGCGCTCCTGCTGCTTCATCTGCGGTCAATGCACGAGTCGGGGAGAAGCGCGGCGGATAGCGTGTTCAGCTTCCAGTGATCGAGGATGATAAATCGCGAACTGAGATTATGATCAGCCCTTGGGGCTGGGATATTTCCCCGGGCTCTTCGGATAGAGGTTGTGCGCCGCAAAAGCAGGTGCCTAACGGTTTGGCAACAAAGCTATTGTTAGTTTTTTTTATTATCTTACTTTGCTACTGATTCGAAGCGCAATCTTCGAAAACGTAAACCTCCAATAAAGTCCCTCCACCTCACCCGTTATGAAATCGTATCAACCCCCGTTTCATCCCTTGCGAATCTTCTCCTGTTTGCTCTCATCAACTAAACTTCTGATCACTGCCGTGCTGGGACTTGTCCTCTTTGCCGGACCCGTTTCGGCAGCCTCGTACACATACACCGTGGCTACGGCACCGGGTGTGGTGGATGAATGGAGCACTTCATTGGGATGGGGCGCTGCCATTCCCTTGAGCGGATCGTCCACGACTCTTGTTTTTACAAACCCTTTCGTCAGCGCCACGGCAATGTACAATAGTGATCTCACGAACGATATTGTACATTGCCGTGGCGCTGACGCCTTTGTGTTGAACAGCCTCGTTTTGAACAACGGCGGTATAGCTTCATTTGTTGATGGGAACGGAATGGTATTGTCCGGCAATGCCTTGGAATTCCAAGCAAATGGCGCCACCGCTCCCACGGTGAATTTGAATGCTTCGGGCAATAACAACTCCGCGTGGTTTACCGTGGTTCAAAACAATATCTACCTGGATGCGACCACTACGTTCACTAGCTCCGCGGTTGCCACCGGTAACGGTTATGGTAGTTTCATTTTTAGCGGCGCAATCTCCGGGGCGGGAGGTTTGATCAAGAGTGGCACTGCGACCATGACGTTGACGGGAAGCAACTCCTACACGGGCGGCACGACGATTAATCTGGGCACGATCAGAGTCACCAACTCCAACGCGATCTCCACCACCGGCACGCTGACTCTGAATGGTGGCACTTTGGCGGTGCAGGGTTCCGCTTACGGAACTACGGCAGGGCAGTCGGTGACGATCAACGGCAGTCAACTTGCGCTGGGGACTACGGCGGGCAGTGCCATAGATGCCTCACAATCGGTTGGTGTGGTGGTTGTTTCATCCGGGTCAGTGATGCTGAATGGCACCAACGCAGCCCGCACCTTTACGCTGCAGGGCGGCAACACAAACAGCAACATCTTCGCCGCTTCGCTTGGTAATAACGGTTCAGGCGCGACGAGCCTGACGAAATCAGGAGCGGGTACATGGTATCTAACCGGCACAAATACCTACACAGGCGGAACCACGTTTTCCGGTGTTGCGGGCACGCTGGGGGGGAATACGTTTGGTTTGCAAGGAAACATCAATACGGGAACTGCCGCAACCAATACCGTGGTGTTCGACCAGACTATTTCGGGCTCCCTGGTTGCTTCAGGAACTTATGCGGGTGTGATCAGCGGCTCGGGCGGCGTTACCAAGAACAATGCAGGAACCGTTGTTTTTACCGGTTCGAACACGTATGTAGGAAAAACCACATTGAACGCAGGCACGCTCGCCTTGGACTTCAGCGCTTCAGGCGCTCCCGCCACGAACATTATCAGCGGTTCTTCCAATCTGACTCTTGGCGGAGGAATTCTGAACGTTATCGGAAAAGCGAGCACGACAAACAGTCAGACATTCAATAACCTTACTGTGAGTGCGGGGGCCAATTTCCTGGTGGACAGCAATAATGCCACATCCAATAATCTTCTGATTGCGACTGGCACGATCACCCGGAGCGCAGGCGGGACGATCGATTTTACGCAGCCTGTGAACGGAACCTTGGGAGCTGCCAACGGCTTTACCACAAGCAGCACTAACACCAATGGAATCCTGGGGGGTTACGCCACGGTTGGCGGTGTGGATTGGGCCACAAACAATGGTACAAACATCGTAGCCCTGGCCTCGGGATCCTACACGAATGATACCTGGGCGGCGGGAAATAACACGACCGTGACCGGCAGCAGCGCACCAGCATCGGGATCCACGACCAACAGCCTGCGTTTCAATGCCGCCGCACCGAGCGCGATCACGCTCGCCGGGTCGAACACAATTACCTCCGGGGGTATTCTGGTGACGGGCAGTGTCGGGGCCAACGCAACAGCGATAACCGGTGGAACGCTGGCGGGGGCCAGCGGGGCGGATCTTGTGGTGATACAAAACAATACCGCAGGCTCATTGACGATCAATTCCGTGATCAAAGATAACACCTCCGCAACGGCACTTACCAAGAGCGGGTCCGGCACGCTGATCTTGGGGGGCTCCAATAGTTACACTGGCGGGACTTATATCGACACGGGAACCGTGCAAGCCGCCTCGGGTAATACTTTGGCTTTGGGTGGCACAAATGGTTCCTTGACGGTGAACAGCGGGGGTATCCTGGATTTGAACGGCAATAACACGGGCATCGGCGCATTGAACGGGGCGGGTATTATCGACAATACTTCAGCCACGGCATTAACCTTCACGATTGGAAATAATAACACGTCGGGCACGTTTTCGGGCGTCCTGCAAAGTTCCGGGACCTCTATCTCGCTGAATAAGACCGGTACAGGCACCATTATTCTCTCCGGATCCAGCACTTATACGGGCAAGACGACGATTGCCCAGGGTACATTGAGTGTCAACTCCATCAGCAGTGTTGGAAGTCCTTCAGCCAGTGCCCTTGGAGCCCCGACGACAAGTGCAAATGGAACCATCGCTTTGGGCAGTGGAGCAAACACTGCCGCCCTCATATACACAGGCACAGGCACCACAACGGATCGTTCAATTGATCTTGCCGGTACCACCGGCGGCGGCATTATCGATGCGGAAGGAGGCGGGGCTCTCGTGATCACCGGGAGTATCACGGCTTCGGGTTCTGGTTCGAAGAACCTCAATCTGAAAGGCGTCAGCACATCTGCAAATACGATCGCTGGTGTGATCGCCGATAATACCTCCACAAATAAAACAAATCTCCTTAAGACAGGGGTGGGGACTTGGGTGCTGACGGGTTCGAATACCTATACAGGGAGTACGACAATTGGTGCGGTCGTTGCTAGTGGGTCCTCTGGTGCGAATGGTGGGACGCTGATACTTTCCGGATCGGGGACCATAAGCAGTGGCCCATTGTCAATCTTTGCGGGCACGCTGAATTTGGGAAATACGACTCAAACCCTCACTTCAGGCACGCTTGCCATGGGGGAGGGAGGCAATGAAGTAAATGATGCTGCGGACGCAATCATCAGTATGGACGCTGGCGGAGTCTTGAATCTCGGGGTGGATGTGGCTTTCAACACGAGGACGAATGGTGCCGCTGGAAATGGCGGTTCGTTCGATACCAATGGCTTTATTCTGGGAGGGACTTTGAATATGAGCGGAGCATTGCGCACCTTTACGATAAATCAGAACAACTTCAGCATTTCCTCGATCATCACGGGCAACAGTACGCTTGTAAAAGCGGGTGGTGCGATCTTGTCACTTACGGGATCAAATACCTATACGGGAACCACGTCCATCTCGGCGGGAACTCTTAGAGTATTTAGCCTTGCCGACGGTGGCGTTGCCAGCAGCATAGGTCAATCGGGAAGCAGCGCCGGCAATCTCTTGATCACCAATGGCGTCCTGCAATACGCGGGTGGCGGTGCAAGCACAAATCGTCTCTTTACCATTGGTGGAACGGCCGCTGGAACGGCTGCAACCATCGATTCCTCGGGTGCCGGAGCGCTCAATTTTACAAATACGGGGGCAATAGCCTATTCTGGTTCGAGCAATCAGACCCGGACGCTGGTGCTTACTGGCGCCAACACGGGCCTTAACTCTTTCGCGCCAATCATTGGAGACAATGGCTCCCAGGCAACTTCATTGACAAAATCGGGCGTGGGGACTTGGGCGTTGACAGGTTCCAGTAATTACTCGGGCGTGACAACCATCAGTGCGGGGACTTTGATCACGAACTCCATTACCACGGGCGGCAGTGCGAGCGGTATCGGTGCTTCCGGCACCGCGGCGTCCAATCTGGTCATCGGGACCGGCGCCACGAGCGGCATACTTCAGTACACCGGCGCGGGTAATACCACGGACCGGTTGTTCACCATCTCGGGAACGTCCGCGGGAGTCAGCGCGACGTTGGACGCCTCGGGAAGTGGCGCGCTTAATTTCTCGAATACGGGCGCCATTGCATACAGTGGATCAACGAACCAGACGCGCTCGCTGATATTGACTGGAACTAATACCGGAGCGAATACGCTAGCTTTGCTGGTCGGCGACAACGGGGCGGGTTTGACATCGCTGACCAAGAACGGCAACGGATCATGGGCGGTGACGGGCAGTAATACCTACGGCGGAGTAACGACCATCAACGGCGGCACCCTTAGTGTGTCCCTGCTGGCGGATGGCGGAAGCATCAGCAGCACCGGCACCTCATCGAACGCGGCAGCCAATCTGTTGATAGGGGGGACCAATGGCGGCACATTGCAATACACGGGGGCCGGTAATAGCACGAACCGGTTGTTCACCATCAACGGCACGGCCGCTGGATCAAGCGCAACCCTGGATGCGTCGGGCAGCGGAGCGGTCAATTTTACGAACAGCGGCAGCCTGGCTTACGGCACGGCCGCGCAGACCCGGACGCTGGTCCTTACGGGAACCAATACCGGGGCCAATACGCTTGCGGCGGTTGTTGCCAACAATACCACAGCCACGACATCGCTGACCAAGAATGGCACGGGCACATGGGTGCTCACCGGAAGCAACACCTACGGGGGCGCCACCTTGGTGCAAAACGGCGTCTTGAAGGTGAATGGCTCGCTGAGCGGCACCACCGCGGTGACGGTGGGCAACTCGACAACGGCTGCACTCACACCGACATTGGGCGGCGGCAGCGGCACAGCAACCGGAGGTGTGCTCCAGAGCCTGATCGGCAGCGCAACAAGCCAGGTATACGCATCCAGCAGTACCGTCGGGAAGATAGCTGGAGCGGTGACGATCAACGGCCCCGGCGGCAGCGGTTCTGCAGGACATCTGGCACCGGGCAACAGCGTGGGCACCATCACGGTGGGTTCGCTCACATTGAGCGGCGGCTCGATCCTCGACTACGAGTTCAACGGATCGGCGAACGACTTCACGGTGGTAACCGGGGCATTGTCACTCAACAGCGGCACGGCGGGAATCAACCTCTACCAGGAAGGCGGCACCACGCAGTTTGCAACAGCAGGCGTATATGACCTGTTCCAGTATGGAAGCCTCGTGGGAGGCGTAAGCAACCTCTCCGTTCTGAACCCGAACGGCGGCTTCACCTACACATTCGGAACGGCAACCAGCGGGACGAATAATTACGTGACACTGACGATAGCGAGCTCCGGCAGCACGACC
>Ga0268264_10002518_pt1 | contig 16104 bp, 18 predicted proteins | sample KBSSwiS32_FD_190357 | JGI IMG/M metagenome (GOLD analysis project Ga0268264, IMG submission 190357) | Switchgrass rhizosphere microbial communities from Kellogg Biological Station, Michigan, USA - KBS Switchgrass S3-2 (SPAdes) (version 2) | ecosystem: Host-associated > Plants > Roots >...
AAAACCGCTCTCGTGACCGGAGCGGGCCGTGGCATCGGCCGGACAATAGCTGAACGCCTCGCGGCTGACGGCGCGACCGTGGCGATCACATACAACGCCAGCAGCGCTGGCGCCGAAGAGGCGGTCGCAGCAATCGAGAAGGCAGGCGGCATCGCCTTTGCGCTGCAAGCCGATCTTTCCGATGCCGGGTCGATCCCCGGCTTGTACGATGAACTCGATCGCGAGCTCACGGAGCGCAATGGCAGCACGACGCTCGACATTCTCGTCAACAATGCGGGTAATTCGGGTTGGGGCGGTCTTTCTGATGCCACCCCGGAGGCGTGGGACACGATGATCGCGGTTCATGCCCGCGCGCCGTTTTTCATGGTTCAGTCGGCGCTCAGCCGTCTGTCCGATGGCGGGCGGATCATCAACATCTCGTCGGGCCTCTCCACGCGCCCCCAGCCGATGGTGCCGATCTATTCGATGGCCAAGGCGGCTATCAATAACCTCACCCATTCGCTTGCGATGGAGCTTGGTCCGCGCGGAATTGCGGTGAACGCGGTGGCACCGGGTTGGACGCGGACCGACATGAACGCTGCCGTTCGAGAGGATGCCAACACGGTGAAGGCCATCGAGGGCGACACCGCGTTCGGCCGCTTCGGTGAAACGTCGGACATCGCCGCAGTGGTGGCTTTCCTCGCATCGGACGAAGCCCGGTGGGTGACCGGTCAGGTGATCGAGGCGAGCGGCGGCTACAGGCTCTGATTGGCCGAACTGCCAAGGCGTCGGCGCTGGCGCGCGTCGGCGCCGGCGACGGCGCACGCCACGCAGGCGACAACCAAACCATTCCAACGCTTGGGAGAGTGACGATGAAGATTGGAATCATAGGATCAGGGGAGATTGGCGGCTCGCTGGCCCGACGGCTCTCAAAACTGGGCCATCAAGTATCCATCGCCAATTCGCGCGGCCCTGAATCGCTCGCGGATCTCTCCGCCGAGACCGGCGTCACGGCGGTAACCGTCCATGAGGCGGCACGCAGCGGAGAGGTCGTCTTCATCGCGATCCCGGCCTTCCGGATTGCCGATCTACCGAGGGCTCTCTTTGATGGTGTTGATCCCGATGTCGCCGTCGTGGAGACGGGGAATTACTATCCCCAGGAGCGGGATGGACGGATCGATCCGATCGAACAGGGGATGGCTGAAAGCCGCTGGGTGGCAAATCAGCTCGGGCGGCCGGTGCTGAAGGCCATCAACAACTTGCACTGGCGCAGCCTTCTGGATGGCGGCAAGCCTGCGGGAACGCCGGGACGCATCGCGTTGCCGGTGTCGGGCGATACTGAGGCCCATAAAGCCAGGGTGATCCGGCTGTTCGACGAGCTGGGATATGACGGTGTCGACGCCGGCCCGCTTGACGAGTCGTGGCGTCAGCAGCCCGGCACGCCGGTCTATGCAGCAAATCTCGACGCCGAAGGCGTCCGCAAAGCGCTCGACGAGGCAACTCCAGGGCGGAAACCGGAGTTTCGCGGCGCGCCCCACAGCAGCATCGGCAAGCCCTGAGAGCCCGGATGGACACACAATTTACTGGTCGAGCCGCTCAGGTCATCAGCGCGAGCTAAGGCATTGCCCGATCTGTCCCTCGACCTTCGGAATCTCAAGTGCGCGATCTGCGCCGCTGAGGCTGGGAGCTTTCGTCAGGCTGCCGAACTACTTGGCCTTCCGCAGTCGTCGGTAAGCCGCCGCATCCAGCTTCTAGAGAGACGCCTTGGCTTCCCGCTGTTCACGCGGAGTTCGGGCGGAATCCGAGTTACGCCCGCGGGTGAGGCGTTTTTGTCGAGCGCGGCGGATGCCGCCGGGCAGATCGACATTGCCGCGCATAAGGGCGTCGCCATGCATCGCGAGCAGAGCCGCGATATTCGGATCGGGATATCGCGAACGAGTGAACGGCTTCGCAGCGCTTTGTGCATTTTCCGATCAAGATATCCCGCTGTTCGAGTGACACTTGTCGAATGTTGCCATGCCGAGGCGCGACGTGGATTGACCACGGCCGAGCTAGACGTGGCGTTCGTTCATCAAGTCGATGATGTTGCCAACTGCAGAACCAAGGTGCTGTGGCGTGAGGCAATATATGTAGTGCTGCCGCGCGAACACCGCCTCGCGGTGAAAGCCGAGGTGGCGTGGGCCGACGTCAAAAAGGAGACTTTCGTTGCCTGCGAGGGCGGGCCATGCTCGGACATTCTGAATTGCCTGACCATGCGGTTCGCGAGTGCAAACGGGCTCCCAAATGTCGAGGTTCATGCAGTGTCAGCAGCCGGCATCTTCGATCTGGTGACGATGGGTTACGGGATCACGTTGACCAACGACCCGATTGGACGCAGCGAAGGCGACGGACTTGCAGTAAGGCCTATGCTGGGAGAGGCTGAGGCGATGCCGCTGGTGGCTGTCTGGCGTGCTCGCGGTGCCAATTCGCTCGCAGTGAAGCTGGTCGGTATTGCTGAAGCCCTTGGTCGGGAATGAGGTGCGCATCTGGCCCCCAACGGCCTCGACGACAGGTAAGCTCGCACACTGAGCATCCCCGCTAAGTTCCGCCGTGATTAGCTGACCTTGCCGATCGGCGAGACCGCGCAAACTCTCTATCGGTTGCCATGAATCGCTCAAGCATTGGCGCGATAAGGCGACAGGGATCGGACACGGCATGACCGGACTGTGCCGACAAAAGCGCAGCATAATCGGTCAGATCGCGGTGCAGTACGGCAGGAAGGTCGAGGGTCACTTTGATCGGCTTTTCGTCCTCGATCGCGCTCAGTTTGAGTTTTCCCATTAGGAGCCTCCATAGGGTTCAAGGACAAGATCGCGCGTCACGATCACGCGAACCGGGTATCCCGGCCGGATGGTGAGCGTTGGCGGGATATTGAGTTGCCGCCTGACAATCTCTTGGCCGGTCTGATTGAAGGTGTCCTGACCGCCGTTCCGCAGGGCGCGCAGCAAACTGTCGTTGTTATCGACTGCAAGCTCAGAGCCGATGCTGAGGACGGTCGACAGACCTGCGGCCTTTGCGAGATCCAGCCAATGAAAGTCGACGCGGTCCTGCAATCCGGCGAACCCCTGCGCATCTGCACTTGGTGCGCGCTCCAACAAGATCGATCTACCGTTGGGGAATAGCAGGCGGTTCCAGACCAGCAGAACGCGGCTTTGGCCGAATTGCACACTGCTATCGTACTGACCAATCACGCGAGTGCCCTGCGGAATGAGCAATGTGCGGCCAGTGATGCTGTCGTAGATATTTTCGGTCACCTGCGCGGTGATCTGTCCCGGCAAGTCCGATCGGATTCCGGTAATCAACGCGGCAGCTATGATTGCGCCGGCCTGCAAGACATCTCGGGAGGCTGGTGCAACAACGCGGTCGGCTGCCAATGTCCGGCGATCCGGTGCCGCATTGAGAAATGCGTTTTGCCGATCTTGTGCGGTCGGAGTGGCCGGCGCCGTTGGAAAGCCTGGATCGCTGATCTCGGTGGGAGCGACTGCGGACGGCTGCTGGTTGGTGCCATGTGTCTCTGACGAGGCAAAAAGACGTGCGGTTCTCGCGGACTCAAGCTCCTGTATCCGCCGTTGCCGTTCCGGGCTGATCTGCTGGCTATTGCGAGCGCCGCCGGGCGCTGCTGCCATGTCTGGCGACTGGACCGACTGGCCGCGTTCCTGTGCGCTGAGGATCGGCTTGCCGAGATCACCGGGCAGCGGCGGACCAAGTTTGGGGACAACACCATAATCGCTCGGCAGGGAGGCCACGCCATCCGCGGTGGGTCGGTTTTCCGTCGAGTAAAGTTCCTCGGGCGCATGGCCGCCTTGTCGCGTCTGCAGGGCGTAGATCAGCGCGCCGCCGACGCCGAGGCTGGCGACCATGCCCATGGTTGCCAGCACCTTTCGCGATAGGCGGGTGACGCGAGGCGGTTCGGCCCGTAGCCGCATTGCTGCGGGGTTGGACGGCTCGCCCGTAAGGGCTACTTCGTCGTCGTCACGCCGCTCCGTGCGATTGTCGCCCGGTTCGGTCATTTCGCTGGTTTCCCGTCGGATCGCACGATGCGAACTTTCTGCTGCGACCGGTCAGCGCCCAAACGAAGTTCGGCTGCGGCAAAGAGGCGGTCGACGATCATGTGGCGGCCGCGGACGCGGTAGTTCACCAGCTCTGATGATTTCCCGTTGGCACTCACCACGAAGAGTGGCGGCATCTCCCCCTGTGCGATGCCCGAGGGAAATTCGATGAATACCTGTTGGCCGTCGTCGAAGGCACGCAAGGGACGCCATGGCGGTCGGTCGCCGTCGATGGCATAGCGGAAATTGATGCGCTCGACATCGATGCCGTTCGCTACTGGCGCCGAAGCCTGAGCGGCGGCGTTCTGATTGCGCAGTGCTACGAGTTGGTCCTGAGGGTACTGCCATGAGACTGACGCCATATAGGTCCGCTCGGTGGAGCGCAGTTCAACGTGATAGGTTCGCAAGTTCGTGTTCACGACCAGATTCGTGGTGAGATCGGACCGGGTAGGCTTCACTAGAATATGAACCTGCTGGGTGGCGCCTGCACCGCTCAGCGTGTCGCCGATGATCCATCGCACCGTATCGCCGGCCGCAACCGGCCCGGCGCCAACGAGTTGCTCTCCGGGCTGAAGGGCGATGTCCGTGATCTGACCGATGGCGGTGTAAATCTGATAGAGGGCTCCCGGCGTGAACGGATAGACCTGCATCGAATTGATGAAGCCGTCGCGGACGGGCTGCATGCGGGCTGCGGCATTGGCCAGGTTCACGCGTGCCGCCGGATCGGCCGGCTCGCTCGGGCGCGATCCGGTTTCGACAGGCTTCAGTTGCCCCGGCAGGGGAAGGGGTCTGGGCACTTCGACCACGGTGACAGGCGCCGGGAGAGTGGGCGCCGGCACAGCCGCTACGGCATCGTCGTAGGAAATGGCTGGTGGCGGCGTCGTTGCAGCGCAGGCGGACAACATGCCGATCGACAGAATTCCGAGCGAGAGAGCCGGATGAGGGACGTGGATGCGGGAAGCCGGAAAGCCGGCTTTACGGAATGTCGGCTTCATTGCCCTAGCTCCCGAGACCAATTGATGGCGTTGACGTAGATTCCGAGCGGGTTCTTCCGCAGCGTGTCGGCGTTGCGGGGTGTCTGGACGACGATGGTGAGGATGGCGGTCCAGCGTTCGGTAGTACCGAGTTGACCGTTTTCGTATCGGCGCTCGATCCAGGCCACGCGAAAGCTGTTGGGAGAGGCACGGATGACGCTTGATACCTCCGTCGAGATCTGCTGCCGACCAACCTTGCTAAACGGGTCGTTGGCGCGGGCATAATCGTTCAGCGCCGCCGCGCCGCGATCGGTGGTGAAATCGTAAGCCCGTAGCCAGTTCTGCCGAACGATGATCGCGTCGGCGGGAACGGAGCGGACGCCTTCGATGAACCTGCCGAGATGAAAGGCGATCTGTGCGTCGGTGGGCTGATAGTCGACATTGGCGGGGCCAACGGCCTGAGCCTGCCCAAGCCTGTCCGTCTCGATGACCCAAGGCACGACGGTCCCACGCGTCGATTGCCACACCAGGGCGGAGGCGAAGCCGGCGGACAGGAACAGCGAGCCGAACGCCATGTAGCGCCAATTGCGGGCCTGTACGCGCGCGGAACCGATGCGGTCGTCCCAGACCTGCGCAGCGCGTTGATACGGCGTGTCGGGCGCGGGAGATTTTCCATAGTGCGTGGAGGATCTCTTGAACATCAGCGGTTGCCTTCGGAGAGGTCAATGGAGGCGCCGCCACCATGGGCATCGCCGGAGCGGACTGCGTGTGCGGTCGCCTGCACTGCGTGAGACATGCGCTGCGACCCGCGCATCCGACGTGCCCAGGCCGGCGCGCCGGTGCCGGCGTCGGGCGTGGTGACTTCCGCGCTCGAACTGGAGGCGTTTCCCCCCTCCAGCACGGCCCGCCCGCCGGCGTTGAAGCTGGTACGCATCGTCTCGCCTGCTCGGGATGCCACGCGTCGAAGGGGCGAGACCGCCGCCTGCGCGCCGGCACGGGCGACGCCTCCGAGGCCGGCAGCGACCGCCGACACGCCGGACTGACCGGCCGCACCGAGGCTATAGGCGGTGGCTGCCCCGCCTGCGGCAGCGGCGCCGCCGCGAGCGGCCGCCGCGGCGCTGCTGGCAAGCGCCCCGCCTCCCGTGGCGGCTGCGCCAACCGCGCCAGCGCCGAGGGCAACCACGCCGCCTGCGGCAAGGCCTGTTCCGACGGCTGCACCGGCGCTGAGTTGCGGTCCGCCTGATACGATCCCGCTGGCAATGCCCGGGCCGAAGATGCCGAGTCCGAGTAGAGACAGGGCGGCGAGAACGATGGCCATCGCCTCATCGATCGTCGGCGTTGTGCCGGCGAAGCCATCGGTAAACTCAGAAAAGAGCGTGGAGCCGATCCCGATGATGACGGCGAGGACCAGGACTTTGATACCCGACGAGATAACGTTGCCGAGCACGCGTTCGGCCATGAAGGCCGATTTCCCAAAGAGGCCGAAGGGGATGAGGACGAAACCGGCCAGCGTCGTCAGCTTGAACTCGATGAGCGTGACGAAGAGCTGGATGGCGAGGATGAAGAAGGCGAGCAGCACCAGCGCCCAGGCGAGGAACATGCAGGCGATCTGGATGAAATTCTCGAAAAACGACCAATAGCCCATCAGGTCGGAGATCGAGTCCAGGATGGGGCGGCCGGCATCGAGACCAGTCTGCGCGACCCGTCCCGGGCGCAGTAGGTCAGCGGTCGTGAAGGTGGTTCCGCTTGCTTTCAGGCCGAGGCCGGCGAAGCTCTCGAAGACGATGCGGGCGAGGCTGTTCCAGTTGCCGATGATGTAAGCGAAGATGCCTACAAACAGGGTCTTCTTGACCAGGCGAGCGAGAATGTCGTCGTCGGCACCCCACGACCAGAATAGCGCCGCAAGCGTGACGTCGATAACGATCAGGGTCGTGGCAATGAACGCGACTTCCCCGCCCAGCAGTCCGAACCCACCGTCGATGTAGCGGGTGAAGACCTCCAGGAAGTGGTCGATGACGCCCGTATTGTTCATGGCTCGTCGCCTGCCTGCTTCGTCCCGTTGGCGGCGGTGGATGGAAGGCGCTCCGCCGGGCGGGCGCCCGGCGCAAGGAAGCGACGACGGTTCTCCGACCATGCCCGCAAGCAACTCGGATCGCGCGGACCGGCTTCGCCGAGTTGCTGGCATCGCAGCAACTCTGCTTTCAACGGGTCGATGGCCGCCACCGCGGAATGTGCGGCGGCGCGTTCGGGAGGTTTCGGATCCCGAGTGTATTCGATCGCGGTGGCCGTCACGGCTATGGCGACAAAGACGCCAGCGCCGATGCGGGCGAAGAGCTTGCTGTCCATGCCTCTTCGGGCTCAGTTACCGCTCTGGAACATGCGCGCGCTGCCAGGCTGGTAGCCTGAGCCCGGTGCGAGGAAGCGGCGACGCTGTTCGCGACCCTGCTCGGCTGCCGCAGATCGCTCGGCCTCGGCGAGTGATTGGGCGCGCCCGTTCGCGGCAACGACGGCCGTGAGGTCGGCAAGCTGTTGTGCCTGAAGGGCGAGCAACTGATTGCCGGCCTGTGTTGCCTGAAGTGCGCCCGTCGCGCCTTGGCTGCGGCCGACTAACGTACTCATTTCGGAGCGGTTGGTATCGATATTGCCGACGACACCTGCCTGTACGCGCATGGCATCTTGCAGGCCGCCGACGGTATTCTGCCAGCGCTCGCGAGCATCTGCGACCAGCTCGAGGTCGGTGGCGGACAGTGAGGCATTCCCATAGGTCGTCCGGAATGCCTGATCGATGTTCTGGACATTGTAAGCGATGCGCTGCGCCTCGCCGAGCAATTGCTGTGTTCGCTGCACCGATTGTTGGAGTTGCTGGAGCGACGAATATGGCAGATTGGCGAGGTTGCGCCCCTGATTGATCAGCATCGCCGCCTCGTTCTGGAGCGAGGTGATCTGGTTGTTGATCTGCTGGAGCGTGCGCGCCGCGGTCAGGATGTTTTGGGCGTAGTTGCGCGGATCGAAGACGATACCGCCGAACTGCGCATGCGCTGGGGGGACCTGCATGACCCCGACGGTGGTCGATGTAGTGAGGAGAACCGCCGCGATCCGGATGCTGCGAGATGAGCGCGCCTTCATGATGTCGTCTCCTGATTTGTTAGGCTGGGGATGAGATCGGCCGCCCAGGCGAGGCCGTGATGCTTGAGCCATTCGGCAAGGAAGGTGTCCGGCCCGTGCTCGGCGAGGATGGCGGCGATCGCGGCTTGATCGGCACGTGACGACGCGCCGCATAGCGCAAGGGCGACCTCGGACAGGCCAAGTTCGAACAGCCGGTTTCCCTGGCGCGACTGGCAGTAATAATCGCGCTTGGGCATGGCGCGCGCGAGGATCTCGATCTGGCGATCGTTCAAGCCGAAACGGCGGTAGATCGCGGTGATCTGCGGCTCGATAGCGCGCTCGTTCGGAAGAAGAATACGTGTTTGGCAACTCTCGATTATGGCCGGCGCGATCGGTGAGGCGTCGATGTCGGAGAGTGACTGCGTGGCGAACAGGACGCTCGCATTCTTCTTGCGGAGCGTCTTCAGCCATTCCCGGAGCTGAGCGGCGAAGCCCTCATCGTCGAGGGCAAGCCAGCCCTCGTCAATGATGATGAGGGTCGGGCGACCGTCGAGCCGGTCGCCGATGCGGTGAAACAGATAGGCCAGCACCGCCGGCGCGGCTGCGGTGCCGATCAGCCCTTCGGTCTCGAAGGCCTGTACGCTCGCGTCGCCGAGATACTCGCTTTCGGCGTCGAGCAGGCGGCCGTAGGGACCGCCCACGCAATAAGGGCGTAGCGCCTGCTTCAGGTCGTTTGATTGCAACAGGACCGCAAGGCCTGTCATCGTGCGCTCACTGACGGGCGCGGAGGCGAGCGAGGTCAGTGCCGACCAGATATGCTCCTTCGTTTCAGGGGAAAGGGATACGGTCTCGCGCATGAGGATCGCCGCGATCCAATCGGCCGCCCAGGATCGCTCGGCGGGATCGTCGATGCGCGCGAGCGGCTGCAGAGCGACGCTGCTGTCGGCCCCCTCAGTAAGGCCGCCGCCGAGATCGTACCAGTCGCCGCCCATTGCGAGCGCCGCGGCTCTGATGGAACCGCCAAAGTCGAAGGCGAAGACCTGCGATCCAGAATAGCGACGGAACTGCAATGCCATCAGCGCCAGCAGCACCGATTTGCCGGCGCCGGTCGGGCCGACGATCAGAGTATGGCCGACGTCGCCGACATGGATGGACAACCGGAACGGGGTCGAGCCCTCGGTCTTGCCGTACAGCAAAGGAGGGGCTCCGAAATGCTCGTCCCGTTCCGGCCCTGCCCACACCGCCGATAGCGGGATCATGTGGGCGAGGTTCAGAGTGGAGATCGGCGGTTGGCGGACGTTCGCGTAGACATGACCGGGCAGGCTCCCGAGCCACGCGTCAACCGCGTTGATCGTCTCGGCCATGGCGGTGAAATCGCGGCCTTGGATGACCTTTTCTGCCAAGCGGACCTTCTCTGCGGCGATGCGGGGGTCATCGTCCCACACGGTGATCGTGGCGGTGACGTAGGCTTGGCCTGCATAGTCGGCGCCAAGCTCCTGCAGCGCCATGTCGGCGTCGGCTGCTTTGTTGGCGGCGTCGCTGTCGACCAGCACTGACGCCTCGTTGGTCATGACCTCCTTCAGGATCGCTGCGATCGATTTGCGCTTCGCGAACCACTGCCGTCGAATTTTTGTGAGGAGTTTGGTCGCATCCGTCTTGTCGAGCAGGATCGCGCGGGTTGACCATCGATAAGGGAATGCAAGCCGATTGAGTTCGTCGAGGATTCCCGGCGTCGTCGCGGTCGGGAAACCCACGATCGACAGGATGCGCAGATGGGCCGTCCCCAGCCTTGGTTCGAGCCCGCCTGTGAGGGGCTGGTCGGCGACAAGCGCGTCGAGATACATTGGCGTTTCGGGCACGCGGACCCGATGTCGCTTCGTCGATACGGTAGAGTGGAGATAGGTCAGGGTTTCGGCGTCGCCCAGCCACGCGCTCTCCGGCATGAAGGCGTCGATCAACTGGAGGATACGGTCTGTGCGATCGACGAAACCGCGAAGGATTTCGTGGGCATCGACGCCCGATTGGTCGCGACCTTCGTAGAGCCATCCTTCGGCGCGGGCGGCGTCCTCCACCGGTGGCAGGTAAAGGAACGTGAGCAGATAGCTGGATTCGAAGTGGCTACCTTCCTCCTCGAAATCCGCCTTCCTTTCGGCGTCTACCAGCGCGGATGCGCTGTCGGGAAAGTTGCTGGAAGGATATGTGGCAGCATCGTGCCGCTGAGCCTCCACGAAAATCGACCAGCCCGATCCGAGCCTGCGAAAGGCGTTGTTGAGCCGGCCTGCGACGGCGACAAGTTCTGCGGCAACGGCGCTGTCGAGATCTGGACCGCGAAAGCGTGCCGTGCGCTGAAATGATCCGTCCTTGTTGAGGATGACGCCTTCGCCGACCAGCGCGACCCAGGGGAGGAAATCGGCGAGCCGGGTATTGCGATTGCGATATTCGGCGAGGTTCATCATCGGCGCCGCCCTCAGATCCCGAGGTGCGCCGGGAAGCGCAGGTGCCGCCGGACCACATCGACAAACTGGGGATCGCGTTTCGCTGCCCAGACCGCCGCGACATGGCCGATCAGGCCAATCGCGATGCCGACCAGCCACAGACGGAGGCCGAGGCCTACCGCGCCCGCAAGCGTGCCGTTGAGAATGGCGATCGATCGTGGCGCGCCAGCCAGCAGGATATGCTCGGTAAGGGCTCGATGTACCGTGACAGAAAAGCCTGGCACCTCGCCCGTCGTATCGAGCGCCAATGCCATCAGACCAGCGCCCCGCCACCGAACGAGAAGAATGAAAGGAAGAAGCTTGATGCGGCGAAGGCGATCGAGAGACCGAACACGATCTGGATGAGGCGGCGAAAGCCGCCTGAACTGTCTCCGAACGCCAAGGTGAGGCCGGTCACGATGATGATGATGACCGATACGATCTTTGCCACCGGCCCCTCGATCGACTCGAGGATGGATTGCAGCGGTGCTTCCCACGGCATGGAGGAACCCGAGGCGTTCGCCGCCGGGGCGACAGCGAGCGAAGCGAGGACAAATGCGGTGGCGGTTGCAATACGGCGAACACGCTGGGCGCGATTCTTCATGACGGGTCTCCTGTTCGGGTGGGACAGAGTTGGGTGACGCGGTAGTCGCCGTCCGGGGTGAGGCCCTCGACGCGCGCGAGTTCGGACAGACGTCGGGAAGCACCACGGCCGGAAAGCACGGCGACAATGTCGATGGTCTCAGCGATCAACACGCGCGGGACGGTGACGACGGCCTCTTGGATCAGTTGTTCCAGGCGGCGCAGCGCGCCGGTCGCGCTCCCTGCGTGTATCGTGCCGATGCCGCCAGGATGCCCCGTGCCCCATGCCTTCAGCAGGTCGAGCGCCTCAGACCCGCGCACCTCTCCGATGGGAATGCGGTCCGGTCGGAGGCGGAGCGAGGATCGGACAAGGTCAGACAGCGTGGCGACCCCGTCCTTGGTACGCATGGCGACAAGATTAGGGGCGGCACACTGCAACTCGCGGGTGTCTTCGATCAGAACGACACGATCGGAGGTTTTGGCGACCTCGGCTAGGAGGGCATTGGTCAACGTCGTTTTGCCGGTCGAGGTGCCACCAGCTACGAGGATGTTCTTGCGCTCGGCGACAGCGTTGCGAAGGGTGCCCGCCTGGCTGAGGGCCATGATGCCTTTGCGTACATAGTCTTCCAGCGTGAAGACGGCGACGGCCGGCTTTCGGATGGCGAAGGTTGGCGCGGTGACGACGGGTGGCAGCAGGCCTTCGAACCGCTCACCAGTTTCGGGAAGCTCGGCCGAAACTCGGGGCGAAGCGGCATGGACCTCGGCGCCGACATGGTGGGCCACCAGTCGGATGATGCGTTCACCGTCCTCGGCCGAGAGCGTATCTTCAGTTGCGATCAGGCCGGTGGAAAGGCGATCGATCCAGAGGCGCCCATCCGGATTGAGCATGACTTCGACGACGGTCGGGTCGTCGAGATAGTCGGCGATGGCAGGCCCGAGCGCGGTGCTAAGCATCCGTGCGCCGCGCCGAAGCGCCTCTCTTTTGGCCTGCGGGTTGGCCACCCTTGCCCCATCCGGTTACGGCCGCGCCCAGCGCGCGGCCCTGCGTGGGGCGAGTAAGAGAGACAGGTTTTGCCTGATTTCAACAACAAGATCAGGGCTGTCGCACCATAGCGTACAAAGACAGGCAATCGGCGGATCTTACAGCAAGAGTGCGGGCGATGTCAGCAATCGACCTGATCGGACATTTTTGCGGTCACGTGGCCACCTTAAACAGTCGGTCAAGGATCGTGATCACGGCTGCAGCAGGCCGGCCGAACGATAGGTGTCGACAAGAGTATCGAAGAGCGAAACGTCCGCGCGGCTTCGCGCCATCAATTGCGCGCCAGCGATGGCCGCGAATATCGCGCGCGCCTTAGCTTCATGATCGTGCGGGCGACCGCCATTCGCCTCAGATAGTGTTTTCGCGAGCCATGCCACGTTGGCGTCCGTAAATGCCTGTATCTCGCTCCTGATGGCCTCCGGCAGATCGTCATATTCAGCCGCCATGAAACTTGCGAGGCACATGCGGTTGTCGTTCGTCAATGCCATCCTAAACGTCTCGGGATAGCGCCTCAGGCAGAGGGCGGGATCGCCAGCGTCGATGGCAAGGGCCTGCAGGACAGCCGCGTTGTCTTCTCGGTAGCGCTGGGCGACTGCGACACCGAGATCAGCTTTGCCCGGGAAGTGATAGTAGATGCTCGCGTGCTTGATCCCGACCTCGTCCGCGAGGTCGCGGAAGTTCAAGCCGCCATAGCCTCGCGCTTGGGCGACCCGGCGTGCTGCGGCCAGGATTGCTTCTCTGGAACTCGAACTCATCAACTCACCTTGCCCGCAATCTACCATTTGACAGGTAGACGTTGACCAGTCGCTTGCAAAGGCATACTCGCATTGTGTCTACCAAGTGGCAGGTAGAATCGGAGATGGCAATGTTGACGATCTATGACTGGTACAGCGGGCCTTATCCTTCGCGCGTGCGCATCGCGGTTGCAGAACTCGGGTTGGCGCCGCAGGTGCGCTTCGAGTCGGTCGATCTGTGGAAAGGCGAGCATAAGCGCGCCGATTTTCTCGCCAAGAATTACTCAGGCACTCTGCCTGTCTTGCAGATGGAAGACGGCACCTATCTCGCCGAATGCACCGCGATCACGCAGTATCTCGACGCTCTTGGTGATGCGCCACTGCTGACCGGCACGACCCCGCGCGACAAAGGCATGATCCACATGATGAACAAGCGCGCGGAGATCGAGTTTCTCGACGCGATCAGCGTCTATTTCCATCACGCCACAGCGGGCCTTGGGCCGGACGTCGAGCTCTATCAGAACGCCGAATGGGGCTCGCGCATGCGCGACAAAGCGGTGCGTGGCGCGCGCTATTTCGACGGAGTCCTCGAAGCCGATCCGTTCGTGGCGGGCAGCACCTTCTCGATGGCGGATATCACGGTAAATGCCGGATTCGTTTTCGCAAAGATCGTCGGGCTGGAAATCCCGGCCGAGCTTACCAATCTTCACGCCTGGCATGCTCGGATGCTGGAGCGGCCGAGCGTGCAGAACTGGGAAAAGATGCACCTGCCTCACGAAACAATGAAATGATGGTGGCGGAGCGCGCGTCGAGCGACGCGCGCTTGTGAAACGGGGGTTGCACGGGCAGAAGCGATGGCCACAAAGTCTCATCGGCTTCGGGCTGCAAGCGACCAAAGCCGGTCGTTCGGATCAGCTAGTCTGAACGTCTGCTCCTGACAAAAGCTGCCTATAGATCGCTCGATTTAGACGGTCAGGAATGCGCTCTTATTTGGGACATTCGTGCAGGCCGCCATCAATCCCAGCCGAACCAATCGTAGCAACCTTGGACTGACGGCGTCGGTCGGGAAGGCTAGTCAAACCTCCCGGCCGTTGCCACGTTGGACGGATGATCGCCGCCACCGTCTACAATCTATCTGAGCTCACAACCGTTCTTAGCGCGGACGGGCAGCACCCCGACCTGGTCGAAGCGATCGAACGCGCCGCTGCCGTGTCATCAGCGCACAGAGATCTGCGGGAGGCGTTGCTTGGTCTGAATTTGCTGCGTCGTCTGACGCATGCCGGTGACGAAACACCACTGAGTGACGACGACATGACGACGATCGTCGGCTCGCTGATGACCAACGCCATCATTCTTTATGCACGAGCAACGGAAACGAAGCCGATCACTCGAAGAAAATGGTTTGGCGAGGGCAAGCTACCGACGGATCTACGGGCGGTGCATCGCGAACTCATGCAACTTCGCGACAAGGAAATCGCGCATTTCGGGAAGGGGCAGGAGGTCGATGGCGCCCCGCTGCTAGAAGAGGCGTTGGTGCTTCGGCCTTTCGATCGCGATCACCAGCTTGGGTTCTTGTCCAGTCGGATGCACAACCGCGCCGCATTGGCGAGGCGCGCCGAATATCTGGTGGAGATGGTGCTCGCGCTCTGCGAGGAGACGGTCAGTAAGCGCCACACCGACATTCACCGTCTGTTGAGCAAACTCGCCGAGGCCAAGGATCCTGTGATGGCTAAACTCGGCACGATGCCGCTTTCAAATCCTCGTCTCCTCGCGGCTGAAGCCTCCTCACAGCGCAACCCAGCGCCTTGCGAAAGCGTGGGCAATTTCAGCGGTACGGCAGTGGTAGAGATCCACGACGGCACCTAGCCGCGAGGTGATCATCGCTCAGTGGCGCTGTGCGGGACCCTGATGGATTAGGCAAACTTAGAAAACTGTACGGGTGAAACGAAAGGAGCGGAGATCGAAGGACCACCGCTCGTTCCAAAGCTATGCGCGGCGGGTTACGAGCGGGCGCACACGAACGCCATCGACCCATATCGCCAGCTTGTCGTCGCTAACCAAATGCAGCGTCCCCGCGATGAACCGGCGAACAGCGCGCGTGCTGGCGACGTCGAACCGATGCTTGTCGCCATTGGCGACCAACTCGTCGGTAAACCCGGTATGCGCGTTAAATTCAGCCTCTTGTACGAAAAACTGAGTGACCCAACGCGTTAATCGCGGGTCGATCGTGTCGATCACCTTGACCGCGATCCGATGCTGCCGGCCGCTGCGTATCGTTAAGCTGAGCTTGTTCGGAAATTCGAGCAACTTTCCCATGTCATTCTCCAACCATCGTAGTGGTGGGTTCTTTGGAAAAGGACGGGATCGGAGAACCGCATGCCGATACCCGTCCCGCGCATACGCGCGAAACAGGTCACCGGCAGCCCGTTGGTTCGAGCCGTTCAGATCTCCCGACTCTCACCGGAAGCGGTTCTTTGTCGCGTATCAAAATACGCTCACGACCCTGACACCCTCGAAATAGAACGGCGCCGGGCCATTTCAAGGCACACACCGCTCCATTGTCGCCGCGCCATTACGGTGGCACCGGGGCGCCAAACCGACTGGCGCGAGTTCACCTTTCTGTCGAACGAAGACCGGCGGATCGACGAGATCTAACCGTCGGCCGCACCAAAATTTCATATCAAGCCGACACACCGCCGGACTAAGGCCGCGATGATGATCGCGAAGCGCGACAAGGGAAGGACGACAAATGGCCTGCTATTTTCAGGGCTGCGAGGAGAAGGGCACGACCAAGGAGCATATTCCGCCGCGGTCCTTTTTCCCCGAAGGCGAGAAGCACCAGTTGGTGACGGTCAAATCCTGCCCCGCGCACAACAACGCCAAATCCAAGGACGACCTGTACGTCCTCGCTCAGATCTGCATGCACGCCTCGCCGGCTAATCGAGCCAGGGAAGTTTGGCTCACCAAGGTCGCGCCTCAGCTTGAGTTCAATGGCGAAAAATTGCGCGATATGCTCGCCGAGGGCGCTGTTCAGGTCGAGGGCGGGGTTGCCTATCCGGTTCGGATCGAACGGCTCGACGAGTTCTTCACGGCTTTGTCGTGTGGGTTGATCGCCGCCTCGCAAAA
>Ga0268264_10002520_pt1 | contig 16098 bp, 16 predicted proteins | sample KBSSwiS32_FD_190357 | JGI IMG/M metagenome (GOLD analysis project Ga0268264, IMG submission 190357) | Switchgrass rhizosphere microbial communities from Kellogg Biological Station, Michigan, USA - KBS Switchgrass S3-2 (SPAdes) (version 2) | ecosystem: Host-associated > Plants > Roots >...
GTGCGCATCCACCGCGCCCACCTGGAGGAGGACGCGGCGAAGATGATCCACGTCGGCGAGTCGGGGCGGATCCACGGCTCCGGCACGTCTCTGGTCGACTTCAACCGAGGCGGCACGCCGCTGGTCGAGATCGTCACCGAGCCCGACCTGCGCGGCGCCGCCGAGGCCGCCGCCTGGGCCAGGCTGCTTCGCGAGACGGTGCGCCAGCTCGGCGTCTCCGACGTCAACATGGAGGAGGGCAGCCTGCGCGTCGACGCCAACGTCTCGGTTCGGTCCGCCGGCAGCGAGGAGCTGGGCACGAAGACCGAGCTGAAGAACATGAACAGCTTCCGCTTCCTCGAGCGGGGGATCGAAGCCGAGCTGGCTCGCCAGCGCGAGCTCGTCGAAACGGGGGGGACCGTGGTCCAGGAGACGCTCCACTTCCACCCCGAGGACGGCACCCTGCACCCGCTGCGCTCGAAGGAGGAAGCCCACGACTACCGCTACTTCCCCGAGCCCGACCTGGTGCCGATCGCACCGACCGAGGAGATGCTGCGCGAGGCGCGCGAGGCGCTGCCTGAGCTGCCCGCGCAGCGCAGCGCCCGCTACCAGGAGATGGGGCTGGCCGAGGACGTCGCCGTGTTGCTGGCGGCGGACCCGGAGACGGCCGGTTACTTCGAGCAGACCGCAGGCGAGGCGCAGGGCGTCGAGCCGCGCATCGTCGCCAACTGGGTGACGGGCGAGCTGGCAGCGGCGCTGCGCCAGGACGGGGGGGAGTCGACGGCGGCCGAGTCGAAGGTCGCCCCCGCCGCCCTCGCCGAACTGATCGCAATGGTGCAGGAGAAGAAGGTTTCGCACGGCAGCGGCAAGACGGTGCTCTCGACCCTCGTTGCCGAGGGCGGCGATCCCGCGGCGATCATCGAGCGCGAGGGCCTCGCCCAGATGTCGGCCGACAGCGGCGAGCTGGAGGCGATCGTCGCCGCCGCCGTCGAGGCCAATCCCGAGGCCTCAGAGCAGATCCGCGCCGGCAACCAGAAGGCAATCGGCGCCATCGTCGGCGCCGTGATGAAGGAGACCAAGGGCCGCGCCGACGGCAGCGAGGTCAACCGCTTGATTCGCGAGCAACTGGGCATTTAGGCCTGAGGGGGGGGATGGTTGTCCCCTCCGGAGACTTAGTCGGGCGTGACAACGCCCGATGCGGCGGTCCTGGTCGCATTCGCCGGCGTGATGCGTGCGCTCATCGCGCTCGCGTCGAAGCCGGCGGATCGAAAAGGCCCTCCGCAATAAGAAACGGCCCCGGCTGCAGCCGGGGCCGTTAGGCGTGAATACACCCGATGGCGAAACTTTAGCGCTGCATCAATGCAGATGCAAGACCGCCATCGGCGCCGTGATGAAGAGACCAAGGGCCGCGCCAACAGCGGCAAGGTCAGCCGCCTGATCCGGCGCAGCTGGGCATCTGATCTCTCCAAAGGCTGGATAACTTGCGGAACCCACAGCGGTATTCGAAGAGACTTTGGGCCGGCTTCATCAGTGCCCTGATGGCTCGTGAGCTTCTGTATGAGGTTTATTCGCTTAGTCCAGGGAGTTCATCTGGAGACTGAAGAGACTCAAGGCGGGTGATTGAGAAATTCAGACGGTCTTCAGCAATCGACAGCGCCTCGAGAGCTGCGCCAAGGTCATCGGATTTCTTCACTCGCCGCCGTCCAAAGCGTAGTGACGTTCCCCTGGAGAGTCGCTCGAGATGATCGAAAGCCTCTAGTAGCTCCCCGTGCAAGTTGTCAAGCCTCGCAAATGGGTTATTGGCTATTTCATCCCTTCGCCGCTTCCAATTTCGATACTCAGGGGCTTCGGTTCTACCCCAGAGGTCTCCAGTTTCCTGGGCTCTCTTAATGATGCGCGTCGCCTCTCGAATATCAGCTCGTAGTTCGTGGTAGATGGGAAGAAACTGAAGAGGATCCCCATGCTTTTCCTCCATGAACTGGTTCATTTGCACTCGGAGAACTTGGACTTCCTCCTCCAGTTCGTCAGCCCGAAACTCCAAATGTCGTCGAGGGATAGTTAGGAAACTCCATACGAAGACGACTGCCAATGGTGTGAGCAGCCCCAAAAGTCCCGCCCCGACCACCAAGACAACTGAAGGATCCTTGGTTTGCGAAGCGTAGAAGCTCAGGCCCGGACCTACTACGGCTGCGAAAATCAAGCCGCGTATTGATTGCGCCGCCTCTCGAGCCTCGGATGAGGCCCACCGAACTCTCAGAACAAAGATTTTAAATCCTGGAAAGCTCATAACTAAGGCAGCCGAGTGTAGGTCTCAGGGCAGCCAGAATTTCTGGAAAAGAAGCTTTGTAACAAGTTGTTACAAGCTGCTAATTTAGCTCTATGGCCTGGAACGTCGTCATCGCCGGAGGTGGATTCGGGGGCGCGATGGCGGCGCGGGAGCTGGAGCGGATCCTGCCGCGGCAGTCGACGCGGCTGGTGCTGGTCAACGACGTCAACTTCCTGCTCTACACGCCGTTCCTGCCCGAGGCGGCGGCGGGGACGCTGGAGCCCCGGCACGTGGTCACGCCGTTGCGCGAGATCCTCAAGCGCACGTACCTGCGGCTCGGGTCCGTCACCGGTCACGACCCGGCGGCCAAGACGGTCGAGTTGCGCACTCGGGAGGGCGATGCCGAGCAGCTGCCCTACGACCAGTTGCTGGTGGCGCTCGGCTCGGTCTCGCGCGTGCTGCCGGTGCCGGGGCTGGCCGAGCACGCGATCGGCTTCAAGACGTTGGCCGACGCGATCTGGCTGCGCAACCACGTGATCGAGACGCTCGAGGCGGCCAATGCGACCGAGGACGCGGCCCGTCGCGACGAGCTTCTCACCTACGTCTTCGTCGGCGGCGGCTATGCCGGTCTCGAGGCGCTCGCCGAGCTGCAGGACTTCGCCGCCGACGCGATCGAGAGCTACCCGCGGGCCCGCCTGCACGGGATGCGCTGGGTGCTGGTCGAGGCCGCCGACCGCGTGCTGCCGGAGATCGACGCCGAGCTCGCCGACTATGCCCTGCGCGAGCTGCGCGGGCGCGGGATCGACATCCGCCTCGGCACGACGCTGGAGGAGCTGAGCGCCGACAGCGCTCGCCTCTCCACCGGCGAGGTGCTGCCAACGCGAACCGCGGTGTGGACCGCCGGCGTCGCGCCGCACCCGAGCCTGCGCCAGCTCTCGCTGCCGCTCGACGAGCGCGGCCGCGTGCCGGTCGACGACCATCTGCGCGTTGCGGGCATGGACGCCGTCTGGGCGATCGGCGATTGCGCCGCGACGCCCGACCCGCGCGGCGGGACCTGTCCGCCGACCGCGCAGCACGCGGTTCGCCAGGGCCCGGTCGCCGCCCGCAACATTGCCGCCGAGCTCGGCGTCGGCAGCGCCGAGCGCTTCGACTACCGCGGCAGCGCCGCCTTCGTCAACCTCGGCCGCTACAAGGCGGTCGGCCGCGTCGGCGGTCGTACCTTCCGCGGCTTCCCCGCCTGGTGGATGGCCCGCACGTACCACATGAGCCAGATTCCGGGCATCGCCCGCAAGACTCGCGCCGTGATCGACTGGACGGCCAGCCTGCCCTTCCGCCGCGACATCTCCGAGGTCGGCTCGATCGGTCATCCGAAGCGGCTGAACGCCACAATGGACCCGTGGGATTCGAGTACCCCGTCATCGCCTTCTTCTTCGGCCTAGCCACCGCGATCATCGGCCGGGCCAAGGGCAGCTCGTTCTGGCTTTGGTTGCTGATCGGCGCCCTGCTGCCGCCGTTCGGCCTGATCGCCGTGATCCTCTATCGCTCCGACAAGGACGAACCCGAACGCCAGTGCCCGAACTGCCACAAGGCGCTCAAGCTCTACGTCCAGGTCTGCCCCCGCTGCGGCGCCGACCTCTACCTGCCGGATCCGGCCGCGGTGCGCCACCCTGGTGTTGAATAGCGAGGGCGCCCGCCGGGCGGTCCGTCTCAAACGCCAGACAAGGAGTGAAAAGTGCGCCGCCTCGCCTCGATGCCGCTGCTCGCGATCGCTCTACTTGCCGGCGGCTCCGCCGGGGCATCGGCGGCGACCCTGCAGCAGATCGGCAGCTTCGAGCAGCCGATCTCTGTCGCCTCGGCCCCCGACGACCACGCTCTCCTCTTCGTCGGCGAGCGCGCGGGCCGGGTCATGCAGGCGGAAAGCGGTGGCTTCGGCGTCTTCGCCGATTTCAGGTCCCTGGTGGAATGCTGTGAAGGCGAGCGCGGCCTCCTCTCGATCGCCCCGGCGCCTGACTTCGCTTCCTCGGGTCGCATCTACGTTGCCTACATCGGTGGGGCCGCCGCCGGCGGCGAAACGGGCGACATCGACGTCGACGCGTTTCGCAAGGGTCCCTCACCGGCCCAGCCGATCCGCGAACCGGTGCTCCGCATCGGGCATTCGACGTACAACACCCACAATGCCGGGCAGCTCCAGTTCGGGCCCGATGGCTTCCTCTACATCTCCGTCGGCGACGGCGGTGGGGCCGGCGACCCGCTCGGCAGCGGCCAGAACCTGGAAACGCTGCTGGGCAAGGTCCTTCGGATAGATCCCCGACCCGGAGAGGAACCGCCCTACCGCATCCCGGCCGACAACCCCTTCGCAGGCAAGGCGGGCCTGGACGAGATCTGGAGCTACGGGCTGCGCAACCCCTGGCGCTTCTCGTTCGACCGTGCCAACGGCGACATGGTGATCGGCGACGTCGGGCAGGACACTCGCGAGGAGGTGGACTTCGCGCCGAGCCCGGCGGCGGGGGTCGTCGGCGGGGCCGGAGCGAACTACGGCTGGAACTGCCGCGAGGGGACGATTGCCTTCCCCAAAGCGCCGTCGGAATGCGATTCGCTGAGCGGATTCGCCGACCCCGTCTTCGACTATCCACATGCCGATCCCGGAGATGGGTCGGCGCACGGCTGCGCGATCATCGGCGGCTACGTCGTACGCGACCAGAATCTCGGCGACCTGTTCGGGCGCTACCTCTACACGGACTACTGCACCGGCGAGATCCGATCGATCTTGCCGCCGCCCGGCGGCGCCGGCCCGGCCAGCGGGGACCGCTCGGAGGGGCTCGAGGTCGACTGGCCGGTCGCCTTCGGCGAGGATTCCTGCGGCCGGGTCTATCTAGCCGTCGAGGGGGGAGGGGTGTACCGCTTCGTCGGAGCGCCGCCCGCGAGCTGCGCGGAACCAGAGGAGACGGCTGGCAGCGTGAAGCGGCGCGCTCGCCTGCGCCTGTCGGCGTTGCCGCTTGGGGATCCGTTCGAGCACAGGTTCGAGCTCACGGCCCGTCTCGCCCCCTGTGGCGAGAGCGTCGGCCGCGAGGTGCTGTTGAAGCGGGGCGGCAGCCGAGTTGCCAGTAGGCGCCTGAGCTCTCGCTGCCTGGCTCGCTTCCGCATCCGCGCCCTCCACCGGGAGACTTTCCGTGCGGTGCTGCCGAAGGCGACCGCGGCCGGCACCCGAATTCGCTCGCCGCGCCGGGTGGTCAGGCCCCGGGCGCGCTAGCTGTAGTTACCCAACACGTTGTTCCAGCTCGGCAAGCCGAGCTGCGGGCGGCCTGTGACCGAGGGAGCCGTGTCGTCTTCTGAAGTTGTAGTGGTCGAGCCAGCCAGATAGCGCTGCGGTCCGCTCGGCAGAGGAGCCGTAGATCGCTCCGTAGGCCCAGCGGTTCGTCAGCGTCTGGATGAAGCGCTCGGCCTTGCCGTTGGTGCGGGGCCGGTAGGGACGGGTGAAGAGGTGGCGCATCTCGAGCTCGCGGCAGGCTTCGGCATGGGCCCTGGATCGGTAACAGGAGCCGTTGTCGGAGAGCACCCGCTCGACCGTGATACCCATGCCCCTGAACCAGGCGACGGCACGCCGCAGGAAGCCGGCCGCGGTGGCGCCCTTCTCGTCAGGCAAGACCTCGGCGTAGGCGAGGCGGGTGGCGTCGTCGACGCAAACATGGACGAACTCCCAGCCGGTCACCCGGCGACGCTCGGCGCCTGGACCCCGTTCGAACTGGCTCTTGCGATGCCCGGTGACCCGGTGGCCGGCACCCCTGCGGCTGATCCTGCCCAGCTTCTTGACGTCGACGTGGATCAGCTCTCCCGGCCGCCTGCGCTCGTAGCGGTTGGGCGGCTCGGGAGGCTGAAGGGCGCTGCGCTTGCCGAGGCCGATCCGCTTCAACCACCTCGACACTGTCGAGAGCGCCATCCCCAGCACCTCGGCGATCTCCGCCCCGGTCATCCGCAGCCGCCGCAGCGCCTCGATCGCCCGTAGGCGATCGGCAGGCAGCCGCGAGGGAACCCGCTTCGGGGCCGAGGAGCGGTCGAGCAGGCCGGCCTCCCCCTCATCTCTCCAGCGTCCCAGCCACTTACGGGCGCTGCGCTCGCTGATCCCGGCGGCCTCGGCCGCCACGACCAGCGACCAGCCCTCCTCTTCAATGCGCTGCACCAAGAGCTTGCGGCTGTTCGGGCAGGTGCGGGCGTTAGCGTGGAGCCTCATCCGGTGTCCTCCTTGTAGGTGGGTGGCTAGCACCCCCAGCCTTCAAGGAGGCCCGGATGAACAACGTGGTGAGGAACTACATCTAGCGCGCGGACCGCTTGGCGCGGCATGACGGCCGGGAGCCGCGGCGTTACGCGGCGACAGTGACTCGCTCGATCTCGACCGGCCCCGGGATCGGGTCGCCATGCGCCACAAGCGATTCGATGTAGACCTCGATCGCCTCGCGGATCATCGACAGGGTCTCCTCGCGGGTCTCGCCTTGGCTCGTGCACCCGGGGAGGGCGGGACAGTCACGCTGAATCCCCCTCGACCTCGGGCGTCAGCGCGACCTCGTACTCGCGGGAATTGGACATCGGTTCAGCTTACGTGCCCGGGGGCTGTGTTTCGCCACCAGGGAATCAAACCGCCATCTCGGATTTCAGGCACTCACGTGCACGAGTGCCCGAATGGCTGCATATTGGCGCATATCCACACGCATTCCCGATCCATCCCGCCTGCAGCGTCGCTACGAAATCCCTGCAAATGAGCGTATCACCCTCGGCAAGGGTCGGGGGTCGGCCTAATTGCCATGCAGAAGGTCGTGGGTTCGAATCCCATCAGCCGCTTCATGTGATGTGCCGCGACATCGGAGACAGATGTCGCGAGACATCGTAGACACGTCAACCCCCTCCGATCGGCTGGTAGTCGCGGCTCGGATCGAGGATGAGCCGGCGGATTAGCTCACCGGTTCGGCGTCGAGGACGCGGATGTCTCGATCGGCGACGAGCAACTTGATCAGCTTGCCTTTGTGCGCGCGACCGAGGCCGATGTGGTGGAGCTTTGAGTCATGGCGCAGGGTGACCGTCCCCCCGGCGTCGACCTTGTCGTGGCGAACGCGGAAGTGGGCCTCAAAACGCTCCTTTGGAGCCGGCCACGCCTTGATCCGGGCGCTGTAGGCCTGCAGGGGCGTGCGCCCGCCGAGGGCCCAGTGGGGCCTGATCGCGTTGTAGTAGCGACAGAAGGCGTCGAGCTGGGCCTGCAGCTCTGAGAGCGTCTTCGCGGGAACTTGCCTTGCCAGGTAGCGCTTCAGCGTCTGGTGCAGCCGCTCGACCTTGCCGCGGGTCTGCGGGTGGTAGGGCCGCGAGTTCTTTGCAACGACGCCCAGGTGCTCCATCTCGACCTGCAAGAGCACCTTGCCCCCGCGCGGAGCGGCGGTGAACACGGCGCCGTTGTCGCAAAGCAAGGACGCCGGCGCCCCATGCAGAGCCACCGCCGAGCGAAAGGCCTCGGCGACGTCGGCGGCCTTGGCCGTCTCGTAGGCACGCGAGGCTAAAAAGAGCCGGGAGTGGTCGTCGATCATGTTGAGGATCTCGACGTCGCGCCCGCCTGCGAGTCGCCAGTGGGTGATGTCGGCCTGCCACATCTCGTTGGGCAGCTCTGCTTCGAAGCGGATCAGCGAGGAGCGCGGGCGCTTTTGCGGCTGGGGGACCACCAGGCCCTCACGGCGCAAGATCCGCCAGATCGTCGAGACGGAGGGAACGCGGTCGACCCCCTGCCGGGCGAGGTGGTGGGCGATCGTCTCCGCGCCGCAGTCGTGTCCCTGCGAGAGCAGCTGCTCTCGCAGGGACACGATGGCCCGCACCACCTCCTCAGGCGTCCTGTTGGGATTGGAGCGCGGCGCCCTGGAGCCGCGCTCCAGGGCCTCATAACCGCCCTCTCGGTAACGGGCCAAGAGCTTGTAGATCCAGCTGCGATGCACGCCGTGGGTCGCCGCCAGCTCTGAGACCGAGCGACCCTCCAATAGATGCGCCTCGACCAGGTACCGCGCCTTTGCCACAGGAGATCTCCCCTCATTCGGTGTCTCCTATGTCTCGACACAGGTGTCGCCTATCTACTGAAACCGGACACATCAGCCGCTTCACCCGAAATCCCGCTTTACAGCGGGATTTCGTCGTTCAGGCGGGGCATTCGGGAAATCAAACCACCTCCGCATATCGCCTCCACTAGTGCCCAAATGAAGCGGATGCGCGGCAATTAGCGGCGATTTCGCCTTGCGTTTAGATCCCGCGCCTCGGTAACGAGCGGACCGCGAGGTTCTGGCGAGAAGTTCCGAACGCCCTCGGTTCTGCCCGATGTAGGGGCGGAACAGCCTCTGCGCGTCGCCTGCCTAAGCTGATGCCCTACGTCATGCCCTACACTGTCTTTGGTTATGCGCAAGACCAGCGTCTACCTAGATGACGAGCAAGCGGATCGCCTCGCCCGTCTGGCCCGCGCGGAGGGTCGGCCCCAGGCGGAGATCGTCCGCGAGGCGATCTCCTGCTATCGGCCCGCGCCCAAGCGGGATCGAAACTTCGCCCTCGCCGGCAACTTCGAGCGCATCGATGCCGATTCTCGCCCGATCTCGGAGATCCCCGAGAACGAGTTGATGCGCGGCTTCGGCGAGTGACGCTCGTCCTCGACGCGGCTCCGCTGGTGGCGTTGGCCGACGCCAAGGAGCCTCAGCTCGAGGCACTGCTGAGGATCCGTGACGAGGAGGAGGGTCGGCTGGTCCTGCCGGCGCCGGTCGCGGCCGAGGTCGACTACCTGCTCGGCGTCCGCTTCGGCGAAGCGGCCCGGCGCGCCTTCCTCAGCGATCTGGCCGCTCAGCGCTATGACGTTGCATGTCTGGAAGCCGATGATTACCGGGCGGTCTCCGAGCTCGACATCCGCTACTCCGATCTCGGCCTAGGTCTCGCAGATTGCTCGATCGTGGTTCTCGCAGAGCGCTACGAATCCCGGCGTCTGCTCAGCTTCGACGAGCGGCATTTCCGAGCCGTTGTGCCACTTCAGGGCGGGTCGTTTGAGTTGCTGCCAGCGGATTCCTAGGGTCAAGTCCGCCGCGGAGTGCCGGCTCTGGCGCCTAGGTCATGGCGAAGTGGGCGGCGAAGGCGTCGCGGCGGAAGTCGAAGATCCGCTCGAGGTCCCGGCGTACGAAGAGGACGTGGGCGAGCTCTCCGAGGGGCCCGTAGGGGGTGACGTAGCGGACGCGGTCGTGAATCGTGCAAGCCCGCTCGCCGTCGGGCTCGAAGACGTGGGTGTGCTCCCAGAGCGAGTAGGGGCCGCTGACCTGGGTGTCGCTGAATCGCAGAGGCGGCTCCCAGGTCTCGATCCGAGTCTGCCAGTGAACCGGGAAGCCGTGCAGGCGTAGCCGGTAGTCGAGCAGCGTCCCCGCGCCCATCGCGATCGGCCCTGGCGTCGTAACCCGGAAGTGGAGCCAGGGCGGTGTCATCGGCTCGAGGTTGACGGCGTCGGCGTAGAAGTCGAAGGCACGCTCGGCCGGGGCGGGGACGCGCTGACTGCGTTGCAGGATGTGCTCGCGCACGGGTGCCAGTCTCGCAGGCCGGCACCTCCGGTCGGGTAGCGTGGACCGATCCCACAGAGCACGTTGATCGCAGGTGCGACGGGTTTCGTCGGCGGCCGGCTGGCGGCGGCATTGGCCGGTCAGGGGCCGGTGCGGTGCCTGGTCCGCGAGCGCTCTCGGACGGCAAAGCTCGAGGCGCTTGGCCTCGAGCTGCGGGTCGGCGACGTCACCGACGCCCCCAGCCTCGTCGGAGCGGGGGAGGGAGTCGACATCGCCTACTACCTGGTCCATGCGATGGCCGGCGGCGCCGGCTTCGAGGAGCGCGAGCGGGTCTCCGCCGGCAACTTCGCCCGGATGACCAGGCGCGAGGGTGTCGGGCGCGTCGTCTACCTCGGCGGACTCGGCCAAGAGACCGAGTCCAAGCACCTGCGCAGCCGTCACGAGACCGCCCTCATCCTGGCCGCCGAGGGACCGCCGCTCACTTACTTCCGGGCGGCGATGGTGGTCGGCGCCGGCAGCGAGTCCTACCGCACCCTGAGCTATCTGGTCAAGCGGCTGCCGGTGATGGTGGCGCCGAGCTGGCTGCACACGCCGACCCAGCCGATCGGGATCGACGCGACGATCGAGTACCTGCTGCAGGCGCCGGCGGTGCCCGAGTCCACCGGCCGCGAGGTCCAGATCGGCGGCCCGGACATCCTCTCCTACGCGGACATGCTCGACCGGATGGCGCTGGCACTCGGTAAGGCGCCGCCCCGCAAGCTGTCGGTGCCGCTGATCACGCCGTGGCTCTCGGCGCTCTGGCTGGGGCTTGTCACTCCGGTCGACACCAAGGTTGCCCGGCCTTTGGTCGAGGGGCTGACGACGGCGACCGTGGTCACCGACCCGAGCGGGGCCGAGCCGTTCGGGATCGAGCCCGAGTCGTTCGACGAGGCGTTGCGACGGGCGCTGGCAGAGGAGGAGGCGGGCGGCGAAAGGTGAGCTCGCCCCGGACATGACCGCGGGGCCCCACGACCGTCGCTTTTCGCGAATTGTTTCTCTTTCGCTGCACATTCGGCACGATCGCGTCTTGATCCGTATGCCTGGACGGGCAAGGGTCGGGCGCTTGGACGATCCCAACCACAAGGGCAACGTCGCCGAGCTGGCGATCGCGACCGAGGCCGCCCGCCTCGGGCTCTCGGTGCTCAAGCCGCTGACCGAGCATGAGCGCTATGACCTCGTCCTCGGGATCGGGAGTCGGCTCTACCGCGTGCAGTGCAAGTGGGGGAAGCGCTGCGACGGCGGCATTCAGGTCAGGCTGAAGTCCTCGTATCACTCGCCGACTCGCGGCTACGTGATCACGACTTACGACGAATCCGAGGTCGATCTCGTCGCCGTCTATTGCGGCGACATCGATCGTTGCTACCTCCTGCCGGTCGAGCTCATCGCAGGTCGCAACATGGTCTTCCTTCGCTTGGATCGACCCAGGAACAACCAGCGTGCGGCGCTAAACTGGGCGACCGCGTACGAGTTTCCCGGGGCTGTAGCTCAGCTGGCAGAGCGTCTGACTGGCAGTCAGGAGGCCGAGGGTTCGAATCCCTCCAGCTCCACTCTCGGCGCGGATGCGTCGACGCAGGCCCGCGAAGAGGTCGGCGCCCATTTCTTCCGCAACCACTTCGGTTACTACATGGAGCGCGCCGCCGCGGGTAACGAGATCCTGATCCGTCGTCACGGCAAGCCTTACGCCCGCCTCGGCCCCGCAACGCTCAAATAGGTGCCCCTGCCTGCCGATGAGCTAGCGATGACGACTGCCAACGAGCACGTCTTCTCGCATGGGATGCGGGATACGCGGGCGGCACTGGACAGCTGGAGCGGGGGGCACTGGAAGGTCCTGCGCGGCTGGGCGGCGTTGAGTCTGGCGATCGCCCTGACCCTGCTCGGCGCCGTCTGGGTCGTCGCCGGCCTCTTGACGCCGGACCGGACGCCGATCCACCTCCCGGGGCTGACCGAACCGTCCGAACTCGCCGATCTGCTGCCGATCCTCTGGCGCAACTCGCTGGTCCTCGCGCTGCACGCCACGGCCTGTATCGCCGGCTTCATCGCCGGCGCCTCGATGCCGCTCGCCGCCGAGCAGCGCACCGGCTTCTCGCGCTGGGTCCACGTCAAGGCGGGCGAGCTGGCGATCCTCTTCGTCTGCGCCGTCACCCTCTTCTCGCTCTCGACCCAGGCGCTCTACCTCGGCTTCCAGGGTTCGACGATCGCCTTCCAGCTGCACATCCCGATCGGCGTCCTCCTGCTCAGCGTCCTCCCGCACGCGATCCCCGAGCTGACGGCGCTCTTCCTGCCGCTCGCCGCCTGGCTGATCGCCAGCCGCAGGGGCGAGTGGAACCAGCTCCTCGCCGCGACCCTGATCACCGTCCTGATCGCGATCCCAACGCTGATCGCCGCGGCGACGATCGAGGTCTACGTCTGGCCTCATATCCTCGAAGCCGTCTCACCCGCCGTCTGACGCACGGCCGGGCGCGCTCGTAAGATCGCGCCTCATGGCGGGCTACGACCCCAAAGAGATCGAGGCGAAGTGGCAGCGGGTCTGGGCCGAGGAGAAGACCTGGGAGGTTGCCAACCCGGGCCAGCCGGGTTTCGACCCGGACAAGCCGAAGTCCTACGTGCTCGAGATGCTGCCCTACCCCTCCGGCGAACCCCACGTCGGCCACCTCAAGTGCTACGCGGTCGGCGACGCGATCGCCCACTTCCGCCGCCGCCAGGGCTTCGAGGTGATCCATCCGATGGGCTACGACTCCTTCGGCCTGCCGGCCGAGAACAACGCGATCAAGACCGGCGAGCCCCCGCGCGTCGCCACCGAGCGCTCGATCGCCTCCTTCCAGCGCCAGTTCCGCGAGTGGGGGATCTCGATCGACTGGTCGCGCGAACTGGCGACCCACACGCCCGAGTACTACCGCTGGACGCAGTGGATCTTCCTGCAGCTCTTCGAGTGCGGCCTCGCCTACCGCGCCGAGGCCCCCGTCCAGTGGTGCCCGAAGGACGCCACCGTGCTCGCCAACGAGCAGGTCGTCGACGGGCGCTGCGAGCGCTGCGGCACCGAGGTCGTCCAGCGCAAGCTCGAGCAGTGGTTCTTCAAGACCACCGAGTACGCCGAGCGCCTGCTCGCCGACTTCGACCGGCTCGAGTCCTGGCCCGAGCACGTGATCACCATGCAGCGCAACTGGATCGGCCGCTCCGAGGGCGCCGAGGTCAGCTTCCGCTGCGAGGAAGTCGGCCTCGACTTCCCGGTCTTCACGACCCGTCCCGACACGCTCTTCGGCGCCACCTTCTTCGTCCTTGCCCCCGAGCATCCCGATCTCGAGCGGCTCGTCGCCGGCACCCCGGCCGAGGCGGCGGTGCGCGAGTACGTCGACCGCGCCGCGCGCGAGTCGGCCGAGGAACGCGGCGCCGAGGACCGCGAGAAGACAGGCGTGCCGCTCGGGCGCGCGGTCGTCAACCCGGTCAACGGCGAGGAGATCCCGATGTTCGTCGCCGACTACGTGCTAATGGAGTACGGCACCGGCGCGATCATGGCCGTGCCCGCCCACGACGAGCGCGACTACGAGTTCGCCAGGGCATTCGAGCTGCCGGTGCGCCGCGTGATCGAAGGCACCGACCCCGAGGTGACCCGTGACGACGAGGGCCTGCCCTATCCCGGCGACGGGCCGATGACAGGCTCGGGCCGCTTCGACGGCAAGGGCAACCGCGAGGCCTACGCGGAGATCGTCGCCTGGCTGGCCGAGGAAGAGCGCGGCGAATCCGCCGTCAACTACCGCCTGCGCGACTGGTTGGTCTCGCGCCAGCGCTACTGGGGGGCGCCGATCCCGATCGTCTACTGCGACGACTGCGGCGAGGACGGTTCGCCGGCGATCGTCCCCGTCCCCGGCGACCGACTCCCAGTCGAGCTGCCCGAGGTCGAGGACTACGCGCCGCAGGGGAAGAGCCCGCTGGCGGCGGCCGAGGACTGGGTCGCCACCGAGTGCCCGCGTTGCGGCGGCCCGGCCCGGCGCGAGACCGACACGATGGACACCTTCGTCGACTCCTCCTGGTACTTCATCCGCTACCTCGACCCGCGCAACGGCGAGGCCGCCTGGGACCGCGCCGCCTCCGACCACTGGCTGCCGGTCGACCAGTACATCGGCGGCGTCGAGCACGCGATCCTGCACCTGATGTACGCGCGCTTCTTCACCAAGGCGCTCGCGGACTGCGGCGTGCTCGACGTGCAGGAGCCCTTCGCCAACCTCTTCGCCCAGGGGATGATCACCCGCGACGGGGCGAAGATGTCGAAGTCGCGCGGCAACACGGTCAGCCCCGCCGAGTACGTCGAGCGCTACGGCGCCGACACCGCCCGTACCTACATCTGCTTCATGGGCCCGCCCGAGCGCGACGCCGACTGGGCCGACGAGGGGGTGGAGGGCGTCAATCGCTTCCTCTCCCGCCTCTGGCGCCTCTGCGAGGAGGTCGAGGAACGGACCGACGCGACCGTCGCCGTGCCGGACAGCCCGAGCGGCGAGACCCGCGAGCTGTTCGCCAAGGCGCACTGGGCGATCGACAAGGTGACGCGCGACTTCGAACGCGGCTTCCAGTTCAACACCGCGATCGCCGCCGTGATGGAGCTGGTCAACGACGCCTACCGGCTGAAGGACGGTCTCTACGGCGGCGACGAGGGCCAGGTCGCGGTCCGTTTCGCGACCTCGACCGCCGCTTCGCTCGCCTTCCCCTTCGCGCCGCACCTCGGCGCCGAGATCTGGGAGCGCCTCGAGGGCGGTCGCGTCTGGGAGCAGCCCTGGCTCCAGGCCGCCCCCGCCCTGCTCGCCAGCGACACGGTCACGCTGGTCGTCCAGGTCAACGGCAAGCTGCGCGACCGGATCGAGGCCGCGGCGGACGCACCGGAAGAAGATCTGCTGCGCCTCGCTCGCGAAAGCGAGAAGGTGGCCCGCTTTCTCGACGGCAAGGAGGTCGTCAAGGAGGTCGTCGTGCCAGGCAAGCTGGTCAACCTCGTCGTCCGCTAGGGCGCCAATACACGATTTCTCTGGTACAAAGCGGCCGTGCAGGTAAGGAGGCTCACAGAGGCGCCGGTGGAGGAGTGGCACCGCCTGCGCACGCACGTGCTGATGGACGCGGGCGAACTCGGCTCGCGCAACCTCTCCGTCACCTGGCTGGTGCTGCCCTCCGGCGCCGAGCAGACGCTGCGCTCTCACGAGGAGGCCGAGCAGGTGTACGTCGTCGTGCGCGGCGCCGGCACGATGTCGGTGGCGGGGGACACCCAGCAGGTCGGCGAGGGGGACCTGATCCTCGTTCCGCCGGCCACCGATCACTCGATTGCCAACGACGGCGAGGCCGAGCTGGCCTGCATCTCGGTCCAGTCGCCGCCCGTCGCCGCCTCCGAGCTCTACAGCGACCAGCTCGCAGAGGTTGCCGGCTACGACGACGAAGACCTGTAATACGACTCATTTTCGGCTCGAAGGCTTTTGACTGTGCGCGCCACGCGCGCGCTCCAGGTCGTCACGGTTCGGGTCGTGCCCGAGCTGAGCAGGTCGCAGATCGCCGTATACGGAGCCGTCGCGGTGGCCCTGCTGTTGCTCGGCGCCCGTGCGATCCGCGCCGAGGGCGACAGCACCTCCTTGCCGCATTCCTCGTTTTCGTCTGACGCTGGCGCTCGGATCAGCCTCGACAGCGGCGGGTCCGGCGACGTCGTCGTCGACGTGACCGGAGCGGTCGTGCGCCCGGGCGTCTACCGGCTGCCGGCGGGCGCGCGCGTAACGGACGCCGTCGATCGGGCGGGAGGAGCGACCGGCGCGGCGCTTCTGGAAGCGATCAACTTGGCGGCGCGGCTCGCCGATGGGCAGCAGGTCGTCGTGCCTCGGAAGGGGCCGGCCGGGGCGCCGCTTGCTGCCGGCGTTGCGTCCGAAGAGGGACCGATCAGCCTCGGAACCGCGACCGTCGAGCAGCTCGACACGATCGACGGCATCGGACCGGTCACCGCCCAGGACATCGTCGAATTCCGCGAACAGCACGGCGGCCTCTCTTCGGTCGACCAGCTCGACCAGATCAGCGGGATCGGGCCGGCGACGATGGAGGCGTTGCGGGCGCGGCTGCAGCCCTAGCGGTGCGATGCGTGCAGGCCGCGTCTCGAGGCTGGCCGTCGTGGGAGCCGCCGCGGTCGCCGTCCTGGCCCTGGCGCACCGCGCCGAGATCCGGGAGCGAGCCGAGACGGCGCTGGGGCAGGGCATGCCGCCCCGGGAGGCGGCGCTGGCGCGAGGCTTCGTGCTCGGCGAGGACGAGGAG